>JABAHR010007235.1_pt1 | contig 30816 bp, 37 predicted proteins | sample 7062101 | NCBI WGS metagenome assembly JABAHR01 (sample SAMN14534553, study PRJNA622989) | marine sediment metagenome | biome: marine biome [ENVO:00000428]; feature: marine pelagic biome [ENVO:01000023]; material: deep marine sediment [ENVO:00002113] | place: India: Gulf of Kutch | collected...
AAGGTGGACCTATTTCCGGGGGCTTGACAACTCAAGCAATAGAAATAACAGACCACTCATTAAAGTAAACTGCCCTGCCATTCCATCAGGGCTTATAGAGAGCGAGCTATTCGGCCATGAANNGGCTATAGCAAAAAAACAGGGAAGTTTGAGCTTGCAGACGGCGGTACTATATTTTTAGACGAGCTTGGTGATCTTCCTCTTGATGCTCAGGCAAAGCTTCTTAGGGTACTTCAGGAAAAGGAGTTTGAAACAGTGGGTGGAACAAAGACTTATAGCGTGGATGTAAGGGTTATTGCGGCAACAAATAGAGACCTGGAACAACTTGTAAGAGAGGGTAAATTCCGCGCTGATCTGTACTACAGGTTAAATGTGTTTCCTATAGAGCTTCCGGCACTAAGAGACAGACCAGACGATATACCTGCTTTGAGCAACTATTTTATGACCAAGTATTCGAAGAGACTTGGAAAAGATATATACAGCATCAGTGAACAGTGTATGAAAAAGTTAAGTGGTTACAGCTGGCCCGGGAATATTAGAGAGTTAGAGAATATTATAGAACGAGCGGTGATTTTAACCACTGGTGATGTGCTTGAAGTAACACAGCAGCTTGTAAAACCATCAGAGCTATTATGCGCAGACAATCAGACATCTTCGAGGTTAGAAGATATAGAAAGGGAACATATAATAAAAATATTAGATCAGACTGAATGGCAGATTCATGGGAAAAATGGTGCAGCAAGAATTTTGGATATGAATCCAAGCACTCTAAGGTCAATGATGAAAAAACTGGGGATCAGAAAAAAAACTGTTCTACTATAATAGAACTTTATAAACTATAGAAATTTATTCGTAATATTTACAAGTTCCTGAGGCTTATCCATATGTACATAATGGCCAGCCTTATCCATCACATGCAGTTTAGCATCAGGCAGTCTTTCAGCAATCTCATATGCAAGTTTTACATCTATAAACCTGTCATTCTTTCCCCAAACAACAAGAACCGGAGTTTTAAGCTCATGCGCCCGAGGTTCAAAATATTCCTGTCTTTTATGGAAATTTTGAAAGTAAGATAGAAATGCATCCTGGTTATACTTTTTCAATCCATCGGCTAAAAATTCACGGCGTATTTCTGCCGGGATTGAGTGTCCGCGGTAAAATCCCTTTAAGTAAGCAATCTGAGCAGAAATTCGTGGAAACCACCTTACAAGAGCTTTTCCTCGTACTGAACCTTTCTTTGCAAAACTTTTAAGTTCCCACGATGAGTACTGAGGTCTGGGAAACGGAATTCCATCCATTACCACTAACTTATGAACTTTATCAGGGTGTTCCAGACCAACCAGAAGAGCCGGCAAAAGAGCAATATCAGTAGCCATCAAGGATGCCTTATTAATTCCAAGCGTATCCATGAATTCTACAACAATATCAGCAAAACGCTGTGAGGTGTATTCATTTTGTGAAGTGAATGAGTCACTGCCGCCAAACCCCGGCCAGTCCAGAGCCAACACATGATATTTTTCTGCCATGAGAGGGGCCACAGCATACCAGCAGTGCAGGTTCTCAGGGACTCCGTGAAGCAAAATTAATTTAGGACATGCACTGTCCCCTAATTCTGCATAACGGACATTAATATTACTCTTATTGAGTCTAACAGTCTTAGTATCTAATAAACTAGTATAATTCGACATCGTTCAGTTATACAAACTCATAAATATTTATTATGACATTCAGTTAAAAACTAAGATTCATAAATTGATTGAATTATAATATGGTGATACATCACTACACTTAGGTATTAATAAAAAATACCCTGCACCAGTAGAAATCCTAAATGGGCCAGCCCCTATCACTGGCCCATATGATTTAAATTATTTATCGATTCATTTTTTGTACCGCTTCCTTGGTGGTAAGTACATCGTTTGCTATAAACCCGAAATTAGTAACTGCTGTTTTATAGCCGTCTCCAAGCTCAGGTGTTATTGCAGCAGCTGTTGCATCCTTAACCATTACAACTTCAAAACCCTGCTCGATGAGCTCTCTCATATGGCTTTCCGTACATAGATTTGCAGACATTCCGCCCAGAATAACCGTATCTATTCCTCTTTTTCTAAGCTGAAGTACAAGGTCATTTGTTTCAGGGCCATATATTTTATGAGGGCTTACAACAATTGTATTTTCATCGTCTATATAAGGTTTGTAAACCTCGAGCCAGTCTGCCCCTGATTCTTCGAAGCCATCTAAGTCCAGAGCGTCATTGCGGTCAAACATTTTTATATCGTGCATTGCCTTCTCCAGAGTCCCTTCAAATGCCCATTTATGATCGGCGGGATAATAATAGTGTGGAGATATAAAGACAAGATAGCCGTTATCTTTGGCTGCTTTAAAAAGTGATTCTATATTTTCCACTGTGTTGTTCTCCTCTACACTTTTACCCACCATTGCCCATGTTACCCCGTCTGGGCTTAGAAAATCATTTTGAGGATCGGTAATGACAAGTGCTGTAGTTTTTGCATTAAAACTATTTTTAGACATTGACTGCCTCCTTTAAATTTTTATTCATGCATTTAGACCCGTCCTGAGAAACAAAGATTCTAAGCTTTATGAGTTCACACAAGAGAGTGAATCCTTGCAATACTCAGTGAGGTCATAAGATAAGTGAGCTAATCACAATGTTATACAAATCAAATTTCGGAGCTTAGATTAATAATGTCTTTAGAACTAACTGACAGATTCAATCGCCGTTTTAAATATTTACGTTTATCCATTACAGAAGCATGCAATTTTCGCTGTACTTACTGTCTTCCAAATGGCTATAAGAAATTAAATAAAGAACATAAATTTCTAACACTAAATGAAATTAATAACCTTATAAGCGCATTTAGCACTCTTGGATTAAAAAAGGTTCGCATTACAGGGGGAGAGCCTCTAATACGAAATGATCTTGAAGAAATCATCGCTAATATTAGCGGCTATTCCAATATTGAAACTGTAGCCCTTTCAACAAACGGATTTAATTTAAAAAAACAAATAGACAGACTATATACAGCAGGCTTGAACGCCGTAAATGTAAGCGTTGACAGCTTAGACCCTAATGTATTTTCAAAGATCACGGGAAGAAATGAACTTTCAAATGTCCTGGATGGTATAGAAAGAGCCATCGAAATAGGACTGCCCAAAATCAAACTAAATTCAGTTCTTATGAAAAACGCAAACCCAAAAGTAATTGCACCATTTCTAAACTTCATAAAGACCCGCCCTGTAAGCGTTCGTTTTATTGAGCTTATGGAAAATGGCACAAACAAATCGTTTTTTGAAAGAGAACATTATAGCGGAGAAATCTTATACCAGTATTTAAAACAAAATGGATGGGATGAACTGGTAAAAAGATCGACAGACGGGCCTGCAAAGGTTTTATGCCATAAGGATTACAAAGGAACGATAGGATTTATTATGCCTTACTCTTCTGACTTCTGTTCAAATTGTAACAGGCTTAGAGTAACTGCGTTGGGTCAGCTACGCTTGTGTCTTTTTTCTAACGGAGGCTTTGATCTTAGACCGTTGCTAAAATCTTCTCAACAGCATGATGAATTTGTTGAATTTATAGAAGATAAGCTTTTGCTAAAAAAATATTCACATCATCTGCAATACAGAATTACAGGTGACAATCAAAATTTTGCACAGATGGGCGGCTAGATTATGGGCATGATCGATATTAGTGAAAAAACTGGTACAAAAAGAAGCGCAGAGGCTACAGGGAAAATACATCTCTCTAAAAATGCCTTCNNATAATAAAAACCCAAAAGGTGATGTACTGGTAATTGCAGAAATTGCAGGAATAAACGGTGTTAAGAACTGCACAAGCCTCCTGCCTCTATGTCACCCCATACCAATTGAGCATGTGGAAATTAAATTCGAGCTGGATGAAAAGAGTTTGACAATTAACACAACATGTAATGTTGCAACTACTTCTAAAACCGGTGTTGAGATGGAGGCACTGGCTGGTGTACAGGCAGCTCTTTTGTGCATCTATGATATGTCAAAAATCATCGACCCTGTTATAACAGTTGGAGAGGTGAGGATAAACTGGAAACTGGGGGGCAAAAAAGGCAAATGGAAGCATCCGGAATATATAAAAACCGATATTGATAAATCCATCACAGGTTCTAAAAAGTTGTCGGGTTATAATGCTTCAGTAATAACGCTTAGCGACAGAGCAGCAAATGGAGAATATGAAGATAAATCAGGTCCTACACTTGCAGGCTCTATAAGAAATATGGGTGGAGCATGTGATAATCCAATAGTAATCCCTGATGATTCCAAGCTCTTAAAAAAGACAGTATTCAATGTAATAAATAAAAAATCGCCCGATCTCATTATTACAACAGGAGGTACGGGGGTATCACAAAGAGACATTACACCAGAAACATTACTGGAAATTTTTGATCGTGAGATAAGCGGTATAGGAGAGCTATTAAGATCGCATGGCTCATCGTATACCCCTCTATCCTGGGCATCCAGGTCTGTAGGAGGGATGATCGGAAAAACAATAATCATTGCGCTTCCCGGCAGTGAATCCGCAGTAAAGGAAGGCCTGCAGGCTTTAGAGACATTGCTTCCGCATCTTTTAAAAATTGCAGGGGGCAAGAAATGATTAGTTACTCACAAGCAATTGAAAAAATAGAATCAGTATCTCACATATGTAAACCCGGTATTGAAAGCGTTGAGCTTACCGACAGCCTGAATCGCATAATTTCAAAACCTGTATCAGCAAATATCAATGTGCCTTCCTTTGATAATTCCGGACTTGATGGATTTGCTTTTAGATATAAGGATGGTGGAAATACACGCTTTTTTAATAGCACTATTAAAGCTGGAGATAGTCCGTCAAAGAAGTCTCTTGCNNAAAGGGTGCAGACACAGTGATAGCAATAGAACAAACCAGAGTAGATGGTAATACAGTTCACTTCCTCACAGAACCCAAAACCGGACAGGCTGTAAGAAAGAAAGGTACTGATTTTAAAAAGGGTCAAAAATACCTGTCAAAGGGAACCGGGATAGAGCCTAAACATATTCTCTCACTAGCCGCATTAGGAGTTGAGAAAATAAATGTATTTAAAAAATTGAAAGTAAATCTGATATCAACAGGAAATGAAATAGCAACCGCTAATGCGGATCTTAAGCCCGGTGAGAATTATAACAGTACAATGCCGCTATTAAAGACACTTGCACAAAAAGACGGAGTAGATCTAGATTACAACGGAACAATCGGCGATGATCAAAACAGATTTAAAAATGTGGTTAATAAAATTTTATCACAAAACACCGATATATTGATTACGACAGGTGCCGTATCTATGGGAACAGAAGATTTTGTTCCCAGGATATTTGTTGAATGTGGAATAAAAAAGCTTTTTCACCGCGTTGCTATTAAACCGGGTAAACCCATATGGTGTGGTTATAAGGGAAACACGCTTGTAATTGGACTGCCTGGAAATCCTTTATCTACATATATTGGGTGGGAGTTTTTCATAAAACACTATATTCATAGCGTTTATAGTTTACAAGAAGTAACGCACAAGCATTTCCCACTACTTAATCGCGTCAGTAAACCCGAACAATTACGGTGTTTCTATAAGGCTACTCTGGAAGATAGCGGTGTCAGGATATTAGAAGGACAGGAAAGCTACAGGATATTGCCACTGCTGCAAAGCAATGTGTTTGCTGTTCTTCCTGAAAGCCAGTCAGTAATTAATGAAGGAGATATGGTAGAGGTGAAACATCTATGATTATTATTACTTCTATATTTCTCATTATAGCAAATATCTATTCAATTGTGGGTTTTGGCGGTGGATCATCCTATATAGCTCTGCTCGTTTTATTCGACGTGCCAATCTATTTAATCCCTATCATAGCCCTTATCTGCAACATCATAGTCGTTTCCGGCGGAACATACAGATTCAGTACACAGGGACACCTAAGCTCAAAACTAGTTCTACCATTCATTGTCACTTCCATACCACTTGCATATATTGGAGGACGCATAAATGTGGAACCTTATTACTACCAGTTAGTGCTGGCTACGTGTCTGCTGATCGCAGGGCTTAACATCATGATATCATTAAAGAAATATTCTTATCAGACTAATGGCTCGCCCAATACAATGTTGGCCCTAACAATAGGTGCGATTATTGGTTTTATATCCGGACTGGTTGGTATCGGCGGGGGGATATTTCTCTCTCCGATATTATACTTTTTAAACTGGGCAAACCCTAAAAGGATTGCAGCTGCATGCTCAGTTTTTATACTACTAAACTCAGTTTCAGGATTAATAGGTCAGTATCATAAGCTTACTCAAGAGTTCTATATGATTCTAAATTATTGGCCGCTTTTTGTTGCAGTTCTATTAGGCGGACAGCTTGGTAGTTTTTTAGGGGCAGTCAAACTTAAATATAAACCAATAGCAATATCTACCGGAATGCTGATAATCATAGTCTCGGTGAGATTATATATAAATATTTTCTAAAGATGGAGGAATACAATGTATGAAATATCACTATATGGAAGGTTAAGGGACCTTAATCATCAGGATAAGATCATCTTAAAAACTGATAGATCAGTGTCTACAGAAACTCTAAAAACCATGATATGTGCTCACTTACGAGATAATAATCCTGATAAATCTAATGAATATGAAAAAATTATAAAACTCTCCGCATTAACAGACAATGAGAAGATATTAGTTGCAGATGACATCGTATCACAGGGCCGTATATCGATATTACCGCCTGTAAGTGGAGGATAAATGGATATTGTAAAACTCGATACCAATCCCTTAAGAATTGAAGATTATACATTTTCATATAACCCCAACCATGGCTGCGAATCTATATTTACAGGCTATGTAAGAGATAATAACAACAACAGATCCGTAAGCCATATGGAATATACGTCGCATAATAATCTCGCGCTCAAGATTATGAAAGCAATTGTAGGGGAGTCAAAGGAAAAATGGGGAAGCACAATGGAAATTATTCTAGTGCACCGCTTAGGGAAATTAAATCTCGGAGAAATAAGCGTATATATATCTGTTCGAGCCCCTCACAGGGATGCTGCCTTTTCTGCATGCCGGTATTTGATTGAAGAATTGAAACAGCGCGTACCAATCTGGAAGAAAGAATACTATGACGACGTGAGTTATGAGTGGCTGGACGGAATCCCTTTGCGCAGTGTTAGATCATAATATAATACAAACAGTATTTTAAAATATTAAAAATGTTGTAAAAAACATATATAAAGGAAAACACTATGAGCAAAAATTTTACCAAATTAGCTTTCACCGACAGCGTAAAAAGAGAGCAGGAGAGATTTGGTACTCGCAGGTCTTATGCCCGTATGGAGCAGGCCGGTGATCAGTATGAACTTACCCAGAGGGAAATACAGTTTATCGATTCAAGGGACAGCTTCTATATGGCTACAGTTGGCGAAAATGGCTGGCCATATGTGCAGTTTAGAGGCGGACCGAAGGGATTTCTTAAGATAATCGACAGCACAACTATAGGCTATGCCGATTTCATGGGAAACAGACAGTATATAAGCACGGGAAATATAAATTCAAATGGAAAGGCTGCATTAATACTATTGGATTATCCATATCAGGCGCGACTGAAAATTTGGGCAGAATCGGAAATCATTTATGCAGAAGACAATCCTGAACTTTTAAAAGAACTTTCAGATTCAGATTATAACGCCCACGTGGAAAGACTAATAATATTCAGAATACAGGCATATGACTGGAACTGCCCACAGCACATAACCCCGAGGTATACGATTGATGAAATTTCTGAAGGAATTGCCGAATTAAATCCAGAAATACTAAGATCCTACTGTCCTGAGGATAAGACTAAAAATGACCAGGATCAATAATGAGGTTAGATAAATGATCGCAATAAAACCAGAGGGAAAATTCGAAGGCACCTGGCCCTATGTTGCCAAGTATACACATGCACCCGGATTCCGCATGCACTACATAGATGAAGGCTCGGGTTCAGATACATTGTTGCTGCTTCACGGTGAGCCTACATGGAGCTACCTGTTCAGACACCAGATACCAGACTGGTCTATTAATAATAGGGTAATTGCCGTAGATCATATGGGATTTGGAAAGAGTGAAACTCCACAGGACAGGACATACTGGCTGCAGGACCACATCGATAATTTAGAACAGTTTGTCCTTGATCTTGACCTTAATGACATTACACTCGTTATGCACGATTTCGGTGGACCGGCAGGAATAGGCCTCACCATACGTCATCCTAACCGAATAAAACGGATCATTTCTGTAAATGGCCCCACACCCGCCGGGCAGTCTGATCTATTGGATAGGATTGGTGCCAATGTAGCCGTCTCACCCTGGTTCCAGTGGATTATAAAAGCTGAAAAAGAAGGTATTTTGGAACAGGTGTTTGGCCAGTTGGATTACAATATACTTTCTACACTTAAACTAAACGGCTTTGAGAATAATGAGATAATAACCGATATCTGGCTGCATGCCTACCGTGCGCCGTTTCCTACACCAGGTCATGCAAAAGGAGCCATAGGCTGGGCAAAAGGCTTTGCGACGGGCGCACATGAGTTTGAGCAGCCCGACGAAAATTTAAAAGCAGAGATCGCAAAGAAACCGGCACTTGCAATCTGGGGTGAAGCAGACAAAACACTCCATGCCGAGCACTTTCTGCCCCTATTTACACAGATATTCCCAAATGGACAAGTACACCGACTACCCGGAGTAGGTCACTACAGTCCAGAGGACGCACCTGAGATAATTACAAAGCTAGTTTTAGAGTTTATAGAGTCTTAAATTTTAAATCAGCAAGATTTTTTAGAATTTGCTGATAAAATATCCCTTGCTTTATATCACCACATTATGATATTGCACAACCTTTTCAATTCTTATTATCAATCCCACTAATAAGTTTTTACCAGTAGTTACAGCAAGTTACAAGCCATAACACAGGATTCTTTTTTATGGCATTCCCATTGCAATTATAGTTACTAAAGTAGATTAAAAACTAATTAGATATGGAGGAAATTAAAAATGATTAGACAGCAAAGTTTAGAAATAAACAATCAGTTAGAGATATTAGCCAATAATTTAAACTTTGATTATAAACAAAATGATTATAAAAATATTTCTGATGAAAAACTTGCATCACTATATGTAAATCAAAGAGACGACTATGCATTCAATGAACTGGTAAGCAGATACGGAGACAAGATTTTCAGACTTGCAATGAGAATTACCAAATCACAACAGACAGCGGAAGAAGTACTTCAAACTGTGTTTCTAAAACTTGTAGAGAAACTTAGTACTTTTAGAGCAGAATCCAAACTTTCAACATGGATTTACTCAATAACAGCAAACGAATGTTTTAAATTTTTAAATAACATAAAAAAACAATACCGGAGAGAACTAAGCATCGAACAATACAATAGTGAAGATAGTGTAGTGGCTACAGATGATTTTCAAACCAAGAATGAAGACAATAACCCGGAAAAGAGATCAATCAGCTTAGAGCAAGCAGAAACTTTGGATAAGGCTATAAACGAACTATCAGAAGAATACAGAATAGTGTTCCAACTAAGAGATGTAGAAGGGCTTACGAATAAAGAAGTAGCAAATATTCTTGGACTTTCACTACCCGCAGTAAAATCAAGAACACTAAGAGCAAGAAATCAAATCAGGAATAAATTATATAAAACATTTCCAGAATACAATAATTAAAATTATGCATAACTTAATTTTCTTTCAAAGAATGTTCTATGAATCATTTGTAAACAGATTATATATACTGTAATCAAAGTAGGAAGAATTACATATTTTATCATAAATCCTTTTGGCCGCTGGTTCGAATCCACTCGGGAAGTTAGTAATCACAAAGGTATAAATAGAAATAAGCTAATCCAATTTCCCTTAGATAAATATTACAAAAAATTAATGTAGCAGTAATTTTTAAGTCCTATTTATAAATGCCTTGGACAGACAGGACAATCTCCCATTGCACCTCTGTCCGTTTTAAAATAATATAGATTAGTTGATCTAATCTTCTGAAATTCTCTAAACTATTTGTATCTTAATAAACTGCTCGCCCTCAGGGATCCTGAAGTAGTTGCCATCCTTACATGTAAGCTCGAAATACCCGTCATATACTCCCTCACGGTCAGTTTCACCCTCTTTCCAGTCATGTCTACCTATTCCGGCAATGCCATGCTCTAGGTTTACATCCGACCTTAAAACCTCCTGGCCATCTTTGAGTAAGATAAAAACTGATTGTGCGTTGCTTATATCGATTGGCAGGAGGTTGTGCATATTAACAAGCCTAAACTCTATTGGATGATGAAGATCACCCTTTTTGATACTGAACTCCTTTTCAACTTCAGTCCTAAGTTTCATACTAATTAATATTGTATCTAATTAATCACTAAAATTAACTAAAATTTATTAAGATTTCTCATCAATCTCAGCAAAGCATTCCTTGGCAAGCCTAAGCCCTGTAAGTGCTGCAGGAAAACCAGCGTAAACAAGAGTCTGCATGATTACTTCGGTTATCTCTTCTCTTGTACAGCCGCAGTTAAGTGCACCTTTAATATGTACCTTAAGCTGTGTGGGGTATGAGCCAAGCGCCGTAAGCGCCGCAACTGCCGTAATTTCCCTTGCCCTCATATCGAGCCCGGGTCTTGATGAAATCTCTCCAAACACAAATTCCATAAGATAGTTCACCATATCTGGTGCTATATCACTTAAGCTTGCAACAGTCCGGTCTCCCGCACCTGGTGAAATTTCATTAAGTTTATCCCACCCCTTTTGATATTTTTCAGAACTCATATTTTTCTCCTATCTAAAATTTATTCGATATATGTTATATAATAAATATAAAAGATAAACTAAATGAAGTAGGGGGATTGAAAGATGATTGTTTTAATTGCGGAATTCAGAACAAAGCCGGACTGCAGAGATAAAATGATAGAGATCTCAGAGCCCATGGTAAAGCTCTCTAATCAGGAAAAAGGCTGTATAAGCTACGAGTTCATGCAAAACCCTTACGAGCCTGATAGATTTAAGTTTGTTGAAAGGTGGCGAAGCCAGCCCGACCTTGACGAGCACTTTGATAAGTCTTATTTCAAGAACTTTACAAACAAATTTCCAGAATTATTGCAAGAACCTGAGACATTGAACATATATCACGTAAGTGAAGATAATATGGTGGCATAGTAATGTTAACAAACAAGCATCTTATAAACACATTCTAAATCAATTATACTTATAATGTATGCTTCGAAATTCTCGTCAGGTATTCAGGACTCATTCAAATTATCTGACCGCCATAAGACATATCGCAGCAGGCGGGATAGAAGATGATAATCAAAAATCTCTGGAGCTATTGGCATCGAAGGTATATGATTCAGGCTGTCTAAAAATTGAAAGAGCGGCTGAATTTAAAATTGAGGATGTTCACCACTCTCTTAATAATGCCTGGGGCATAGAAGCTCTATATAAAATGAGCAATGTTTTTATTACAGAAGACGACCTCATCAGACTTTCTAATAACTGGTGCATTGTTCAAACATACTACATACTCTATTATTCCACTCAGGCTCTTACAACCGCAGAGGGTAATCCTAAACCCCAAACTCATGCTCAGGTGCAAAGGGTTTTCTATACAATGTGGTCAGAAATGCCCTGGAGCATTACTCCCTGGTGCATAAGTTTTAACGAAAAAGGATTTCACAATCTCCCCCCCGACTCAACTGTAGATGACCATATTCATTCCTGGAAGAAGGTAGATGAAGATACAGCTCTAAGCCTTTTTTGCAAGGCTCTTAGAACTACACGTGAAGAATATATTTCAGAAGCTCTTACAAAAAGACGTGACAGACTCGCAAAGAAAAAAGAGACGTCCACCGTAAAATTTACTGAACAGCAGAAGATGCAGACAATAGCAAGAGTCCGCCCTACTACGCTTATGAGTTATATATTCAGACTTAAGAAAAAAACAAATTATGAGCAATCGAGCATTTTAGCTTTAGGGCCACTGAGTGAATATCAGTCAAAGGATTTGCGAGATGATCTTTCCTTTCTCATTGAATCAACTCTGCTTGTAACTGAATTTATTATTTCCAGACTTATTGGAGAAGATACCTTTTACACCTGGTGCAGGGAATGGGGAAAATATCAAGCCCCGGCCTTTAATGACCTAGGCCCTGTGAAGAGGTTTGATATTATTATTTAATGTAATTTAAGGATATGTAATATTAATATTTTAATCACTTATTACACTCATACACGCCCTATAGACTATCCCGGTTCTTTGTTTTAACTTCCCCTTCAATTCGTTTGTGGCTTTCATGCGGGCAGGTTCTAGAATCAGGCCGAAAATCATTCCACTTAGAAGATCGAGGTCTTTAATTTTCTTTCCTATAGTCATCCCCTTTAAACATTCCTGCATTAAGTAATAAGGATTTAGTTTTTTGTTAACCTTTAACTGCCGTGGGAAGTTATATTGAGAAAGTAATATAAAACTGAACCTGGTCGGCTGCTTATCATAAAAATCATAAAACAACTCTATGGAGTTATATATTTTCTCCTCATTCGAAAGGTCTTTGTTGTCCAGTATCTCTTTTATAAGCGCTCCAAAACTCTCAACTTCTCTTTTGTAAAGAGTCCATGCCATCTCTTCTTTGCTCTTATAATGGCGGTAAAGAGCTCCGTCGGAACAGCCAGCCTCTGCAGCTATATCTTTGATCGTTACCTCTTTTATTCCCTTCCTAGCAAATAGTTTAATAGCAGTGTTTTCTATAGGCTCTAATTTTGTGGTTTGTTTTGGAATTTTATCTTCTCCTGTTTTTTAATCGGTAAATATACAGAAAATATAAGTGAATACATAATTATTTATTGTTCCTTTAAATATAATTAATTTTTAATTCTGTTAATAAATACTCTTTTGTAGTTTTATGCAATTAATTTAATTTACACCCAGACAGGCTCTGCTCACCCAACAAAACCAGTCCAATAAAAAACCCTTGACACAATCATAGTTCTATATTATTATGTGAATAAGTATTCATTCACATATAAGCGTGTTTAAATATATATTGCAGGAATTACGATAATGTTAAATGCTAAACTAAATAAGCCACAAGACTACCTACCTTACTTTATGCTGTTGTTAGCGCTATTCTTATTCAGAGTTGCTTCACAGTTATTGCAGTATTTCTTTAACCTGCCATTTCTGCCTCCATATGAATCCTGGGACAGCGATACGCTGCCATATGGACTCCTCATAGTAATACAGCTATTTATAGTGTTTCTCTTTTCAAAAATAGTTTATAAGATCTACTCAGACAAAATAAGACCAAATGCACAAATTGGATACTCATTAATAGCCATAGGCACGTTCTATTTTGTTGTTATGCTTTTTAGACTTATAGGGGGCCTTACACTTCTACAAGACATAAAATGGTTTACATACCCAATCCCTTCTTTTTTTCATCTGGTGCTGGCATCCTTTATAATACTATTTGGTTATGTTCATTTATCTATTAGCAGAGGTGAATCAACAAATGCCTAAATTAAAAAATATGACCTCTTACCTTGCATATCCATCACTAATATTGCTATCTTTTGTTTTTCATACTGTCTTGCAGAGTCAAGGCTTCAGTATTTTGATTTCCACATATACTCCCGTAATCGTTGCAGCCCTTATTATGTGCGGACTGGAATTTTTTATCCCATACAGGGACAGCTGGAATGCCGGGGCGGATGATGTAAAAAACGACCTTCTTTATATGGGGCTTGTGCAGGTATTGCTGCCTAAGTTTCTGTCCTTCTTTTTTGCTATAACATTAATTGCCTATCTGCAGTCAACAAATCTGCAAATCCTAAGTATATGGCCGGACCAGCTGCCTGTTTATGTTCAGGCAATAATCATGCTCCTCGGGGCAGACTTTTTTAGGTACTGGCTTCATGTTGCAAGCCACAGGTGGAATATCTTATGGAAACTCCATTCTGTTCACCACTCGCCATCCAAACTATATTGGATAAATGTCGCCCGGTTCCATCCTGTTGAAAAAATACTTCAGTTTCTCTTAGACGCCCTTCCCTTTATCATCTTAGGAGTAAGTGAAGAAGTAGTTTCACTCTATTTTATATTTTATGCAGTAAACGGATTCTTTCAGCATTCCAACATTGATTTGAAACTAGGATTCCTAAATTACATAGTAAGCGGACCCGAACTCCACCGCTGGCACCATTCTGTAATAATAAGAGAATCAAACCAAAACTACGGAAATAATCTTATAATATGGGATCTGTTGTTCGGCACATGGTTTTTACCAGAAAGAAAAGAGGTAGACAGACTTGGTTTAGAAGACAAGAGCTATCCGACAGATTTTATTAACCAGATAAAAGCTCCTTTTACAAAAAAATGAGACGAAAATGAGCAATACATTATTAAAACTTTATTTCTTTATCATTAGGCTCTTTGTATGGAGACCTTTTATAAAAAAGACCTCTGACCCGCAGCCAGAGCAAAATGCAGCTCTAAAATCTCTTTTAGAGAAGAATAAAAATACAGTCTTTGGCAAGAAATACGGATTTACTGCTATAAACAGTTATGAAGATTATAAAAGATCAGTGCCTGTTCATACCTACGAAATGCTAAGAGATTATATTGATAATCAGCAAAGAACTGGCAATCCATATTTAACTGAGTCCTCACCAATTATGTATGCACAGACAAGCGGGACTACAGACAAGCCAAAGCTCATTCCTATTTTAAGTGAAACTGTAAAAAACTACAAAAAGACGCAGTGTATTTCAAATTATTCTCAATACAGGCAAGAATCTTCGATGTTTTCCGGGAAAATTCTTGCAATAGTAAGCCCTGCGATTGAGGGTATATTAGAAAATGATACTCCATACGGATCACTGTCCGGTCTTCTTTATAAAAATATTCCAAGAGTCATTAGATCTAAATATGTACTGCCTTATGAAATATTTGAATTAGAAGATTACGATGAGAAATATTTTTTGATATCTGTTTTAGCCGCAGCCCAAAGAAACCTTACAACGATTGCTACTGCTAATCCTTCGACGATTCTCAGGATTTGTGAAATAATAAATGGAAAATTCGGTGAAATAGCAGATGTTATTGAAAACGGCAAAGCAAATTCAGATATAGAACTATCGGAACAGGCAAATGAATTACTCAGCAAATATCTAAAAGCAACCAAAATAAGAGCCGGTGAGCTTAGAAGCATACAAAGAAATAATGGATCAATCCTTGTCAAGAATCTATGGCCGGATTTAAAAGCCGTGGTTACATGGACAGGTGGTAACTGCTCCCTACTAATTCCCAAATTAAAAAATCAATTACTCCCGGATACAAGAATTTTTGAATTAGGGTACCTCTCAAGCGAATTCAGAGGAACTGTAGTAATAGATGCAAATAGTGATTCCGGAATCCCCATAATAAATGAGAATTTTTATGAGTTTATAGAACAGGATGACCGGGATAATGGCAACGAAAACTTTAAGACTATTAATGGAATTGAGACTGGAAAACGCTACTATATCATAGTTACCACACCTTACGGGCTCTACAGATATTTCATAAACGACATAATAGAAGTTACAGGAAGATTTAATGACACGCCCACAATAAAGTTTGTACAAAAAGGAAGGGGGGTGACTAATATTACAGGGGAGAAGCTTTATGAAGAACAGATACTAAAGGCTCTTGGTAACATAAAAGAAAAAGCAGGTCTCGAGTTTGACTTTTTTACTCTTTTAGCAAACCCGACTGATCAAATTTATGAGCTATTCTTAGAATCTGAACAAACTCATAAACCAGATTTATCGATGATGATCGATGAAGAACTAAAAAACATAAACATTGAATACAAGACGAAGAGAGAAAGCGGCAGATTAAAACCTATTAAATCAAACTATATTAAAAGTGGAACCAGTGAGAATTTCAAAAAGCATTGCATACAAAACGGTCAAAGAGATTCACAATTTAAATTTAATCACCTTATGTATGCTAATGAATGCAGTTTTAATTTTAGCAATTATTTAATAAAATGAAGCTTGAAGACCTTAACGTAAAAAAACTTGAGATTCCTTTCAAAGTTAACTTTAAGCACTCTCTAGCCAACCGAGTAAAGACAGAAACCGTTTTGGTAACTGCAATATCCTCAAATAAGTCTATAGGGTATGGAGAAGGATGTCCCAGGTCTTATGTGACAAATGAATCTGTAGATACCGCATCGAATTTCATCAGTGATTATAAAAAACAGATTTTAGAAATTAGTACCCTTCAAGATTTAAAAACATTCATGTACGAAAATAAAGATGCCATTGATACCAATCCCGCAGCATGGTGTGCAGTAGAACTTGCACTGCTCGATTTGCTTGGAAAGGAAGCGGGGCAGTCTGTAGAAAAATTGTTAAACCTTGCAGAGCTAAAAAATGAATTTCAATACACTGCGGTTTTAGGTGATTGGGATATAAACACCACAAAACTTTTCTTTGTAAAGTTTTTATCTATGGGTTTTAAAAATTTCAAACTAAAACTCTCCGGAAACACAAATAAGGACTTATCAAAAATTGATATGTTAAAGAATACAGGCACAGAGAATATAACCCTAAGAGTCGATGCTAATAAATTGTGGAGCAATACTGAGCAAGCAATTTCATATCTTGATAATCTAAATTATGAATTTTCTGGCATCGAGGAACCTCTAAATACTTTCCACTATGGTGATTTAATAAAAATATCTCAAAACTTAGGAACTAAGGTTATTTTAGATGAGTCTTTTACCAGAATAGATGATTTTGAAAAATTACGAAACAACACTCAAAATTTTATTTTAAACTTACGGATATCAAAAATGGGTGGAATTCTGCGCTCTGTTGATATTGCACACAAAGCCGCAAAACAAGGTTTTGATCTCATTGTTGGAGCTCAGGTAGGAGAAACGAGTATTCTCACCAGAGCTGCGCTAAGTATTGCTAGCAATTATTTTAAAAACATAATTGCACAGGAAGGTGCTTTTGGAGATTTTCTTCTCGATAGGGATATATGTGTTCCTTCGATCAAATTTGGCAGAGACGGTATCTTAAATATTTCACAATACATAGAACACGGCTCATATGGATTAGGCTTAAATATCGATATGTAAAACAAATATATTTGTATCAGATTTTCTGACACCTTTCACTTTTTCCATAAAAACCACCAACGAAATTACTCATATAATTATAGTAATCTTATCAATTCCAACTAAAGTCATCGTATTCCAAATCCAATTATTATTCAATAATCTCAGCATATTAGAACCATTAAATCAAAAAATTAGAGTAAACACATAAATGTATATTAATGATAACTACATAATTGGTACGACTATTGCACTTATTGCTTAACAAAATTAGAAATAGTAGAAAACCGGAGGTTAGAAATGGAAGGACAGCTTAACTGGTTTAAGGGTGGAATATTACTTGCAATTGCATTTTCACTTGCGGTCTGGGTAGTTAAGCCAATCGGAGTTTCTACACAGTTTGTAATAGCTGACGGCATAATATTAAGCCTGTTTACAGATGATCTCATAAAAGAGGATCCCCATACAAAGACCGGCTACTCAAGCACAAATGCATATTTAAACAAGAGCGGTGGAAAGTATGCCAAGAATGCGGCAAACCCACTTAATTACAGCCTGATATTTGTGTTCGCAATTATACTGGGCGCTTTTATTTCCAATAAGTTAAAGGGCCCCAGACCAAGTAATGAAGATAAGACTGCTCCAAAGGTGTTTAGAACCAGGTTTCCAAATAACCCCACGGCACGTTACCTGATAGCGTTTGCCGGAGGATTTTTGGTGTTATTCGGTGCAAGGCTTGCAGGCGGCTGCACGAGCGGCCATATGATGAGCGGTATGATGCAGACAGCTCTTAGCGGTTATTTATTTACAGTAGGGGCATTTGCAGTAGCAATACCTGCTGCAATTCTTATTTATGGAAGAAAATCATAAGGAGAAAGAACAATGGAAATCATTCTTGCAATAATTTTGGGAACTCTGTTTGGATTTGCACTTCACAGAGTTGGTGCTTCAAATCCTGAGAATATTATAAACATGCTGAGGCTTACTGATCTGCATTTACTAAAAGCAATTATGTTTGCAGTCGGCATAAGCAGTGCGGTACTTTTTGTTGGAACAACTGCCGGGTTTATCGATATCGGGCATTTTTCTGTAAAGTCCAGCTATATAGGAGTAATTATTGGCGGAGCTATTTTGGGGCTTGGCTTTGCTACTGCAGGATACTGCCCGGGTACGAGTATCGCCGCTCTTGGAGACGGCAGAAAAGATGCAATCTTTTTTATCATCGGCGGGCTTGTTGGTGCACTGGTTTATATGCTTGTTTATGGAGGCATTGCAGGTTCAGTCCTCTTTAATAAAATTGCAGGAGGTAAAGTGAGCCTTGCCCAAACCGGCAATGATGCATATAATGCACTCTTAACAAATTTACCAGGAATTGCAGTTGCTTTAATCCTTGCAATTGTATTTATATTGGTTTCGTGGAAAGTACCAAAGAAAATTTAAATAGAGCATTAAAATGTAATAACAATGAAAAAGTATTTTGGATATTTTGGTTTATTTATATTAATAGTTTTAATTGCTATTCAGTTCATACCCGTAGCTAAAACAAACCCTCCTGTCGTATCCGATTTTACAGGCCCTGTAGAAGTAAAAGATATTTTCAAAAGATCATGCTACGACTGTCATTCAAATGAGTCCACCTGGCCCTGGTACAGCGATATTGCTCCATTTTCATGGTTAGTAATCAATCATGTAAACGAAGGAAGGGAAGAATTTAACTTTTCAACCTGGGACAAATATCCTAACGACAAAAAAGCGGAGATTATAGAGGAAATATGGGAAGAGGTAGAAGAAGGTGAAATGCCTTTATGGAATTACTTGATTATCCATAGAGATGCAGTACTTTCGAAAGACGACAAGAAGGTAATTCATAATTGGACAAAAGAACAAATTTCCAAGAATGAATCTTAATTATGTAATTCTCATATAATACCGCTATACTTTTAATATAATTTGGACGATGGAGGGGTAATAAGATATGCTTAAATTTATATCAGTTGGATTAATTCTCTTCTTATCAACCTTTATCCTGTCACACTCAGCCGTACAAAATACCTCCATAGGGGGTCAGGTATTTAGAGGTTCTATTGAAATCAATACTTCGGCAGAAAAAGTATGGGCTGTTCTCACTGATCTCAAAACCTTTACACCTGCTATAGGATTTGAGTTTCTGTCTGGCAAAGAGAAAGTTGGTACAGTTGGTGACACAGCCAGAATTAAAGTGTGGTCTGACAAAACTACTTATTTGCTGACTTATGTCGATGTGAACAATGAACTGAGGTTCGCACTCGAACCGGACAATGCATCTTATATTTGTCAGAAAAGATGGATTCTGGAATCTAATGGCAAGAAAACCAAGCTCACATTAATCGATATTTATACTGAATCCGGAAAACAGAGTCAGGAGAGTCTCGATAAGCAGGTAGCAGATTGGGAAAAGAAACTTGCTAAGTTAAAAGCACTTGCAGAAGCATCATAAACTTTAATTCTGGTTTGAGCTATTAGCCCTCTCCATAGCTTTTTGCTTGATTTGTTTACCTATTTCCCACAATTTCTTTTCTTCTTTTGTGGTTACTTTTAGCTGTGGAATCGTGCGCGGCTCGCCATTTGAATCAATGGCAACAAATGTAGCATATCCTCCACATCCGTAATCTTTTCTGGAATGAAACTTCCCGATTCTATATACATCGATTTTAACCACCATTGATTTATTTGATGTAAATATGACTTTTGCTCTTACTTCCAAAATATCTCCCTCCTTAAGAGGCTTTTTAAAATCTATTGATTCAAAAGATGCAGTCACTGCTTCTTCATTACAAAACTGCATTGCAGCAAGGGCTCCTGTCATATCCATCATAGCCAGGGTCTTTCCACCAAATATAGTTCCATAGTGATTTGTATCCCCTGGAAATACAAGCTCAGTATGAACAACTTCTATTGTCTTCTTAGTTTCTTTTCTCATATTAATAGATTCCTAAAATTCAATATCATTTATTTTTGCATCCTAGCCTACCACATTAAGCTGAAAAACAACTATATTTAGTATAATATCTAAATCATATGAAAAAAGTTATCTCCATAGCAGAACAATTTGAAATCGGCAAAGTATTAAATGTATCAGAGTATGGCAGCGGGATAGTAAATGATACATATCTTGTTGAAAACAATTCTGATCAAAGGTTTATTCTTCAAAAACAGCATGAGTTAATAGGAAAAGAAGTATTAGAAGACATAAATACAATTACTATACAATTAGAAAATAATGGGATACTTACTCCAAAGCTTATTAATACCAGGGAAGGAGTATTGTTTGTCACCGTGCATGGAAATATTTGGCGGATGCTGACTTACATTGAAGGGATAACCCTACATCAATTAGACAACAAAATGCTGGCAAAGAGTGCCGGAGAATTAATAGGCAGATTTCACAATGCACTAATAGGCTTTGATTATAATTTTCAACATAAAATACCTAATTTTCATGATACGGATTTAATAATAGATAAATTAAAAGATACCTGTGCTAATTTTCAGGATGCAGACAAGATTGATGAGTTAAATCCGTCAGCCACATTTATATTAAATGAATATTCAAAGATTAAAGGTTTACTCAAAAAACTTCCGGATAGAATAATCCATGGTGACCTTAAGCTAAGTAATATAAGATTCAATGAACACCAGACTGAAGCGATTGCATTACTCGATCTTGATACACTTGGACGAAACAAAATAGTCATAGACCTTGGCGATGCAATTAGAAGTTTTTGTAATAATCAAAACAAGTTTGATCTGGAAATCTTTAGAAGTCTAATGGAAGGCTACTTTAGCTCTACATCATTTCTTACTCATAAGGAAATAGATGCTATCCCTGCAGGTATTAAAACTATAATCCTTGAGTTAGCAGCACGTTATATCACAGATGCATTTGAGCAAAAATATTTCAAGCTTGAAGAGAAGAAATACTCCACACTTTACGAACAGAACACGACAAAAGCTCAATCACTAATCAGTTTATATGAAGATATATTTAGTAAGATGGAATGGGTAGAAGATATTATTGCTACGACCACTTCTCACCAAAAGGCCTGAGGTCTAGCTCGAATGTCCATGCACTTTCTTTTTGCTCAGTCAAGAAATAGACCGAGTCGGCAATATCATCAGGGCTCATAAAATATTCATCAGGTTTGCCGGGCATATTCCTTCGTGTGGATTCCAAATTTATCATCCCGTCAACAATCACATATGAAACGTGTACACCCTCCGGGCCCAAACTCTTAGAGAGTGACTGCGTAAGGCTTCTCTGCGCAGATTTAGCTGAGGCAAACGGTACTGTATTAATCCCACCCCGAAGAGATGCAGTAGCGCCTATGACAACTATATTCCCTTTGCAGCTTCTGATATCAGCAAGTACAGCTTTTACTGAAGTAAAAAGTCCTCCGGCATTTACTTCCCAGGCACGCTGAAAACTTTTAAGTGTGGAATCATCAAAAGTTGAAAAATCCCCGGCGCCCGCATTATAAATCAATGTGTTGACCGGGCCTAAATTCTTTCTAATTTGAGAAAAAACTGTATCTGCTGCACTTACATCCGTCACATCGTATTCAAAAGCATATGCATTATCGATTCGATCTGCATACTCTTCGAGTCGTTCTAAATTCCTTGAACAAAGAGCAACAGAATAACCCTCTAATGAAAACTTCTTAGCAAAAGACAGCCCGTTTCCCGGGCCGATACCTATTATTGCGCATACTGGTTTAGACATTATTTACACCTCTAATACTGATTATTATCTAATAGATAGTATAATATAGAAAATCGATATTATTACATTTTTATCAGTCAATTAATCCGAGGGTAACATAAATGAAACCTGTGAAACGATTCTCAAAAGCATATATACAAAAATGTGCAGAATTGACACCTTATCAAATACTCAAGTTCTTGGATGATTTTAGATCTCTACATAGTGATGCGGAAAGATCAAAAAGCAAGTTGATCAGTATAAAAGTTCCGGAGAATCTTCTAAATACTTTCAAGACCAAGTCTAAACTTGAGGGAACACCATATCAAACTCAGATAAAGAAGCTAATGAAGGATTGGGTTAAAGAGGGTTGAGACACTTTATTAATTCTGAATACAAACAATCAGGATTCTCTGCGGTATTCATCATAAATACTTAAAGATTGTCCACAGAATTTTGTAGCTGGCTTTAATAGTACCTTCTATAGTTCCAGTTATCTTTGACACCCCTATTCTCTTCCTGTAAGAAACCGGAACTTCAGTACACCTGAATTTCTTCTTTGCCGCTTTTACCTGCATTTCAACAGTCCATCCATAGGTTGTATCCTGCATTTGGAGCTCTATCAATTTATCAAATTTAATAGCCCTAAAAGGACCCAGATCGGTGAAACTGTAACCGTAAAAAAGTTTTATCAGTTTAGTAGCAATTAAATTCCCAACTACCGCCTGCGGAAGCATACTCCCCTGTTCTCTATTTCCTGTTGTCCTCGATCCAATTACCATATCATAATCATCATCTGTGATTGGTCTTACGAGATCTGACATTTCATTTGGAAAGTCCGAATAATCACCATCAAGAAAAACTATTATTTCAGGTCTGTTTTCAGGAGATTTTGAGCGAGCATATTCAATACCCTTTAGGCATGCATAGCCATAACCCTTTTTATCTTCACTAAGAACTGTGGCACCATAACTCATTGCAATCATCTCCGTTTCATCGGTTGAATTATTATTAACCACAACAATTTCCTGTACAATGTCAGCAGGAATATCTACCAATACTCTGCCAATAGAATCTTGCTCATTGAATGCAGGTATTATTACCAAAATATTTTGTTTCATTTCATTATTAATGAGTCACTGTTTAATTAAAAATCAGATTAAATCAAATTGTAGCAGAGATAGAACTAACTGATTTTAGTAATGAAACAAGATATCAATTGATTAATATCGAGAATATTAATATAATCTATAATGTTATGAGGATAGAACAATCAATTTGGACAATCAAAAAAGGTTGGAACCCTATTATTCCCGGAAATCTCTCCGAGTCACCTCAGTTAGTATTGGTATTTGGAAGCTCAAACAATATAAATAGCAAAAAACTTATTAAAGAAATAAATAATGCTTATCCTGATTCTCAAATTCTTGGATGCTCTACTGCAGGTGAAATTATAGACAATATTGTAGTGGATGATTCACTTACTGTTACAGCTATTTACTTCGAAAATACTGATATAAAATCAGTTAAAACCAACATTAAACATGCATCTGAGAGCTTTAAGGCAGGTAAATCTTTAGCAAATTCTTTAGACAATAATGACCTTTCACATGTGCTTGTAATATCAGAAGGTCTAAATATTAACGGAAGCGAGCTTGTAAAAGGCCTTGTAAGCAGTTTACCCGGCAATGTCACTGTTACAGGGGGTCTTTCGGGAGACGGAGACAAGTTTAATAAAACACATCTATTATGGAACAACAAGGTTTATAATAACTGTATTGCTGCTATAGGGCTATATAGCAAAAAACTTAAAATAGGCTATGCATCACTTGGTGGATGGGATTCTTTTGGTCCTGAAAGAATAATCACATAATCCAGGGGAAATGTACTATATGAGCTTGATGGTAAATCTGCTCTGGAACTATACAAAAAATACCTTGGAGAACATGCAGAGGGGCTTCCGGCAACAGGCTTACTATTTCCTCTCAGTCTGAGAGAAACTGAAGAGAATATTGGCGTAGTAAGAACCATTCTCTCTGTAGATGAAAAAGATCAGAGCATGACCTTTGCAGGTGATGTACCGGAAGGTTCGTATGCAAGATTCATGAAGGCAAATTTCAACAGGCTCATAGACGGCGCATCAGGAGCTGCCAAGACATCACTTCAAGCTGTAGGTTCAAATCGCGCCGAACTTGCTATATTGATTAGCTGTGTTGGTAGGAAGATGGTTTTAAAACAGAGAATCGATGAAGAGGTTGAAGCCGTAAGAGACATATTGGGAAGTGAAGCAGTTTTTACCGGATTCTATTCTTATGGAGAATTTTCTCCTTTTACTCCTGATGCAAAATGTGAACTACATAACCAAACTATGACCATCACCACACTGTCAGAGAAGTAATAAATGGATAATTATCACAGCCTGCTTAGAAGACAGCTAAAACGACACTTCAATAATATTGGTGAATTATCCGACGAGATAAAAGAGTTTATTGATTCGGTTGATTCTGCATATACCGAGTTTGATTCTGACAGAACAATGCTCGAACGCTCTTTGGACTTAAGCTCACAAGAGCTCCTGCAGGCTAACACCGATATGAGAGCTGTTTTTAATGCCTCACCAGATCTCTTTTTATGGATAGATATAGATGGTGTCATCTTTGATACCAAAGGAGGCGAAAAATCAGACCTCTAATTACCAATCGACAAATTGATTGATAAGAAAATTCAGGATGTCCCACCCAAAATCCTTGGCAATAAATTTAAAAATGCTATTAAAACAGTTTTAAAAACCAGTTCTATAAGTGCAGTTGACTATTGGCTGGAGATAAATAATGAAAAAAAATATTATGAGGCAAGGTTAATACCACTCACAAAACATCAAATAATCATTATTATTAGAAATTCTACTGAAGCAAAGAAGGCTCAGGAAAATTTAATAGAAAGCGAAGAGAGAATTAGACTAATTATTGAAAATGCACTTGATGCAGTGATCATGATTGATGAGAAAGGGACGGTGATTGATTGGAACTCTCAGGCAGAGAGAATCTTTGGCTGGACAAAAAAAGATATCATTGGAAAAACCATGTCAGACATGATTATTCCTGTTCAACACCGCACTGCCCACAAAAAAGGACTTAGAAAGTTTTTAAAGACTGGTGAAAGCAAAATTTTAGATAGGAGAATTGAAATCACTGCACTACGCAAAAATAGTGAGGAGTTCCCCGTGGAACTTTCTGTATCTCCTATTCACATGAGAGACAAATTAGTATTTAGCGCATTTGTAAGCGATATAACTATCCGTAAAAAAGCCGAAGAGGATTTATTAAGAAAAAATAAATATGAATCCATTATAAGTTCCGTCACAAAGAGTGTTCATTCATCAATTGATCTGGCTCAAGTACTACAAAGCGCTTCTGATTCGATATGTACCAATATGGATGGTGTTGATGCTGTAGCAATATATATTAAAGAAGATATGAAGGCCGTATTGAAAGCACATATTGGGCTCACCAATGACTATATAAACAGTGCGGGAATAATACCATACCCCAAGGGTTTTACCTGGAAGACACTTAAGGATAATAAACCAATATACTGCAAAGATGCAGGTAAGGATAAGCATATTGGCCCTGCAGGAATAAGACTTGGAACAAAGAGCTATGTTTCATTGCCCCTTACTTACGAAGGAAAACCAGTTGGAACTGTAAACACGCATTCATACAGCAAAAATGCATTTGATGATGAACAATTGAATATGCTGAAAATAGTTATCCAACAAATAGAGGTAGCTATTAGAAATGCAAATAAAGCTAATGAATTAAAACAATCAGAACAGCGATATAGAACACTTTTCGATCAGTCCCCAATCGGTATATGTATTTTTGATAAAGACATGACAATCACAGAGTGCAATGATTCAATGGTTAGAATTTTTCAGTCATCACGAGACAAAATCATTGGACTCAATATGCATAAGCTTAAGGACCAAACATTTCTTCCAATTGTTAAAGATGCTTTAGATGGAAAGATAGCATATCATGAAAGCTTTTATCAGGCATCAACAAGTAATGCCAAATTACACCTGCTTGCTTCGGTAGTACCTATAAAAGATGAAGCCGGAAATGTCGATAGTGTGATGGGAGTGGTAGAGGATATAACCCAGAGAAAAAAGGATGAAAATGAGATAAGAAGTCTAAATATCGATTTGGAAAAAAGGGTTGCTGAAAGGACTACTCAGTTAAGAGCTGCCAACAATGAACTGGAGGCATTTAGCTATTCAGTATCCCATGACCTAAGGTCACCACTGAGAGCCATGGATGGATTTAGTCAGGCAGTTTTCGAAGATTATCATGACAAAATTGATGATAAGGGAAAAGACTATCTGACTCGCATAAGAAAAGCCTCTCAGCGCATGTCAGATCTAATAGATGACCTGCTTAACCTATCAAGACTAACCCGTAGTGACATGGAATTTGTAGATGTTAATCTATCAAAATTAGTAAGTGCTAATATAGATGAACTCAAAAGAATAGAGCCAAAACGTAAGATTAAAATAAAAATTAAAGACGATGTAAAAGTAAAAGGTGATCATAGACTCTTAAACATAGCTATTGAAAACCTGGTTGGTAATGCATGGAAATTTACTTCAAAAAGCTCTAATCCAATGATAGAATTTGGAGTAAGTAATAGTTCGGAAAACCGTATTTATTATATAAAAGATAATGGTGCCGGATTTAATATGGAGTATGCAGGAAAATTATTCGGACCGTTTCAAAGACTGCATTCTGATCAGGACTACAGGGCAAGCGGTATAGGGCTTGCCACAGTGCAAAGAGTAATAACAAGACATGGAGGAAAAATCTGGGCTGAGGGTAAAGAAGGCAAAGGAGCAACATTCTTTTTTACATTAACGGAGGCTTAAAAATCTAATGGTAATAAAAAAGATAAAGTGATTATGCTTATTGAAGATAATCCAGACGATGAAGAACTTACACTAAGAGCTCTTAAGAAAAATAATATCAGAAATGAGATTGTAGTTGCAAGGGATGGTGCTGAAGCACTGGACTATCTATTTGCAAGAGGCAGTTACAAAGGACGAAACACATCTGATACACCTCAACTTATATTGCTTGACCTCAAACTCCCTAAAATTGACGGGATAGAAGTGTTAAAACAGATAAGGTCAGATGATAGAACTAAACTCCTGCCTGTAGTTATTCTTACTCTTTCCAAAGAACAGCAGGACCTGGTAAACGGATACAGTTATGGAGCTAACAGTTATATTAGAAAGCCTGTAAATTTTAAAGAATTTATTGAAGCCGTAGGTCAGTTGGGTCTGTATTGGTTAGTTTTAAACGAATGTCCAAATGATAAATAGTAAGAAGATGCAAAAGAAATTAAAGTTACTTTTAATAGAGGATTCATTAGACGATGCCGAACTGCTCATAAGACAGATTGAAAAATCGGGATATGAGCTTGAATACTCAAGAGTAGAAACTGAAAAACAGTTAATGAATTCTCTGGAGTGTGAGGACTGGGATTTTGTAATTTCGGATTATTCGCTTCCCAACTTCACAGGTCTATCCGCTATAAATATTATAAAGCAGCTGGGCATTGATATACCTATTATTATAGTATCAGGTGCTATAGGAGAAGATATTGCGGTTGAAGCAATGAAGGCAGGGGCTCATGACTATATCATGAAAGATAATCTTGCAAGGCTTAGCCCTGCTATTGAAAGGGAGCTTCGTGAAGTACAAGTTAGAGAAGAACGCAGACAGGCTGTAAACTCTCTTAGGGAGAGCGAGCAAAAATACCACAATCTCTTTGACCAGTCACCCGTGGGGGTTTTTATTGTGAATAAAGATTTGGTAATTACTGAGAGCAATAAAAGAGCTGCCGACATATTCCTTACAAACCTGGAACGCTTAATAGGATCAGACATCAGAGAACTTGTTGATAAGTCCCTCATATCACTCATCAATCAAGCATTTAAAGGTAAATCCTCACAAAAGGACATTCACTACAGATCTGAATTCGATCAGGATGACACCTGGCTATATTGCTGTGTATCCCCTCTAAAAGACTCCGGCAAAAAAGTAACAGATGTAATGGGAGTGCTCGAGGATATCACTCAAAGAAAACATGCAGAGCAGGGCATACAGAAACTAAACATTAATCTGGAAAAAAGAGTAGAACTACGAACTCACGAACTCACGAGCACAAATTTAAAATTAATAAGTGAAATCAATCACCGAAAAGAAGCAGAAAAAAAGCTCAAGTCATCGTTAAGAGAAAAAGAGGTACTATTAAAAGAAGTCCACCATAGAGTTAAAAATAATTTACAGCTTATCTCGAGCATGATAGGGCTTCAAAGGGATGGTCTGGAAGACAGCAATTCACTGTATATGCTTGAAGAGAGTGAAAGAAGAATCCAGTCCATAGCCCTTATACATGAACATCCTTATAGCTCTGAAGACTTTGAGCATATAAATTTTAGCGATTACATATCTCTATTAGTTGAAAACCTCTACAGCTCATTCCAGATTTATCCGGGCCATATAGAAACTAAAATGGAGCTTGAGGAATTTAACTTAGATATAGATAAAGCCGTACCATGCAGTCTTATCATTAATGAACTTATCTCTAATTCTCTAAAACATGCATTTCCCCTAAAACCTTTAAAATCTTCCAAGAGCAATAATATAATAGATATTAAAGCCCGCATGCTAAAAAACACTGATATACAGATTACGATAAGTGATAACGGAGTGGGATTTCCAAAGGATATTGATTATAAAAACACCAATACTCTGGGAATGCAGCTCGTATGCAGCCTTGTAGATCAGCTTCATGGCACTATTAAGCTATCAAGCAAATCAGGCACCAAATTTTCAATCAATTTTCACTAATTGGTACTGCCACTTTCTTTCATTAGCACCGGGGATGCGGCAAGAGAGTCGATATTTATTGCTTGTCCTGTCTTTTTGTCTATCTGACCAAATTGTAGTACTCCTGTCGGGCAGGACTGCACGCACGCACTGCACCTTACGCACTCGGGGTCGTCCATCGGAAGTCCCTTATTTGCAAAGTTCATAATATCTATTCCCTGATGGCACACTGATGTGCAAACATTACAAGATATGCATTTCTTTTTATCAGCAATAATCCTGAACTTACTAAACCTTGCAAAGATATGCATAAGCGCTGCTAGCGGGCACATAAACCTGCACCACACTCTGCCTGAGTACCAGAAATAAAAACCATATCCAACTATTCCTGCAAGAAGCAGATCGACTATCCATTTATAATTGAGCTCTATGCCTTTAAATGACCAGCCGTATAAAAACCCTTCATAAAAACCTCTGATAGACTGCCCTATTTCGCTGTCAGGTGTTGCCCATGATACAACTCTTGTAATAAGCAGTATAAATGCCAGCAGAAGAATAACCTGCCCTATCATGTTTAGTCTGTTCCATTTTGCCCCGTGCGGCATCTTGTGTCTGTGTGTATCACCCAGTGTTTCTGCCATGGCGCCGCATGAACATATCCATCCGCAATAAGCGCCCTTACCCCAGCGGTATATAATAAAAGGGATAATAACAAAGGTCTGAATCAGACTGATGATTAACCATCCCCAAAGCGGCTGATAGCTAAAGACGTTCCAGATAAAAAGCGGCCAGGCAAGTATGAATCCAAACGCTCTCCAGTATTCCCTTCCATGCCCATATGTAACCTGTGGAAAGAGTTCATCGGCTATGGTTTTAAATACTCCTGAATCAAATACACCATATATACCCATAAGCGGCAGAACAAAATACGGAAGCAAAAACAGAGGAATTACCTGCACACATGCAAGTGAAATAGTTTGCAGTTTTATATAAGGAGTTTTTCTTCTTTTAATTCTTTTATATCCAAATATAACTACCAAGCCTGTATACAATAGCGAGTAATAAAAGCCCGGTTCAGAAACCGTAATAGCAAGTGAGCCCGTGACGGTCGTAGGAATTGATATAAGCTCATCCATCCTAGCTCCAAGCTGTACAAAAATATCCGGTATATTATGAGGAAAAGAATTTCTTTCCTGAAAAAACTTTGTAACTGTACCCCCGGCTTTCCATGTATAGACAAATGCACAGAAAAGCAAGAATGCTATCATTGAGGCCCAGCCTGCAGCTCCAAACTCGCCGGAAATCTTAACTCCGCTTCTTCTAAAGAAATCGAGAGGGGCTTCTCTTCCTATCATAGAAAAAACGGCATCGTTTGGAATAGTCACATCGGTGCCCTCAGCGTTAGAAAGTGTGACTTCAGCATCGCTTATTTGCTTTACACTGCTTTTCATAAGCAGGTTGATGCTTCCGGGCTTTCTATCTTCGCCAAGAAAATTACCAGAGCTTGTAGTTACTCTCTCTGAGGTTGGTGTCTCAATAGAAACTTCTGCCATAGGATCATCTCTTAGCATATTTAATTTTTCAATATTCTCAGGTTTTGGCCTTGAAAATTCTTCCTTGCGATAAGAAAGTGTCACGTACCCGCCGCACTGTGCAATAGATACAGCAGTTTCAAGTGCGCTGTCTCCTCCGCCAACTACAAGCACATTTTTGCTGCAATAGTCCTTTGGGTCATGAAGCCTGTTTGATACCTTGTCAAGATTCTCTCCTGGTACACCAAGCTTCCTGAAATTTCCTGAACGACCTATGCCAACAATAACGCGTCTTGCCTTTAGATTATCTTCTTTAGGAATATGAAGCTCAAAAATGTCCCCATTCTTTTCGACCTTTTCAACTCGTTTGATTAACGGAACAACACCTTTATCCAGAGTCTGTGCCTTTAGTTCTTCAACAAGCGGCTCTTTAACTTCT
>JABAHR010002165.1_pt2 | contig 30650 bp, 33 predicted proteins | sample 7062101 | NCBI WGS metagenome assembly JABAHR01 (sample SAMN14534553, study PRJNA622989) | marine sediment metagenome | biome: marine biome [ENVO:00000428]; feature: marine pelagic biome [ENVO:01000023]; material: deep marine sediment [ENVO:00002113] | place: India: Gulf of Kutch | collected...
GACCTGGGCGGCGCCCGGGACGGCACAGGCGCATCCCAATCCATGGCTGACGCCGTCGTGGAAGAGATCATCGCAGACGGTGGCCGCGCCATCGCGAACTACGGTTCCGTGTCGGACAAAGCCGCCGCCCAGGCCATGGTCGATGCCGCCGTCAACGAGTTCGGCCGCATCGACATCATGATCGCCAACGCCGGCATTCTCCGCGACAAGTCCTTCAAGAACATGGACGACGATATGTGGGATGTGGTCCTCGACGTTCATCTTCGCGGCACCTACCTCACCGTCAAAGCCGCGTACGACAGGATGCTCGAACAGGGAGAAGGCGGCCGGATCATCATGACCAGCTCCACCTCGGGGCTGCTGGGCAACTTCGGCCAGACCAACTACGGCGCGGCCAAGGCCGGCATCGCGGGCTTCATGCGCTGCCTGTGGCTAGAGGGGCTCAAGTACGGCATCAACGTCAACGTGCTGGCGCCCACCGCCACGTCGCGGCTCACCGAGGACATTCTCCCCGAGGACATCCAGGACCGGTTCCCGCCGGAAACCGTGTCGCCGGCCATCGTCTGGCTGTGCACGGACGAGGCCAAGGAGGTCACCGGCCGGCAGTGGCTGGTCGCCGGCAACAACGTCTCGCTGCTCTCCTGGCAGATCACCCCCATCGCCGACCGGGACCTCTCGGAAGGGCCGTGGGATGTGGAAGACATCGGGCAGAGGATCCTGGCGAGCAAGGACAGCTGGCCGCCGATCAATCCGCTCCGCGGCTGAGGCAGCCTCCATGTCCGGTCCGCTCGAGGGCTTCAAGGTCATCGACCTGTCGGCGGTGGTTTCCGGACCGCTGACGGGCGCCCTGCTCGCGGACCTGGGTGCCGACGTCATCAAGGTCGAGCGGACCGTAACCGGCGACATCCAGCGCAACGTGGGCAGCCGCCGGAACGGTTTTTCCGGCTTCTTTCACGTCCTGAATCGCGGCAAGCGGTCCATCGCGCTGAATCTAACCACCCGGGAAGGCTGCGACATCGTGCACCGCCTATCCGCCGATGCCGACGTGGTTCTGCAGAACTTCAGGCCAGGCGTGGTGGACCGTCTGGGCATCGATTACGCCAGCCTCGCTGCCAAAAACTCGGGTCTGGTCTACCTCTCCATCAGCGGGTTCGGCCAGTCGGGGCCCCGGGCCGGGGATAGGGCCTACGACCCCATCATTCAGGCTTACGCCGGCATCACCGACGTGCAAGGCAGCATTCACCGGGACAATCCGGACCAGCCCGAGCAGGTGAACATGCTGCTGCTGGACAAGCTGACGGCATGGACCGGGTGCCAGGCGGTCATGGCCGCCCTGCTGGCACGCAGCCGAACGGGCGAAGGCCAGCACGTTGAGCTTTCCATGCTGGATACCGCCATCTCGTTCATCTGGTCCGATGTGGCCGCCGACCTGATTCTGCAGGGCGACGACATCGACCGTCGCCCGCCCATTCGAGCATCGGGCACCATGCAGACCTACGCCGACGGCCACGGATTCACGATGACGCTCAGCCAGCCGGAGTTCGAGGGACTGTGCCGTGCCTATGGCCTGGACCACATCGCCGAGGACGCCCGCTTCGCCAGCCTGGATCTGCGCATGCGGCACCGGGCCGAGCTGCGCGAGATCATCACCTCCGAAATCGACGAGGTGGCGCTGGAGCTCACGGTGGCGCAGGCTGAGGAGCGGCTGCTTCGCCATGAGGTTCCTTTTGCCCGGGTCCGGCGCCTGGCGGACCTGCCCGAGGACGAGCAGATCCAGCACAACCAGATGTTCCGCGAGCTGAACCATCCCGCAGCGGGGCCGTTGCGTGATGCCCGGCCGGCTCCCCGATTCACCGGGACCCCGGCGGAGCCCGGCGGTCCCGCACCGGGCGTAGGGGAGCACACGCGGCAGATTCTGGAGGAGATCGGCATGGGCGCCGACACCGAGAAACTAATCGAGCGAGGTATCGTTTCATGAACTTTGGCTTCACCGAGGAGCAGAACATGCTGCGCGACCAGGTCGCGCGGTTCATGCAGGAGGCCTGCCCGATTCCCAAAGTGCGCGAGATCGGCGCCTCGGAGAACGGCTTCGACGCGACGCTCTGGCAGCAGGCGGCGGAGCTCGGCTGGCTGGGGCTCATCATTCCCGAGGAGAATGGCGGCCTCGGCTTACGCTGGATCGACCTGACCGTGGTGCTGGAGGAGACGGCCCGGGGCCTGTGCCCGCTGCCCATCGCCTCCCAGGCCATCACCGCCGCTGCTATCCTGAGATGCGGCAGGGAGTCGCACAAATCGAGCTGGCTGCCAGCCATGGCAGCAGGCGAGGTCGTGTGCACTACGGCGTTGTACGACGATCCCTCCTGGATCCACCCCGACGCCGTTCAGCTTGCCGGCACGCCGGTCGAAGGCGGCGTGCTCCTGGACGGCGTGAAGCCCTTCGTCCCCGACGCTGCCGCCGCGGACTACCTGCTGCTCGCCTACCGGGGGCCTGACGGGCTCGGGTTCGCAGCGCTCAGCCGCGATCAGGTCACCGTCACGCCGCAGCCGCAGATGGACTCCACCAAGCCAGCAGGCCGGGTCGCCGTCGACGGCGTCACCGTGGCGGACGAGTTTCTGCTGCCCCTCGGCGAAGCGGACCTTGCCCACCTTACCGACGTCGGCGCCGTTGCGGTGACCGCGGAGATGGTGGGCGCCGCGGAGGCCGCGCTGAACATGACCAGCGAGTACGCCAAGGAGCGCATCCAGTTCGGCAAGCCCATCGGGCAGTATCAGGGCGTCAAGCACCGCCTCGCGGACATCTACGTGGACGTGGAATCGTTCAAGTCGCTGCTTTACTACGCCGCCTGGTCAGTGGACGACGCACCCGACGAGTTGCCCCGGGCGATTTCCATGGCCAAGGGTTACGCCTCGGACGCGTTCGCCAGAATCGGCATCGACGGCATCGGCCTGCACGGCGCGATCGGCTTCACCGCCGAGTACGACATTCAGCTTTATCTCAAACGGTCGAAGTGGGCGCGCCCAATGTACGGGGACTCCGACTATCACCTGGACCGGGTAGCAACACTGGGAGGTTTGTAGTGGATTTCGAGTACACCACCGAAGAGCAGGCGTTCAGGGAAGAGGTGCGCGAGTTCCTGGCGGCCAACCTGCCGCCCAAGGAGGAGCGCGGCAAGGATTTCCTCGCCAACTGGCTTACCAAGGTCAGAGAAAGGGGCTGGGTAGGATTTTCCTGGCCGAAGGAGTTCGGCGGGAGCGACGGCGGTCTGGTGGAGCAGGCCATCCTGCGAGAAGAGATGGCCGTGGCGAAGGCCCCGCCTCTGGGCACCTCCTTCATGGGCCTCGCCTGGGTGGGCCCTGGCATCATTCAGTATGGTACCGAAGAACAGAAACGCCGGTTCATTCCCGACATCCTGGACAGCAAGGTCATCTGGTGCACGGGCTATTCCGAGCCCAACCATGGCTCGGACCTGGCCGCCATTCAGTGCAAGGCCGTGCGCGAGGGCGACCACTACGTCGTGAACGGCCAGAAGATCTGGACCAGCGGCGCGCCGTGGTCCCAGTGGATCATCCTGCTGGTACGGACCGACTTCGACGTGGACGTGAAGCACAAGGGCATCACGTGCCTGCTGGTGCCGATGGATGCCCCGGGCGTGGAGGTCAAGCCCATCGAGAACATGGCCGGCGACCGGCACTTCGCCGAGGTCTTCTTCACGGACGTCAAGGTTCCGCTGGAGAACCGGCTGGGCGACGAGGGAGAGGGCTGGAAGGTCACGGTGTCCGCCCTTGCCAACGAGCGCTCCAGCATCGGCGAGGTCACCCAGATGTTCGGCAAACTCGACACGTTGAAAGAGCTGGTGAGGTCCACCACCAAGCAGGGACGGCCCGCCAGCGAGGATCCCAAGGTGCGGCGGACGCTCGCGATGTTCGAAGCCAAGATCGCGGCGATGAAGTACAACGGTCTGCGCTACCTCACCAAGCAGATCAAGGGAGAGCCGTTGTCCAGCGAGACCTCGGTCAACAAGCTGCATCGCGCGAGCCTCGAGATCGAGATGGACGACTTCGCGGTGGAGCTGACCGGTCAGGCCGGGCTGCTGCTCTCCGGCAGCGAGGAAGCGGTGTCCGGGGGAAGCTGGGCAAAATCGAGCCTGTCCTGGCCCAACGTCGTGATCGGCGGCGGCACGCCCAACATCCAGCGCAACATCATCGCCGAGCGCATTCTCGGCCAGCCGAAGGACTGACGCCCGCCGGTCAGCGCCGCTTCCACGGCGGCACGGCGTCCCAGTCGAAAGGCTCGATGCCACCGTCGGTGATCTGCCATACGCTGGGTCGAGCCTCCCCGTCGACGATCTCGAGAAACCCCAGCGTGCCGTACTGGGTGTCGTAGTTGTGCGGATAAGTGGGCGAGCCCGGATTCACGCAGAGCACGCCCTGAACCTCGGCGATGATCTCGCGGTGGGTGTCCCCGGAGACGATCACGTCGGGCGTCCGCTCGGGAAAGTACCGCTCGACCCATCGTGCCAGGGTGAACTGGGGCGGGCGTTCCGGCACCGGGACGTAGTGGGTGAGGCCGACCCACAGCCCGCCAAGCTCGAGCAGCCAGGCGTACTTCACGCGGGGATCCTCCGGCTGCACGGGCCGTCCTCCGCCGCCGTCTTCACCGTTGCCCCGCGCGGCCATCACCGGTGCAACCTCCTCCAGGGCGTCCAGGACGTATAGCTCGTGAATGTCCCCGGCGTGCATGATCATGTCGACGCCGTCAAAGGCGGCGAAGACCTGGGGCCAGAGGGTTCTGCGCGCCTCGGGAATGTGAGTATCTGAGATCAGTCCGATACGCATGTCGACGTTCACCCGCCCGACAATGGCTGCAGGTCCTCGTCCACCCGTTTCACCGAGGGGGACACCACCATGAGCATCAGCACCACCACGATGAAGGTCNNAGCGGCATGAGCCCATGCGACATCATGTCCACGCTGAGTATCCGGCCCCGCATGTGGTCTTCCACCTGAAGCTGCAGCAACCCGCGATTGAGCGACATGTTCCACGAGCTCAGAAAGCCGATCACCGCGATCAGCCCGGCGGAGAACAGCAGGGTCTGCGAGAAGCCGAAGGCGCAGGTGAAGGCCCCCCAGCCGATACAGGTGGCTATGAGCCACGCCGCCCGGTGCCGGAAGTCGTTCGCGCTGGCCAGGAGCAGCGAGCCGACGATGGCGCCCATGCCCATGGTCGACATCAACACCCCCAGATCGTCCGGCCCGCCGCCGAGGATGTCCTCGTTGAAGGCGGGCAGCAGGGTGTTGATGGGCATGCCGAACAGAAACGGCACGATGGATAGCACGATCAGCCCGAACACCGGGGGGTTGGCCCATACGTAACGGAAGGCATCCGCCATGTCCCCCAGGGGGGATTTACGCAGCTCGACCCGGCTGACGATGCCACGCTTGCGCACCAGCAGGATGGTGGCCATGGATAGAAAGTAGAGCGCGGCGATGACGAAGTAGACGATGCCCACGCCGTAGGTGGATGACGTGTCTCCCGCCGCGAACCAAGCGATGAGGAAGCCAGCAAACGCCGGGCCGAGAATTCGCGACAGGTTCCAGCTCGTGGTGTTCAGCGCCATCGCCGTGAAGATCAGACCATCGGGCAGGAGCTGAGGCGCGAAAGCCTGTCGGGCGGGCATGGAGAGCGCCAGCACGGTGCCATTGAAAAACCCGAACCAGACGAAGTCCCAGAAGGAGACCCGGTCGGCGAAGATGATCAGGCCCATGACGATGGTCGCCAGGGTGTTAAGCGCCTGCGCGACGGCGATGGTGGTGCGTTTCGGAAGCCTGTCGGCCACCACGCCGCCCAGCAGCGAGAACGCAACCATGGGCACCATGAACGACAGCGTCACCCAGGCCAGGTCCAGAGCCGACGACGTCAGCGTGTACACCAGCCAGCCACGCGCAATGATCTGCATGTTCATCGCGAAGGACGAGGCCAGGCTGCCCACCCAAAGCCAGCGGAAGTCGGGCACTTCCAGAGCTTTGTAGATGTTCCGTGACGACAAGGGCGATTCCGGCTGGGACGGGCAAGCGGACCACTTTAGCACAGCCGCGCGGCGCGGCCTCCGCAGCCGGCCGCTCGCGCCGGCAAGAAGCGCAGATCAGTAGTCGAGCCGGAAGCTGTCCCCGTCACGGACGACGCGGCCGGCGGTGGGCGCGGCGAAGTGGGTGCCGATGACGAGCACGGGGCGATCGGCATATCGCTCTAGAAACGCGCCCCGAGTCTCGGCGCTCCTCTCCTGATCCCAGTCCGCGCTGCTCGACCACTCGGGGTGAGCGATCTGACACGGATGATGAATCATGTCACCAGTGATGATGGCTTCTTCCCCGGCCGAGGCGATGTGCACGCTGACGTGACCGGGCGTATGGCCGGGCGTGGGCTCGAGCCAGACCTCGTCCGTGACCCGATGTGTCTGGCCCACCACCTGCGCCAGCCCGGCATCGAAGATCGGCTGCACCGAGTCTTCCACCACGGGCCCGAACTCCTGCGGCTCGTGCTGCCAGTAGGCCCATTCGTCCTCTGCAAAGAGGTAGCGCGCCCGGTCGAACGTTGGTATCCAGCCATCCTCGGTCAGCCGCGTGTTCCAGCCGACGTGATCGACGTGCATGTGCGTGCACATCACCGCGTCTATGGTCTCCGGGGGGTAGCCGGCCTCGGCCAGGCGCTCCAGAAAGTCGGTCTGCATGCGGTTCCACCGCGGGTAGGAGCGTTCTTTGTCGTTGCCGATGCAGGTATCGACGATCAGCCGCTCCCCCTGCGACTCCACCACGAGGGCGTGCACGCTCAGCACGATCCGGCCGTCGTCGTCGATGAACGGCCGAAGCCAGGGGACCTCGAGGAGCGCGCCGGGGTCGGCCTGAGGCAGCAGGTACGGGCCGAGGGAGGCCGTGGAGAGCTCGACGATCTGCGTGACCGAAACCTCGCCGATCTGCCACTTGAGCATGGAAGTTCCCCCACCTGTTCTCTAGCCGACGAGCCTTGCAGATCGGCCCACGGCGGTCAAACGCCACGATGCCGTCAGGTCAGCGGCACGTCGGGCCACGACCCTGCCCGACCAGCGCCGCCGTGGCGTGTCATAATGCACAACGGTTGCAACGTTCCCCGGGGGAGGACCATGGCCAGATTCGGCGACATCGCGGTGGAGACCACCGCTCACGTAGCGGTGCTGGAGATACAGCGCCCGCCAAACAATTTTTTCGACGTGGATCTGATCAACGCCATGGGGGATGCATTCGAGGCCATGGACGAGGATACCGACGTCCGGGCTTTGGTCCTCGCCGCCGACGGCAAGCACTTCTGCGCGGGCGCCAACTTCGGCAACCGCGACGAGCAGTCCCGCCGCCAGGCACGCACGGCCACCGACGGCAACCCGCTGTACTCCGCCGCCGTCAGGCTGTTCGCCTGCAAAAAGCCGGTCATTGCAGCGGTGCAGGGCGCGGCCGTCGGCGGGGGTTTCGGTCTGGCCGTCATGCCCGACTTCCGGGTCGTCTGCCCCGAGTCACGCTTCACGGCCAACTTCGTCAAGCTCGGCTTCCATCCGGGCTTCGGCCTCACCTACACCCTCCCCCGACTGATCGGCCAGCAGCGAGCCAATCTGATGTTCATGACGGGCCGGCGCATAGACGGCGAAACCGCGTACGAGTGGGGCCTTGCCGACATCCTGACGGATCGGGGCTCCCTTCGCGCTCGAGCCCTGGAGCTAGCCGGGGAGATTGCCGAGAACGCGCCGCTTGCCGTCGCCTCGGTTCGAGCCACCATGCGTGAGGGCATTGCGGAAGCCGTGAAGCGCCAGACCGACCACGAGTTCGAAGAGCAGCACCGCCTGCAGCAGACCGAGGATCACAAGGAGGGAGTCCGGGCCGTTGCCGAGCGACGGCCCGGCAACTTCAAGGGGCGCTAACGGCGTTACGCTCGTCCAGCGCCTGCCTGATTTGTCCGTGGGCGTTCTCGTCGAGGTCGAAACGCTTGAGAAGCAGGGCGCCGATGCTGTAACAGACCAGCGGAAACAGGCTGTACAGCGTGATCATCGCCAGCTGCACCGTCATGGTCTGGTCCTGATTGGGCACGAATCCGGAGGCCTGCAGCACGAAGCCCGTGAGCAGAAGCATGATGCCGGTCGCGCTCTTGTAAACGAAGTTCCAGGCCGCAAAGTACGAGCCTTCCTTGCGTTCCCCCGTCAGGTACTCGTCGTAATCGATGACGTCGCCCTGGATGGACGGTGACACGGTCCCGCCGCAACCGGCAGCAAAGCCGGCAAAGACGGCGGCGATGGCAATGTAGGCCAGCTTGGCGGGCATGCTCTCCATGAACGGCAGCACGAACATGCTGCCGAAGGCGACGCCGGTGAGCACCAGCGAGAAGATCCAGAGCCTGATTTTGCCGAACCGTCGTGACAGGGGTATCCACAACGGCACCGAGAAGGTCGACGGGATCATGTAGCAGAGAATGATGGCGGGTGCCCACATGGGGGCGCCGACGACGTACTGGGCAATGTACAGCGTCAGCGCGCCGATGGCTGCCGAGCCGATGTTTTCGATGAAGGACACCGCGATGATGAGGCGGGCGTGGCGGTTGCGCCACACGTCGGCAAAGGCCTGCAGGGGATTTTCGTTCACCCTTCCCTGGTAATCGGCGCGCTCCCTGAGCTTCCAGACGCCGAACGCGATCAGCAGACACATCCCCAGGGCGGCCAGAACGGCGAGCCACAACGCCGTGCTCTTCACGGCCTCGGCGCTCTGCTGCTCGGCGCTGATCAGAAAGTAGAAGCTCACCAGGGAAAGAATGGAGCCGAACGTGAAGCACCCGTGACGGACGCCGAACAGTCGGCTCCGCTCGTGATAGCTCTCGGACAACTCGGCACCAAGCGAAAGGTGCGGCACCAGAAACCCCGTCATCGCGGAGTAGAAGCCAATGATGGCCACGGCCATCCATGCTACCAGCGCGCCGTCGCTGAGCCCGTCCGGGGGGGCGAAGACCATGACGAAGGCGCCGCCGATGGGGATCATGCTGCCTATGATCCAGGTTCGCCTCCTTCCCATGCGGCTGCGGGTGCGGTCGCTCAAGTAACCGGCCAGCGGGTCAGATATGGCGTCCCAGATTCGCGAGACGCTGAAAATGACGCCCATGACCGCGGGCGCGATGAGCAGCACGTCCGTGGAAAACTTCATGACGTACAGGCTCAACATGAGGTACATGTACCCGGCCCCGATGCCGGGCGCGCCATATGCGGCTACGGCCGTGTTGGGCACACGGTCGCGGGGATCCGCGTGCGGCGCCGGCGAGCCGTCTGACACCCTGACCAGCCCGCCGCTTAAGCGTTGCGGATGGTCAGGCCGCCATCCACCGGCAGGGCCACGCCCGTGATGAAGCAGGCCGCCGGCAGTGCCAGGCTTAACGTGGCGTGCGCGACCTCCTCGGGATCCGCATAGCGCTTGAGCGCCACGCGGCGACGCGCGAATTCGGCCTTGGCCTCGTCAGGTATGGCGGACGTCATGCCGGTGTGGATCGGCCCCGGGCAGACGCAATTCACCGTGATGCCCTCGTCCCCAAGCTCAACCGCCAGGGACCGAGTCAAACCGATCACGCCCGTCTTCGCCGCGGTGTAAGGGCTGCCGAACTTGGTCGCGCCGAGCCCCTCCGTGGAAGCGATGTTGATGATCCGGGCATCCGTCGCTTTGCGAAGATGCGGGAGAGCCGCCCGGATCGTGCGCGTGTGCGCGGTGAGCAGCACGGTCAGAGAGCGTTCCCAGGCGTGCTCGTATTCCTCGCTGTCGATGGGGGCGAACATGGAGATGCCCGCGTTGTTCACGAGGATATCGATGCCGCCAAAGTGGTCGGGCACCTCCTCGAAGATCTCAACGATGGCGTCGGGATCCGACAGATCGAGCGCCCAGCCCTTGATATCTCGACCGGCGCCGGCGATTTCGTCCACCACCTCGTTCAGCGGTTCGGAGTTAATGTCCATGGCGGCCACCTTGGCGCCTTCATCCGCAAAGACCCTCGCCGTGGCGCGCCCCATCCCGCTGGCCGCGCCGGTGACGATAACGACCTTGCCTTCCACCGATCGGCTGAGCTTGCTGAGCTTCATGTTCTGTCCCCCGTGATGGCCGACGCGGCCTGCCCGGTCGATGCGCTCCCGTTCCACTCTAGGGAGCGCCACCGCACATTGCAATCAGCCCGGGATTCCCGCTACCGTAACCGACTGCATCCAGCCATGGGAGTTTCCTCGCAGATGGCCGAAGCCTACGAATTCCAGGACGACGACGTGATCGCTCCCGAGGTTTACGGTCGTCACAGCCATCCGCACGCGGCGTTTTCCTGGCTTCGCGCGAACGATCCGCTGCGATACGTCGAGCCAAACGAGTATCTTCCTTTCTGGGCCGTCACCAAGCACGCCGACATCGTCGAGATTGAAAAGCAGCCGGAGATATTCGCCAGCGAGCCACGACCCATTCTGGTCAAGGAAGCACAGAGCCCGGAAGTCCGTCAGGACGTGCTCATGCAGATCTTCGAGCGGCTCAAAGACTCACCGAAGCTGCTGGAGGTGCTGGCCACCATCGAGCAGGGCGGCCTGATCCGCTCGCTGGTTCAGATGGATCCGCCCGACCACCCCAAGTACCGCGCCTTGGTGCAACCGTGGTTCAAGCCGTCGAACATCAAGCGCCTGGAGGACAGCTTGAGCCGCATCATCGCGAACATCCTCGACGAGATGATGGGCGACGGCTCCGAGCGCGAGCTGGAGTTCGTCCAGGACGTAGCCGTCTGGCCGCCCCTGAAGCTGATCACCGAGCTGCTTGGCGTCCCCGAGGAGGACGAGTGGCGGATCCTGAAGCTCACCAACGAGCTTTTCGCCGGCGACGACCCGGAGATGAAGCGGGCGGGCGACGATCCGCTGTCCATCATCGACACCATCAAGGACCTGTACGACTACTTCACCCGCATGACGGACGAGCGGCGCGCGAACCCCACGGAAGACCTGTCGTCGTACATCGCCAACGGGCGGATCGACGGCGAGTACTTGCCGTACAAGGAGCTGATCTCCTACTACATCATCGTTGCCACGGCCGGCCACGAGACCACGCGAACGGCCATTTCCGGCGGCCTGCTGGCCCTGCTCGAGAACCCGGATCAGATGGAGCTCTTGCGGGACAACGTCGACGACGAGGACCTGGTCAAGCTGGCCGTGGAGGAGATGATCCGGTGGACGACGCCGGTCAGCCAGTTCTCCCGCACCGCCATGAGAGACTACGAGCTGCGCGGGCGGCAGATCCGCGAGGGCGACGCGCTGGGTCTGTTCTACGCCTCCGCCAACCGGGACGAGGAAATCTTCGACGATCCCTTCAACTTCAGGGTCAACCGCCAACCCAACCGCCACCTCGCCTTCGGGACCGGGCCTCACATCTGCCTCGGCATCCTCCTGGCCCGCCTGGAGATGCGCATTTTCTTCAAGCAGTTTCTGCCCCGCATCGAAACGATGGAGCTGGCCGAACCCGGACCGGAGTATCTGAAGGCAAGCTTCGTCCACGGGCTCAAGCACCTGCCGATCCGGTTCAAGCTGAGACCCGCCCGGTGACCGGCGTGGCTGACGGCTTGGTAATCGGCTCGTGACAGGCGCTCTCGATGCTCTGGGCGGGCGGTTCGCCGCGTACCTGGCAGACCGCTGGGAGCGCCCGGTTACGACCCTGCACATCGAGCAGATTCCCGGCGGTGCTTCCCGGGAGACGTATCGCATCAAGGTCGCCGTCGAGGGCGACGAGCAGGGCCTCATTCTCCGCCGGGATCCCGTTTCCAGCCTGATCGAAACCGAGCGCTCGCTCGAGTACCGAACCTACGAAGCCGTGTTTCCCACGTCGATACCGGTGCCCGAGCCACTGCTGCTCGAGGAGGATGCCGCCCCGCTGGAACGACCATTCTCCGTCATGCGGGAAATCGGCGGCTGCGAGTCCAGCGCCCAGGCGTTGGCGGCGCCTCCCTATTTGGCGGTCCGGGAGACCATCGGCCAGCGTAAGTGGGAGATACTCGGCCAGCTCGCATCGCTGGACGTGAGCGATCTGGGTGTCGACGCGTTCATGGCCGTGCCCGACCATTCCGCACGGCAGGAGCTAGATCAATGGTCGGCGGTCATCGCCAAGGATGCGCTGCATCCCCAGCCCATCGCGGAAGCGACCCGCCGCTGGCTGGAGAGAAACCTGCCCGAGCCCGCCAGCCGCCTCGCCCTGGTCCACGGCGACTATCGCTCCGGCAACTTTCTCTACGACGAGGACGGCGTCATCAAGGGCGTGCTCGACTGGGAGATGGCCCACATCGGCGATCCCCTGGAGGATCTGGCCTGGTCTCTCGACCCTCTATGGTCCTGGCCGGAGCGTGAGCTGGCCGGCTCCCTGTTGCCGCGGGAGCAAGCCATCCGCGTGTGGGAGGAAGCGAGCGGCTTGACGGTAGACAGGGCCGCATTCCGCTGGTGGCAGGTCTTCGCCTCCTACAAGGGCCTGGCGATCTGGATCTCGTCCACCGAGGACTTCGTCAACGGCGCGTCCAAGGAGCCGATCCTGGCGGTGGCGGGCTGGCTCATGACCGACCGGCAGAACCGAATCCTGGTGGACCGCTTGAGCCCAGGCTCCGAACACGCCTACGCGGAGCCCATCGTATGATCCCCAAGCCCGGAAAGGCTCTGGTCGACCTCGCCATGAAGCTGTCCACCGGCGTGCTCCCGGAGATCGGCTCGCCCTACGCAGCAGCAAACGCGGGCATGACGGCCATGCTGCTGATCATGCTTTCACAGGACAGCGAACGGGCCATCGCAAACCGCATGGCCGACATCTCGGAGCTGAAGACACTGTTCGCAGGCGCCGCGGTCTTTCCGCATCAGGACGGGATCGAATCATTCGCTGACGCCGAGCCCGATTCGCTCCTTCTGGCCGACGTGGATCGGCTCCATGCTCGGGGGATGAGCCTGCTCATCGACCTGCATGCCTGGGCCGAATCTCACGACGAAGGCCTCGATCAGGAGATCTGGAAATTCCTGGCGCGGCACGCCGATCGGAACCGCTTCGACATCTGACGGCGCGCCACCTCGCTCGGCGGTGCTGCTCTGCGGCAAGGGTTGAGATGGGCCCTCACGCTGACTACAATTCGCGCTCTTTTTCGCCGCCACCCGGCACTAGGGTCGTTAGCTCAGTTGGTAGAGCACCGGGCTTTTAACCCGTTGGTCCTGGGTTCGAGTCCCAGACGACCCACCATCACCACTCATCCAGCGGGGGACAGCCCGGCGAGCTGCCTCGGCAGGATCCCCTTTCTTCGCCCTTTCCGGTACAAGCGATCGGCGCGCCTGACGACGTCGGCAATGAGCCCGGAGCGTTCGGAGAGTACGTCCCGCCAGGGCATCTGAAAGTAGGTTTCCAGGAAGCGCAGGCGATCACCACGCGTCAGGCCTATCTCGTAGGCGGAGAACAGAAGGCTGCCCAGATCCTTGACCAGCCACCGGTACGGCACGGCGTGCCGAACCTCGGCGCGATGCAGGTCCACCACGAAGAGGCGAGGATCCGAGCTCGACGGGCCGAACCGATCGGGATGCAGCATCAGCAGGTGACACAGGTAGTAGTCCCGATGATTGATGCCGGCCCCGTGCATGGCGCGTGAGATGGCGGCGACTTCCTCGATCAGCCGGCGCTTGCGCGCAGGCACCGGCGGCTCCTCCAGCCAGCGCAGCGCATAGGCTTCAAGGCTCTGTACCGGCGCAAGCTCCTCGGTGATCAGAAACGACCGGCGCGTCGCCGGGTTGCGGCCGCGCAGACCAAAACCGACGATCTCCAGGGTGTTCACCCCGGCAGCGGAGAGCGCCCGAATGGCACGATACTCGTTCCCGGCGTCTAGCACGGGTCGGCGCAACAGCAACAGGTTCTTGACGATCTCCCGCCAGCCGGCGCCGAAGTGCCGCTTCGCATAGAAACCGGCGCCGTCGAGCTCGAAGCGGATGGTGGAGCGGCCGGCCATCTCTCTGACGCTTTCGCCGCGGAGGTTCTCCACCATGGCGAAGACGTCCGAGCCCCGCCAGCGCCTGTCGAGGTCCGTTCTGAGCTCAACCTGTTCCAGCCCGCTCATCGCAATCGAGCGATACCGTCAGGCCGCGTCCTGATCACGGGCCACGCTTGCCGGAGGCGCTGACCTGGGCGCGGCCGAGGCCGGGTTGCTGAACGTGAGCACCCCGTCCTCCAAAGGCGCGTGCCTGATGATCTTCTTGTCCTCGGCGTAGTTCTGGGTGTTGCGCCACGGGTCCCGATTGCCCTGCTTAGGAAACAGGTGCATGGATCGCTGCATGTAGCCGGGCGTGAAGTCGTCGATCCACTGCTTGCCGGGCATGTCACGATCCTGCTCGCGCAGCTGCGCGGTGACCTGGCGCATGCCGAACTCCCCCATGCTGTTGACAAGCCTGCAAACGTATTCCGCCGTGAGATCGGCACGCAGCGTCCAGGAAGCGTTTATGTACCCGAACGTCTGCACCAGGTTAGGCACGCCGGAGAACATCATCCCTTTATAGGTGAAGGTGTCCGGGAAGTTGACGGGCGACTCGTCGACCACAAACTCGACCCCGGACATTACCTCGAGGTTGAGGCCCGTNNGCCGCCGAGCACTTCGAGTTCGAGGCCGGTCGCGGTGACGATGATGTCGGCCTCCAGAAGCTCTCCCGATTTCAGGCGGACCCCGGCCGGCGTGAAGGTCTCGATCAGATCGGTGACCACAGTGGCCTTGCCACGCCGCATGGCGCGGAAGAAGTCACCGTTCGGCACCAGGCACAGACGCTGGTCCCAGGGGTTGTAGCTCGGCGTAAAGTGCGTCTCCACGTCGTAGTCAGGGCCGAGCTGAGCGCGCACGCCCTGAAGTAGACGCTTCTTCACCCAGTCGGGCTTAACCCTGGTGCGTCGATAGAAGAACTGCTGCAGGGTGGTGTTTTTCCACCGGGTGATCGCGTACGCCACCTTCTCGGAAAAGATCCGGCGGAGCCGGTTGGCGATGGCATCACGATCCGGGCGGGAAACCATGTACGTGGGCGATCGCTGCAGCATGGTGACGTGCCCCGCCTGTTCGGCCATGGCCGGCAGCAGCGTGACGGCGGTGGCGCCGCTGCCGATGATCAGGACGCGCTTGTCCTTGTAGTCGAGGTCCTCCGGCCACTCCTGAGGGTGAACGATGGGCCCTTCGAAGTCGGCCATGCCCGGAAAGTCGGGCGTGTAGCCACGCTCGTAGCTGTAGTACCCGCCACACATGAACAGAAAGCCGCAGGAGAGTTCTTCCTCTCCGTCGGGGACATCCACCTCCAGCTTCCAGGATGCCGACGTCGAGTCCCAGCAGGCGCGGCGTAGCCGATGGTTGAAGCGGATGTGAGGAACGATGTCGTGCTCCTGCGCTGCTTCCCGTACGTACTCCCTTATGGACGGCCCGTCCGCAATGGCCTTCGGGTTGCGCCAGGGTTTGAAGTTGTAGCCGAACGTGTGCATGTCGCTGTCGGAGCGGATTCCCGGATAGCGGAACAGATCCCAGGTGCCGCCGATGGCGTCGCGCGTCTCGAGAATGGCGAACGTCTTGCCGGGACACTTGTCCTGCAGGTGACAGGCAGCGCCGATGCCGGAAACTCCCGCTCCCACGATGACCATGTCGTAATGCTGCATGTTTAAGCTCACCTCGTCGCCTCAGCCGGCGCGATGCCGACGTCCCGGTCGATCCGCAAAGGGGCCGGATTTTGCCGCTAGCGCGACCGAATTGCACCCCGCCCGTTCAAGCCGCCGGCGCGGTCGCTTTCCTGATCACGTCCAGATAGCCGTGCGAGAAGCAGTCCTTGTCGCCGTAAAAGCCGCTCTTCCTCAACAGACGCTGCATCTTCGGGAGGTGATAGAGCGGAACGCTGGCAAGCAGATGGTGCTCGAGATGAAAATTCACCCGGTTGGGCGCCACCAGCAGCCGCTCCCACCAGGACGCCACGGTGCTGCTGGTGTTCTCTCGCGGATCGGCGCTGGCATGGTCCATACAGACCCCATGCTCGCCCATGTAGCGCACGCGGGTCAAAAGCGGGTAGACGAAGAGGTACGCCGCCCACCAGAGCAGATACGCCCACAGGGCGCCCACCGCGGCAAGCGCGGTGATCATCAGGGCGTGAAGGACCAGGAACGGCGCGTTGCGATTTGGCCTCATCACGCGCAGCTGTCGCCAGGTATCGCGGATGCCCGTGCGCCCGGTGACGTCGCGAAGCAGCTTGCGGCGCATGCTGTCGCGGGGCGCCGGATACATCTGCGCCAGGTAGAGATCGGGATCCTTGTCCGTGCCGGCGTAGCGGTGGTGATCGAGGTGGTAGTCCCGGTAACGGTACAGGCTGGTATTGACCAGCCCGCCGCACAGCCAGTGCCCGACGATCTCGTTGACCCGTCGCCGATTGAAGAAGACGCTATGAGCACAGTCGTGCACGAGCACTTCCATTCCAAGCTGGCGGCCGCCAAGGATTAGCACGCTCACCACCATCGTCAGCGGGTTCGGCCACGCAATGGCCAACGCAAAGGCGCCGATGATCATCAGGTAGTTCGCGCCAAGCACGCGAGCCCCTCGCCAGTCGGATCGTCGCAGGCACGCGGCGGTCTGCTCGGGCGTCAGATAGTCTTCGATGCGCGGCACGTCGATCATTGGCCACCTCCTCGCCGTTTCAACACGGCAACAGCCTCTTTTATTACATATTTTGACCTCAATAGTCAAAATTTGTTATTTATTAGCGTCGTGGACAACGCCCATCTCAGCGCGAGGCAGCTGATCCTCGCCCTCCTCGACTCCGCCCCGGCACCGCAGATCCGCGCCGCTTCGCTGATCGCGGCCGGAGCGCTCTTCGACATGGATCCGGGCGCCATTCGCGTGGCAACGGCGCGCCTGGTGCGCGAGGGGGTGCTCGAAAGCACCGAGCGCGGCGTGTACACCGTCGGCGGCGGCGGCGCGGGCCTGCACCGGACCGTCCTCTCCTGGGCGAATCTGGAGGACACGCTCAAGCCCTGGACGGGGGAATGGCTCGCCGTATACCTCGGCAACCTCAAGCGAACCAACAAGACCACGGTCAGAGCCCGAGAGAGGGCATTGCAGCTCAAGGGCTTCGCGTCCATCGACCCGGGACTCGCCGTTCGCCCGGCAAATCTCAAGGCGTCACTGCCCGAGTTGCTCAACGACCTGCGCCTGCTCGGTCTGGATGCGTCCGCGGGCCTCTATCGCATCGCCGAATCCGCGGGCGCGGCGGGCTTTGCCGCGCTGTGGGACACGGACGGCCTCGCAGCGCTCTATCAGCACCACCTCGACGAGATCGCCCGCAGCACCCGGGGCATTGCCGAGCTGTCCCCACGCGCGGCCGCAAAAGAGACGCTGCTGATCGGACGCGCGGCGATCAGGGACATTCTCCGGGATCCGCTGCTGCCCGCCGAGCTGGTCGACAGCCGTCTGCGGCGCGAGCTGGTCAGCCGGATGAAGGCGTATGACCGTCTGGGAAAGTCCTGCTGGCGAGCCTTTTATGGGGACGTTGGCAAAGCCGATCAGCGGTAGCGGGTCGGGTCCTCCACCCCGGCGTCAGCAAAACCCTGGGCACGAAGGCGGCAGCTGTCGCACCGCCCACAGGCGGCTCCTGCGTCATCGGGCTGATAGCACGACACCGTAATGCTGTAGTCCACGCCAAGGGACAACCCCAGCCCGACGATCTCCGCTTTGCTGAGCTCGATCAGCGGCGCGTGGATGTGGTACCGCTCGCCCTCCACCCCCGCCTTGGTCGCCAGGTTGGCCAGGTTTTCGAAGGCGGCGACGAAGGCCGGCCGACAATCGGGGTAGCCCGAGTAATCAACGGCGTTGACGCCGATGAACAGGTCGCGCGCGTCGACGGTTTCGGCCCATGCCAGCGCCAGGGAGAGGAACACGGTGTTCCGCGCCGGCACGTAGGTGATGGGGATGCCCTCGCTAGGCTGTTCGGGTACCGCAATGGAGGTGTCGGTGAGGGCAGATCCGCCGAAGGAAGATAGGTCCACGGGGATCACGCGATGCTCGGTTGCCCCCAGGCGACGCGCGACCTCCCCGGCCGCTGCGAGCTCGGCGGCGTGCCGCTGGCCGTAGTCGAAGGAAAGCGCGAAGCAGTCGAAGCCTTCCTTCCTGGCTACGGCCAGGGTGGTAGCCGAATCCAGACCGCCCGACAGGAGCACGATGGCGCGCTTCATCTTCCGGGTTCATCCCCCCAGAGATATTTGTGCAGCTGGATCTGCATCCTCACCGGGAGCCGGTCGTGCACGATCCAGTCAGCCAGATCACGGGCCGGCAACTCCATGCTGCTCGGCGAGAACAGCACTTCGGAGGGTCCATCGAACAGCCCGTGCTCCTCGCACTTGAGCCTCGCCCACTCGTAATCCTCACGATGACAGATCACGAACTTCAGCTGATCCCGCTCGCCGCAGTGCGATAGGTTCTCCCAACGGTTGCGGCTCACCTCTGCGGAACCCGGGGTTTTGACGTCGATGATCTTGGCGACGCGCTCGTCCACGCCGGCCACGTCCAGGGCACCGCTGGTCTCCAGCGAGACCGCAAAGCCCTCTTCGCACAGGTTGGTGAGCAGCTCGTGACAGGCTGGCTGCGCCAGCGGCTCCCCGCCGGTCACCGTCACCCGCGTGACGCCCAGGCCACGCACCCGCGCCAGGATGTCTTCCAGATTCATGACCTCGCCACCACTGAAGGCGTATGCCGTGTCGCAATACTGGCAGCGCAGCGGGCACCCGGTCAGGCGGACGAACACGGTAGGCAGGCCGACCGTGCTGGTCTCCCCCTGGAGGGACAGAAAGATTTCCGATATGCGAAGTTGGCCTGCTGCCGGTTCGGTCACCGAATCTCCGCCGAGTAGGTCCGGGCGAGGCCGGCCGCCGAGCTTTCCGGATACTCGGCGATCACACGCTCCAGGAACTGCAGCGCGTTCGCCGCATCGCCGAGACGGTGGTGAACGATCCCCAGCTTGTAGAGGGAATCGGGCACCTTCTGATGATCGGGGTATAGATTGATCACCTGGGAGAAGGATTGCCTGGCCATCTCGTCCTCCGCCTGGGCGAGGTGGAGCTCACCGAGCCAGTAGAACGCGTTCGGCGTGAACTGGCCGTTCGGGTAATCCGAGACCAGCGCGTTGAACGAGGCGACCGCCTCGTCGAACTGCCGGTTCTTCATCTGGTTGAAGGCAGCCGTATAAGCTTCGCGTTCCGAGCCCGGAACCCCGCCCGGTACGGGGCCGCCCGATGGTGGCGACGTTTCGTCCAGCGTGGGCTCGGGCGCTTGCGCGCGCAGAGCGGAAACCCGCCGATCCAGATCCAGGTACTGCTCCTGCTGATCCTTGGCGAGCCGATTCAGCTGGTAACTCTGCTCTTCAACCAGGCCCCGCAGATCCTGAACCTCCTGCCGGAGAATCTGCAGCTGGTAGAAGAGCTCGGCCAGCCGGCGCCGCTCGCTGGCATCCTCCGCCGGCGCGGATACCGGGTCGGCCACCGCATCGGGTACCGACGTGGCCGCCGATGCGCTCCCGGAGTCGCTCGCCACCTCAGCGGTGACCGCACCGCTGCCCCAGGCCAGATACCCGACAAGGGTCAGCGCGGCGGCCGCGCAAAGATGGGGTTTGCTCGTTGGGGTATCCATGGCCTAGCGGTAGATCATGATGGCACGGCGGTTCCGCGCCCAGGCGCCCTCGTTGTGACCGGGATCCTCGGGGCGCTCTTCCCCGTAGCTCACGGTCTCGATCTGGCGGCGGGTGACGCCCGCGGAGGTCAGGAAGCTGCGCACGGCGTCCGCGCGGCGCTCTCCCAGGGCGAGGTTGTATTCCCTGGTGCCCCGCTCGTCGCAGTGCCCCTCGATGACGATCTTGCGATCCGGATTCTCCCTCAGGATGGTCGCGTGCAGCTCCAGCGAAGCCAGGTCATCAGGATTGATCACCGCCCGGTCGTACTCGAAGTAGAAAGTCCGCGACAGGAGCCTCTGGGTGCCCGGCGCGAACGGGTTGCCGTTCGGATCGAAGGCCGGCGGCGGCGTGGGCTCGGGCGGGGCCGGCGCCGGCGTGGTGTCCACGGTCTCCACGGGCTCGGCCACGGGTTCCGCCGGAGCAGGCTCGCCGCCCGTTGCGCAACCCGCCAGGACCGTACCGGCAAAGAGCATGGCGAGGAGAGTTCGAAACCAGTGTGTTGTCATCTGTAGCTCCTGTTTTGCTGGGATTCCAGGGCTGCCGATCGTCGGCAGGCTCGGGGCCTGCTCAGTCCACCCTCGTCAGAACATCGAGATGCGGGGACCACGCCGGCTCCCGAACGTCACCCGAAGAGGAGGGCAACCTGTACTTCACGCGGCCGTCGATCGAGACGACGGCGAGTATACCCCGCCCCCGATCCTGCGTCGCATAGATTAGCATCGTGCCGTTGGGCGCCAGCGACGGGGACTCGTCCAGCGAGGTCTGGGTAAGCACCCTGACGTCGTCGCGCTCCAGGTCCTGCCAGGCGATGTGAAACACCCCCTGTCGACGATGCACGAAAACGAGGTGCTTTCCGTCCGGCAGGAGCCGCGCCCGCGCGTTGTAGTCCCCCTGAAACGTGAGCCGCTCGATGAAGTTGGTGGCGAGGTCCAGCCGGTAGATCTGCGGCTTGCCGCCGCGGTCCGAGGTGAATATCAGCCCCTTGCCGTCCGCCGTCCAGCTGGGCTCCGTGTCGATGGCATGATGCGTGGTGATGCGGCGAAGGCGCCGATCCTCGAGATCCATGACGTAGATTTCCGGGTTGCCGTCCCGGGAAAGCACCAGAGCGAGCCGCTCGCCGTCCGGTGAAAAAACGGGGGAGCCATTGATTCCCGAAAACTGTGTCAATCGCTCCCGAGCACCGCTGACAACGTCCTGAAGCACGATGGAGGGCCGGCCACCTTCGAAGGAGACGTAGGCCACTCGTTTCCCGTCGGGAGACCAGCTGGCCGAAAGCAACGGCTCCGTGGAGGAAAACAACGTTTGCGACCGCTCGCCGTCCGAGTCCGCCATCTCCAGCCGGAACGCCGCGTCTGGGGACCCGACGTTTTGCGCGAGCACGTAGAGAATGCGGGTGGAGAACGCGCCCGGGATCCCGGTAATCGCTTCGAAGACCTCGTCGGCGATACGATGAGCCACATCCCGCCACTGGCTGCGCAACGCCGTGGTGGTGCTACCCGTCATCCGGCGCTCGTTGAACACGTCGAACAGCTCGTAGCTGACCTCCAGGTTGCCCGCGGCGTCCACGCCGGTGCGACCGATGACGAGATACTCGATGCCGAGAACGCGCCAGTCGCGGAAGTAGACCTCTTCCCGCGTAGTGGGAAACGAGAGCATGTTTTCCATGCCAAGGGGCGAAAACTGGCCGCTGCGTACCAGGTCGAAGCCGACGATGTCCGACATCTGCTGACGACCGGAGAACTCGGGCCCCTGCCGGAACGGTACGATGGCGATTCGCGTCTGCTTGTCGTAACCCGCATCGATGATGATGGTGTCCAGGCTCTCCGCGCCGAGGACTGCGGTGGCCGGAAACAGCAGGAAAAGGCAGAGGAGCGCGACAGCGCGACAGGAAGGATGTTTCAACGCAACAGGTCCTCTGGACGGAAAAGCAGGGTGAAGCGACGGAAGTAGCGTTCGAAGATTTCCGGTTCCTTCGGCACTTCGAAGCGCCGGGCCTTGCGCACGGCGGCTTCGGCGGAGCGGTCGAAGGCCTCGTTGCCGCTGCCGTCGATGAGGGTCACCGAGACCACGTCGCCCGTAGGTACGAGCTCGACCAACAACCTGGCTTCCATGTTGTTCCGCGCGCTCGGCGGCCGCGACCAGTTGGCGACCACGCGTTCGTATATGCCGTACCGGTAGGTCTGCGCGACAGCTTCCGCTTCCTCAGCGGCGAAGCTCTCCGCCAGATCGGCCGCTTCGGTCTCCAGGGCGTCCAGAAAGGAGGCTTCCGAGAGCTGCTGCAGCCGCTCTTGCCGCTGCGCCTCCGCAGCGCTCCTGCGCTCGGCCTCCGCCTCCGCGGCAGCCGTCCGGGGCTTCTCCGTGGCAGGCGTCTTTGCGGGTGGCGCCGGCTCCTGGCGCTGCCGGGCTGGCGGGAGCACTTTCGCAACCGCCTCGGGTCGAGCGGCCGGCTTGGCTTTGGGCTCCATCACCACCAGCGTCGAGCGGACGATCTGCGGTTTGATGGCGCGCGCCTCCGCGGTTTCCGGGTTCCAGCCGGCGCGCAGAGATAAAAACGCCAGGCCGTGCAGCAGCAGCGCGAGCAGCAGCGGCAGCGCGTAATCACGGACGGCCGGCATCACGCGTCACTCCCCGGCGAGCTCGGGCGGGTCGGTGATCAGACCTACGCTCTCCGCGCCTACCCGCTGCAGGACGGTCATGACCCGCACGACGGCCCCGTAGTCCAGCTTGTGATCGGCCTTGACGAAGACGGGGACCTCCGGTCGCGCACGCAGTATCTTGCCGGCCTGGTCCTCCAGCGAGTAGATGGTGACCCGCGTGCTCTCATCGTCCGCATTCTGGATGCCGAGATTGACGAACATGGCACCGTCCTCACGGATGGAAACCACGAGCGGATCGTCCTGTCGTTCGGTGATGGGCTCAGAAGGCGCCTTCGGCAGGTCGACGATGACGCCCTGGGTCAACAGGGGCGCCGTCGCCATGAAGATCACCAGCAGCACGAGCATCACGTCGATGTAGGGCACGACGTTGATCTCAGACATGGGCTTTCTGCGCCTAGCCATGGTCCTGACCTCACCGACCCACGCGGGAGTGCGCCGCGCGGTGGAGGATGCCGGTGAGCTCGTCGCTGAACGCTTCGTACCGGCTCATCATGACCTCCACGCGAGCGGAAAACCGGTTGTAGCCGATCACCGCCGGTATCGCCGCGAAAAGCCCCATGGCGGTAGCCACCAGCGCCTCCGAGATACCGGGGGCCACGGAGGCCAGCGTTGCCTGACTCATGTTCGCCAGGCTGCGGAAGGAATTCATGATGCCCCATACGGTGCCGAACAAGCCGACGTACGGGCTCGTCGACCCCACGGTGGCAAGGAACGCCAGATGCGTTTCGAGGTTTTCCTCTTCACGGTTCAACGCCACCCGCATTGCCCGCTGCGCCCCCTGCATGATCGAGTCGGCGTCCGCGCCCGACTGCTCGGACAGCCGGGTGTACTCTTTGAAACCGGCTACGAAGATGGACTCGATGCCGGTGAGGTCATCGTGGGCTTCCAGCTCGTTGTAAAAGGCCCGCAGGTCGATCCCCGACCAGAAGTGATCCTCGAAATCGACGATGGACGCCAACACCCGCCGGAGGAAGAACCATCGCTGGAAGATCATGACCCAGGACGCCACGGACGCCAGGGCCAGCAGCAGCATGACCACCTGCACCAGCAGGCTGGCATTGGCGATCAGCTCAAATATGGACAGCTGCTCAGGCACGGTCGATCAGTTCAATCCAGATCGAGGCGCGGTTGGCCGCTGGCGGGTTCCGAGGCTTCGGGTACGCTCAGCCCGAAGTGCAGGTACGCCTGCTCCGTGGCCACCCGGCCGCGGGGCGTTCGCATCAGGTAGCCGCTCTGGATGAGATAGGGCTCGAGGACGTCCTCGATGGTGTCGCGCTCTTCGCTGATGGCGGCCGCCAGCGAATCCAGACCAACCGGCCCGCCGGAGAACTTCTCGATGATAGCCGTAAGAAGCCGTCGGTCCATGCTGTCGAAACCCTGAGCGTCCACCTTCAACATATTCAGCGCCGCGTCCGCGATCTTCCGGTTGATGACCCCATCCGCCTTCACCTCGGCCCAGTCGCGCACACGGCGCAGCAGCCGGTTGGCGATGCGAGGCGTTCCGCGCGATCGCCGCGCCACCTCAGCCGCGCCTTCGGGGTGAATCTCCAGCCCGAGCTTCGCCGCCGAGCGCGAAACGATCTGCGTCAGTTCTTCGACCGTGTAAAACTCGAGTCGTTGCACGATGCCGAAGCGGTCGCGCAGCGGCGACGTCAGCAGGCCGGCGCGGGTGGTGGCCCCGACCAGCGTGAAGCGCGGCAGGTCGAGCTTGATCGAGCGCGCGGCAGGACCTTCGCCGATGAGGATGTCGAGCTGGAAGTCCTCGAGAGCGGGGTACAGGATCTCCTCCACCACCGCGCTGAGCCGATGGATCTCGTCGACGAACAGCACGTCGCCGGCTTCGAGGTTGGTCAACATGGCAGCAAGCTCTGCGGGGCGCTCCAGCACGGGCCCGGAGGTGGACTTGATCGCCACGCCCATCTCGTTGGCGATGATGTTGGCCAGGGTGGTCTTGCCGAGACCAGGCGGTCCGAAGATGAGCGTGTGATCCAGGGCTTCGTCTCTGGCGCGGGCGGCCTCGATGAAGATCTCCATCTGCTCTCTGACGGCGCGCTGCCCGACGTAGTCGTCAAGCCGCTCGGGGCGCAGTGCCCGATCATGGCCGCCTTCGCGACCGTCGTCCCTGGGGCTGACCAGACGATCCGGCTCCACGCTCACCCGTTCACCTCCCTACGCATGGCGATGTGCTTAAGCGCTGCCCGTACGATCTCCTCAGTGCTCACGACGCCTTCTTCCAGCACCTCGCTGACGACGCGCTGCGCTTCCAAGGGTTTGTATCCGAGCGCGATCAGGGCTTCCTCTGCCTCCACGGCCGATTTGCCTCCGCTCGGCGGCGCTCCCACCTCGGCAACCACCACGAGATCGGCGAGCCGGTCCTTGAGCTCCACGAGCAGCCGTTCGGCCGTCTTTCTGCCCACCCCGGGGACCCGCGTCAGCAGCGCGACGTCGTTGTTCTGCACGGAGCGCGCGAGATCGGCCAGCGGCACGCTCGATATGAGGTTCAGCGCGAGCTTGGGGCCCACCCCGGTAATGCGGATCAGCGCTCTGAACAGATCACGCTCATCGCGGCTGGCAAAGCCGTAGAGCAGCTGGGCATCCTCGCGGACCAGGAAGTGCGTGAAGAGATCTACCGGTGCTTCGGCAGCGGGCAACCGACCCAGCGCGGTGCTGGTCAGCTCCACCTCGTAGCAGATACCGCCGGTGTTGACGAGGATCACGTTCTCGGCGACCTCGACGAGCTGCCCCTGGATTCGCCCGATCATGGGCGGGAAGTATTGACGTGACAAATGGCAATCGCAAGCGCATCCGCGGCGTCGGGAGCCGGCGCCCCGGGCAGCTCGAGAATTGCCCGAACCATGTGCTGGACCTGCTCCTTGCCTGCACGCCCCGAGCCCACCACGGCCTGCTTGACCGTGCGGGCCGCGTACTCGTGGACCGGCAACCCGCACTGAACGGCGGCCGCGATCGCGACGCCCCGGGCTTGTCCCAGCTTCAGAGCCGAGTCGGGATTTCGAGCCATGAACACCTGCTCGATGGCCAGCACGTCAGGGCCGTGCTCGGCGATCACGCTCCGAATGCCGATGTAGATCTCGGCAAGCCGATCCGGAAAAGGCTTCGAGCTGGGACGGATGCAGCCGCTGGCCAGGTACCGGGTCCGACCGCCGGTCACCTCGAGGACGCCATAGCCCGTGATGCGGGAACCCGGATCGATGCCAAGGACCCGGACCGTCATGCTCCTCTCAGGCTTCCAGCACGCTGTCCGGGAAGTCGCCGTTGCTGTAGACGTTCTGCACGTCGTCCAGCTCTTCCAGGGCGTCGATGAGCCGGAGCACTTTCTCCGCATCATCCTGCTCGCAGGGGCTGTAGGTGGAGGCGACCATGGTCACCTCTGCGTCGTCCGGCTCGAGATTCTGCGCTTTGAGCGCACCGACCACATCACTCAGCGACTCCCAGGGAGTGTAGACGGAGACGGACCCATCCCCCTCGGTCTCGATGTCCTCGGCGCCGGCGTCGAGCACCACCTCCATGATCTGCTCCTCGTCGGCACCGGGAGCAAAGCTGATCACACCCTGCCGGTTGAAAAGGTAAGCCACGGAGCCATCCGTGCCCAGGTTTCCTCCGTACTTGCTGAACGCGTGTCGGACCTCGGCCACCGTGCGGTTGCGGTTGTCGGTCATGGCCTCGACGAGAATCGCGACGCCCGCCGGCCCGTAACCCTCGTAGACGAGCTCTTCGACGTCGCTGCCGTCCTGCCCTCCGGCACCCCGGGCGATGGCCCGCTCAATGGTGTCCTTCGGCATGTTGGCACCCAGCGCCTTGTCGACCGCGGCGCGCAGGCGGGGGTTATCGGCCACTTCGCCGCCGCCGATCCGGGCCGCAACGGTAATCTCCCGAATGATCTTGGTGTAGAGCTTGCCGCGCTTGGCATCCTGCGCGGCCTTCCTGTGCTTGATGTTGGCCCATTTGCTGTGACCGGCCATGTCCGCCTCCGCTCGTTCCTCAGTTCTTGCGCACGCGGATGTGGAGATCACGCAGCTGGTGCTCGTCCACGGGCGCCGGCGCTTCCGTCATCGGACACGCGGCCGTCTGGGTTTTCGGAAACGCGATCACGTCCCGGATCGCGTGAGCGCCGGTCATGAGCATCACCAGCCGGTCGAGCCCAAGCGCGATCCCGCCGTGCGGCGGACATCCGAACCTCAGCGCATCGAGCAGGAAGCCGAAGCGCACCTCGGCTTCCTGGCCCAGCTTGAGAACGTCGAACACGGCCTGCTGCATTTCCCGATCGTGAATCCTCAATGACCCGCCGCCCAGCTCGTAGCCGTTGAGCACCACGTCGTAGGCGGCAGCTTCGGCAGTCATGGGATCGGCCAGCATCTCCTCCGGCGTGCAGGTCGGCTGGGTGAACGGGTGGTGATGCGGTGTCGGGATCCCGTCGCGCCCCATCTCGAACATGGGCCAGTTGATTACCCAGCACGGCGCCCAACCGTCCTCCAGCAGGTCGAGGTCCCGGGCCAGCGCGTCGCGCAGCGCGCCCATGGCGTCGGCAACCACGCTGGCGGTGTCGGCACCGAAGAACACGACGTCGCTGTCCCGGGCGCCCACGCGGGCGAGCACCTCGGCCACCACCTCGTCCGATAGGAACTTGATGATCGGCGACTGCAGCCCGGCGCTGCCTGCGCTCAAGTCGTTGACCTTGATGTAGGCGAGCCCCTTGGCGCCATAGCGCGCGACGAAATCGGCATAGTCGTCGATGACCTTACGGCTGAGCGCGCCCCCGCCCGGAGCCCGCAGCGCAACGACGCGTCCGCCGGGATCGTTGGCCGGGTTCTTGAACACCTTAAACTCGACGTCACGCATCAGATCCGCAATGTCCACGAGCTGCAGCGGGTTTCGCAGATCCGGCTTGTCGCTGCCGTAACGACTCATGGCTTCCGCCCAGGTGAGCACGGGAAAAGCCGGCAACTCGACATCGAGCACCTGTCGAAACACCCCCTTGAGCATCCGTTCCGTCACGTCCATGACATCCTCAGCCGTGACGAACGATGCCTCGACGTCGATCTGCGTGAACTCCGGCTGCCTGTCGTGGCGCAGGTCCTCGTCCCGATAACAACGGGCAATCTGGAAGTAGCGGTCCAAGCCCGAGATCATGAGCAGCTGCTTGAAGATCTGGGGCGACTGGGGAAGCGCGTAGAACTCGCCCGGGTGGGTTCGGCTGGGAACCAGGTAATCGCGCGCGCCCTCCGGGGTGGCGCGTGTGAGAGTCGGGGTTTCGACTTCCCAGAACCCTTCGTCCTCCAGAAAGCGCCGGACCGCGCTCGCGATTCGTGCCCGGGAGAGCATCCGGCTCTGCATCTCCGGCCGGCGCAGGTCCAGGTACCGGTACTTCAGGCGGATGTCCTCGCCTGCTTCGGAATGCTCGTCGAGCTGGAACGGCGGCGTGTCCGAGGCGTTGAGGACCGTAAGCTGCGCGCCGAGCACCTCCACCTCGCCGGTGGGCATATCGGGATTCACCGTGCCCTCGGGTCGCGGGCGAACCCGCCCCGTGAGGCGGAGGACGTACTCGTTACGAACGCTGTCGGCCACCGCGAAGCTCTCCGGCGCATCCGGGTCGAACACCACCTGGGCAATGCCCGTCCGGTCGCGAACGTCTAGGAAGATCACACCGCCATGATCCCGGCGGCGGTTCACCCAGCCGTAAAGCTCGACCGTATGGCCTACGTTGCCGGCATCGAGTTCCCCGCAGTAGTGACTACGCATGGCTGCTTCCTGCTCCCATGAATCCAGAGCGTTCCGTTATCAGAGCTTATTCAGACTTGCCGGCGCTCGAGCTCGACGGGGTCGAGCTGCTCGACTTGGGAGCACCATCACCCGGCTTGCCGCCGCTCCCGGAGGAGGATTCCGACGTCTCGTTCGAGCTCGACTTGTCCGCGCCGTCCTTTTTGTCTTCCGTGATGTTGCGCTTGTTGCCCGACTTGAAATCCGTCTCGTACCAGCCACCACCCTTCAATCGGAACCCGGCAGCAGACACCTTTTTGATCAGCGCGTCCTGCGCACATTCCGGACAGGTCTCCAGCGGCGCCTCGCTGATCTTCTGAATGGTTTCCAGCTCGTGGCCGCACTTCGAGCAGCGATATTCGTAGATGGGCATGATTGGAAATCTCTGATTCTGCAAGCGTCACCTGAGCGAGCGGCGCATGATCTTAAAAAACCCAGCAAAAATACAGCGATATCGCAGGCTTTTGTTGCTTGGCCGCCTGCGATCGGCTATAAACCGCGCCCATCGAGAGGGTCGGTGTGACGGCGCGCCAGCGGGGAAGACTAAGCGTTTCCGTGCAAGCCGCAATCTGAGCCGCCGCAGTATTTCGGTAAATGGGGACCCGCTACGCAACCGGGTATCGGAGAGCGCAGCTGGTCCAGCCAAATCATCCAGCGCAAGGAATATTGAATGGCACGCAAAAAGGCCCCCGCCAAGAAAAAGGCTCCAGCAAAGAAAAAGGCACCCGCTAAGAAAAAGGCTGCAGCAAAGGCTGCACCTCAGCGCCAGGCGCCTGCTCTGAAGGCCAAGATGTCCAAGACGGCAATGGTCTCGGAGATCGCAGAGAAGACCAGCCTGACCCGCGGTCAGGTGGGCTCGGTTCTCGAAGAGCTGGAAGTCCTCATCGAGCGCCACATCAAAAAGCGTTCGGTAGGCGAGTTCACTCTGCCGGGTCTACTGAAGATCCGATCGGTCAAGCGCCCCGCCACCAAGGCGAGAATGGGCCGCAATCCGGCCACCGGCGAGGAGATCATGATCAAGGCCAAGCCAGCGAGCATCCGCGTTCGGGTGACGCCGCTGAAAAAGCTGAAGGACATGGTCGGCTGAGTCACGGCTTAGCGGCCGCACGCGGGTTGCGCGGGCGGTCACCGTCAGAAAAGGGGCCTGTGGGCCCCTTTTTTGTGGCAGTTTCGCTAATCTAGGCCGAACGTCCTGCAACCGACCCAGAGGGCATTGCACATGCGGCAATCCACGCTGCTCATTCCCACCATGAAAGAGAATCCGGCGGACGCCGACGTGGCCAGCCATCGCCTGATGCTGCGGGCCGGCATCATCCGCCAGGTGGCAGCGGGCCTTTACACCTGGCTGCCCCTGGGGCTGCGCGTGATCCGCCGGGTCGAGACCATCATTCGCGAGGAGATGAATCGCAGCGGCGCCCAGGAAGTGCTGATGCCGGTGGTGCAACCGGCAGAATTGTGGGAGGAGTCCGGCCGCTGGCAGAAGATGGGTCCCGAGATGCTGCGCATGCAGGATCGTCACGAGCGGGACTTCTGCCTGGCGCCAACCCACGAGGAGGTCATTACTGACCTGTTCCGGCGGGAGGTCCACAGCTACCGGCAGATGCCGTGCAACTTCTATCAGATACAGACCAAGTTTCGTGACGAGATCCGTCCCCGATTCGGGGTGATGCGAGCGCGGGAGTTCACCATGAAGGATGGCTACTCGTTCCATCTCGATCAGGCATGCTTCGACGCGACCTACCAGGAGATGTACGACTGCTACTCGCGGGTCCTGACGCGGATGCAGTTGGAGTTCCGCGCCGTGGAAGCGGACACCGGCAACATCGGCGGCGCGAACTCCCACGAGTTTCACGTGCTCGCCGAATCCGGCGAGGACACCATCGCGTACGCCACGCAGGGTCCCTATGCAGCCAACCTGGAAAAGGCGCGCTCGGCGCCCCCGGCAGCGGCGGGGTCTCCCGCGCAGGAGCTGGCCAAGGTCGCCACGCCGGGGGTGGAGACCATAGAGGCGGTCGCCGAGTTTCTCGAGGTCGGGCCCGAGCGGACGGTCAAAACGTTGCTGGTCCGCGGATCCTCAGAGCCCGTGGTGGCGCTGGTACTGCGCGGCGATCATGACCTCAACGAGCTGAAGGCGGAGAAGCTGGACGACGTGGCTGACCCTCTCAGCTTCGCCACCGAGGCCGAGATACAGGCAGCCACCGGGTGCCAGCCGGGATCCCTGGGACCGGTCGGGCTCGACGTGCCGACCTACGTGGACCTGGAAGCCGCTGCGCTGACCGACTTCGTCTGCGGCGCGAACGAGGATGGCTTTCACTACACCGGAGCCAATTGGAATCGTGACCAGAGTCTGGATACGGGCCGGGTGGTCGACTTCCGCAACGTGATGGCCGGCGACCCCGCTCCGGACGGTCGGGGGACTCTGCAGTTCCTGCGCGGCATCGAGGTCGGCCACATCTTTCAGCTCGGCA
>JABAHR010010747.1_pt3 | contig 30410 bp, 27 predicted proteins | sample 7062101 | NCBI WGS metagenome assembly JABAHR01 (sample SAMN14534553, study PRJNA622989) | marine sediment metagenome | biome: marine biome [ENVO:00000428]; feature: marine pelagic biome [ENVO:01000023]; material: deep marine sediment [ENVO:00002113] | place: India: Gulf of Kutch | collected...
ACCAGGGCGCCGATGGAGTAGTACGGCAGAACGATGGAGCTGCAGATGATGCCCGTGCAGGCGCTCACCAGCAGCCGCCAATTTCGGCGAACTTCGCTCGAATCCCCGCTCATGCCGATCGGCAGCGCCCCCGCGGCGCGGCCATTGGCTCAGACCGCATATTCGCCGTTGGCTTTCGCCTCCTCGGCCCAGCGGCGGCGGGCGACCTCACAATCGGCGAGAAGCTGCTGAACGCGTCCGATGTGCTCCTCGAACCAGAGAAAAGCGTAGGACTGGAGGTCGGCCATCCGGGTCTCCGACGTGTTGTCCAGCTGCATGGGCTTACGCGGTAGCTCACCGCCGACACGCACGTAGCGATCGCCGAGCAGCTGTTCGCATTGATGGGTGCTGACGCGGGAGCTGGCGCTCATCATATGATCGAGGAGCCCGTTGGCCACCCACCCGACGATTCCCCAATCCCGCGACGCCTGGCCAATGCGCTCGCGCTCATCCTGGCTGAGCTCGTGCATCGGCCTGCCCGTGCCCAGCGAAAGCACCCAGATCTCGCTGAGCGTGTGGCCCATGGCCATGGCTTCGGTAATTGCGCAAAGGCTCGGATCGTTGATGGTCAGGGCGCCGTCCACGAGCCAGCGTCGTTTCGGTGCCGAGGTCGCTACCGTAGGGTAGAGCGTAGGCGCCGCGGACGCTGCGTCGCAAACCTCCGTCAGCGACGGGTTGTACCACCCGTCCTGGCCGCGGTTGTTTTTGAAGGTGACCAGCTCCCGGTTGATGAAGTCATAGGCAAGGATCAGCAGATGTTTGTCGGTGATGTCGTTGATCCGGGAATCCTGGGTCACCGAAGAGACGTATGCCCTCTTGTTCTGCCCGTCGTACTTCGGCTGGTTCTGGACCCGGCCAAGAATCCGATCCCAGACGGATTTGTTCATGATCTTCGACAGGTTCTCCGCAGAGTAGGCTTTGTTGGCGAACTCTGCCATGGTGCCCGCGTCGCGTGCAAGGTAGGCAGCGAAAATGCCGCAGGGGGAAAGCATGACGACGTTGCGAGCCAGGGCGCTCTTGCTGGCCATGATTTTCGTGGCTGTTCCCTTGGACGCCGCCGCCCGAGGGGTCTCTAGCCTCGGGAGGATCGAGCCCCACGACGGCGTATTCAAGCTCGTCGGGCCTTCTGAGATTGCTGTCGTAGCCGAGCTTCTGGTCGACGAAGGCGACCGGATCGAACGGGGAGAGGTGCTGGCTCGCCTGGACACCTATGCGATCAAGGCGGCGGACGTCAAGCGCGTTCAGGTCGCCCTTGATCATGCCAAACGGGTGCTGAAGCGCCAGCAGGAACTCAAGAAGAGCTCGTTTCAGTCGGAAGCAGCACTCGACGAAGCGCAGAGAGATGTCGAGATTTACCAGGCCGAGCTGACCGCCGCGCGCGCTCAGCTCGACCGAGCGAGCATCAAGGCCCCGGTAGACGGCCAGGTTCTGGCCGTCCACGCCCGTCAGGGAGAGCGCATCGGGAAGCTGGTGGCGAAGAACGACGTGCTCGATCTCGATCCGGTGGCGCGAATGGATTCGAGGGTCATCGAGGTGTTTGTGCTCCTGGACGAGCCTGCGATCGTAGCCGACCTCACCAACCTGCAGGTCGACGTCGAGTTCGAGGAGTAGCCATGCGAGCGGTTCCGGATGCCTGGCTCCAGCTCTCTCACGACAAACTGAAGCTCGCGGCCGCCGTGGGCGGCATCACCTTCGCCGTCATGCTGGTGTTCATGCAGCTCGGCTTGCGCGCAGCGCTCTTTGGCAGGTCGGTGCGATTACATCGAGCTATGGACTACGACCTGATCATGCTGAGCCCTCGAACCACCTTCTCGAGCTGGGGCTCACTCGCCTAGCAGCGGCAGCAGACGTCGAAGCCGCACAGGCGGAGATTCGGGAGTTCCTACCAGACGATGTGCTTGTGCTGACTCAGGAACAGTTAGTGCAGCGCGAGGTGGAGTACTGGAACGGCAGCACCCCCATCGGCTACATCTTCACTCTCGGCGCGGTGATCGGCGTGATTGTCGGCCTGATCATCGTCTATCAGATTCTTTTCGCCGAGGTGCAGACCCATCTGGCGGAATTCGCCACGCTCAAGGCCATGGGTTACTCCCAGAGCTACCTGCAGGGCCTGATCTTCAAGGAGGCCGTCATCCTTTCGTTGCTCGGCTTTTTGCCCGCCCTCGGGCTCGCCATCCGTCTTTACGGCCAGGCGGAGCAGGCCACGCAGTTACCCATGGACATGACCATGAGCCGTGGGTTGATCGTTCTCGGCGTGACGGTCCTCATGTGCTGCTTCTCCGGCCTGCTCGCCATACGCAAGCTGCGCGGCCTGGATCCCGCCGAGGCGTTCTAGCCATGGACCCTATCGTCAACGTTGAAGGCCTCGCATATGCCCACGAGCGCGCCGGCCATACCCAGCAGATTCTGTCTGATCTCACGCTGGAGCTCATGGCCGGCAAGCTGGTTGTGCTCACCGGACCTTCTGGTTCCGGCAAGAGCACGCTCCTGACCATCATCGGTGGGCTTAGACGCGCGAAGATTGGCACCGTCCAGGTCTTTGGAGACCAGATCGTCGGCTCCCGCGAGCGCAAGCTCATTCGCCTAGGGCTCTTCCACGATCTCGCCACCGCCGGGAGCTCGGTGGTCCTGGTCACTCACGACAAACGCGTCATTGACCAGGCCGACAGCATGATCGCACTGGAGGATGGTCGTCTCGTTCCCCCGGCAGACCAGTTCATGAACGACACCAGTAACAGCTTGAAGAAGCTCATGGAGATCGATCCCGAGCGGCTGGGCCGGCTGATGAGCCTCGCTCAGCCTCTGGCGCGCGTGGCCCTCGCCGATGGCACCCTCGACCGCAAGGAGCGCGAATCCATCGTCGAGTTGCTGCGCCAACGCCAGATCTTTTCCGGAGCGGAGCTGGAACTGGTGGTGGATATGGCAATCGCGCAAGCTCAGGCAGGGAACCAGGCATCGCGGAGCGAGGCGGACCGCGAAGCCCTGGACCGGGCGGTGAGAGCAGTCGCCATGGCCGACAACGTCGTCACGGAGGAGGAACGCGCCATCGTCGATGAGCTGAAAACAAGGCAGCCTTGATCCTAGCCGAGCAAACCCGCCAGGGGTCATGGACTCCCTCAGTTCAGTCCCAGGTACTCACCGAGCTGTGAAAAGCTGCGGAAGACCGCGTCCGCACCGCGCTCACGCAACGCGTCCGCGTGTCCGGACACGCAGTGCGCTCCGCCGACGAAACCTATGGCCGTCATGCCCGCCCGCTTGGCCGCGACAATGCCGTTGACGCTGTCTTCGATCGCAGCGCAGCCGCTCGGCTCCACCTCCAAGCGGCTGGCCGCGTGCAGGAACACGGCGGGATCGGGCTTGCCGCGGCCGACGAGCTCGGCGGAGTAGACGTGCGCGCCAAAGGCCGCGTCGAGCCCGGTTCGGGTCAGCTTGAAGCGCAGAGCCGTCTCCGAGCTCGAAGAAGCCACGGCTTTGAGACCCCTCCACCGGGCAACCATAGCGTCGGCGCCCGCTATGGGTTGCAGCGCGCGCGCAATCTCGGCCTCCACCGCCCTTTTCATGGCGGGGATGATCCCGTCCGGAATCTCGCACCTGAGTCGCTCCCTGGCGTCTTCTTGCACCCGCTGAAAGAACTCGGGCTCCGAGGTGCCGGTGAAGCGATGAACGAATTCGACCTCGTCGTAGTGGAGGCCGATCGAGGCCAGGTGTGCGCGCTCGATTCGCTGGGCGACGATCTCGCTGTCCACCAGCACGCCATCGCAGTCGAAGATGAGCGCTGCCGGGTACTCAAGGGCCATGGGAAAGACTCCAATTGGTCAAACGGTCAACCTGCGCTACCTGGATGGATTATCCAGCGACTTGAAAGTTGGTGCACCACCGTAGCCAGGCTGTTCGACCGCGAAGACCTCTTGGAAAACGTCGACCGGCGGGTTGACCCGAAGCCTTCGTCGTCAGTGGTCGTCGAATCCCCTCACAGCATATCCTGAACGCACTTCACGCTCGGCGCAGTACGCCGTCAGACTTTTGCCTGACCGACCCTCGGCGCCCCGGTGCCGTGTGATCTGATTCGTAGTTACCGACGTCGCCCCGTGGTTCCATCGCCATGGGCGTAAATCAGAGCATTCGATGCCGGCGCCCACGTTCGAGGGAAACGGAGTCGACAGTGAGTTTGAGGGAAAAGATCGTCGGAGACGGGTACGGGCGTTTCAGGAATCGTCCATTTCTCGAAGCCTCCATGGCGGCCAGCGCGCTGATCGCCATGGCAGACAAGCACGTGAACGCGGCCGAACGCCTTTCCGTGGAGAGCGTGATGGAGAACATCCGTCGCCTCAACGTCTTCGAGCCACGAACCGCGGTCCGCCTTCATTGCCAGTTCGTGGCCGCCATCAAGGCGAACGCCAGAACCGGCGAGGCATTGGCCCTGCGCACCATCTCCCGATTCAAGGGTGACCTGAAGGCCGCCGAGATGCTCGTCAACATCGCCCACTACACGGCGTTGTCCGACAACGAGCTCGTACCCGAGGAACTGGTCGCCATCCGCCGCGTGTACCGGGAACTGGGCATGGATCCCGCTCACCACGAGCCGGCCATCGAGTACGACGAGCCCGACGGGCTCCGATCTCGCACCTACCGCCTGCGAACGGCCTGAGTCAGCTACCCAGCGCCTGACGATAGGGCGTCATGTCCATCCCGAAAACACCGTATCGGGCCTCCACGGCATCAATGGTCGCTTCGGTCCAGTAAGGCGATCCGGGTTGCGGAAAGCCCAGAACCGCGCGCTGCTCAAGGGTCGCGGTCGCAATGAGACGTTCAAGCAGCTTGCTCTGGCGATAAGCCGCCCACGCCCAGCCAACGTGCAGATGGCTGATCCACTCGCTTTCAGCACGCCGGTACGTGATGTTGTGCACGAGCCTCAACGCCCCCGGCTCCACGGGTGTGCCGCGATGCCAGGTGTCGTGCCGGTAGAAGAGCACGTCTCCTGGCCGGAAACGCACGTACCGCTCCCTGCGGTAGAGTGAAGACCGCCAGCCCGCCAGCCCCGGCCGACGGCGCGCGAAGTATTCCTCCGCGGTGGCCCGATCATTGACGTAATCGAGATCACCGACACCCGGCGTGTCGACGATGGGCCAGCGGTAGGCGTCATCATCGGCACCCTCTCGAGGAACCACGGCCGTTGCACCGCCGCATTCCTCCACGTCACTGAGATACACGATCATCTCCACCGCTTCGGGCCGCGACCATTCGGTGGGATGCGCCAGGGTGTGGTTCGGATAATCCACGTGAACTCGCTGATCTTCATTGTCCTGATCGCTCTGCGGCCCGTTGGCACGCCCGTACTTGGGCCAGACATCTGATTGAGTGAGCCGCAATTCGGTGACCGACACGTCGAGAAGGTCCGCAACCGCACGCATCAGCGGAGAATAAAGCGTGACCTCGTTAAGGCCATCGCACTGCGACGGGAAGCACAGGTCCGCCCCAAACTGGGTGAACGCTCCGGCCTCTGCCGATCGAGCATCCGGAAAGCGGGCGGTTGCGCTACTCGCGAGTCGCGCGACGAGCTCCGGGGGGACAATGCCGCCTACAAGAATGGCACCGTGTTCGCGCCACCGGGCCACCAGACCGGGTGAGAGAATGGTCTCCCCGCCTATCTCCGCCGGCTCGGCTGACAACCATCGATCGGCGTCGATGCCGTGATCACCTTTCATGGCGCGTCAGTGACCGGTGCCCTTCTCGACAAACCCGCGAGCGGCTTCGATGCCTTCCGGAGAGAGCGCAATTTCGAGCCTCGGCGTGTTCAGGAGATAGACGGCACCCGTCCGATCCCGTTTCAGAAAACCGTGATCGACGAGGACACGACGGCACGTCACATGGTCCACGCGAGCGTTCAGGTTTGCAAGCAGGGTCCCGAGCAGCTCGTTCAGCTGCTTTTCCGAATATGCCCGCCGCCGCTGCATGCCCGCGCAAAGCGCGCCCAACAAGATCTCTCTGGACCGCGCCTTACGCGGGATACGGCCAAGGCCGCCAGACCGGCGAACGTTTTCGAGCACTTTTTCGACCTCGGCGGAGGATGCCCGCGGACCCGTCGTGCGGCCGCGCCTGCCGTCTCCTGATGCCGACTTGTCATTCAGCGCGTCAGGGTGCATTGGGCTGCTGAAAAGAGGAACACATCGCATGAATGGAGCGGGAAACGAGACTCGAACTCGCGACCCCAACCTTGGCAAGGTTGTGCTCTACCAACTGAGCTATTCCCGCCCTGGAGGAATGCGCCCAGCCCGAAGGCCGACCGGACGCGAACTATAGCCGAATCGGCCCGTCGAGTCGAAGGGTGCGGCGGCGTCCCTCTTCCTCAATCCATCTCGTCGACAGGCGCGCCGGGTTCGAAGCCGTAGAGGCTTCGCGCCGCTTCGGGGCTGATCAGTCCCGCTTCGACGTCCGCCGCGATTCGCTCGGGATCACGCCTGCCCACCTTGCCCATGCCCGCCCCGCCAGGCGTTTCCAGCACCAGGGTGGCGCCCGGCGGGACCAGGTCCCGGCCTTTTCCACGAAAGTCGTCGCCACCCTGGACGAAGACCCGACCCGGCTCACCATCGCCGCCGCCGTGCCGACCCCTGGCAGGATGACCGATCCTGTCGAACATCTTCGAGATCACGAAGGAATCGCCGCTGGCATGAGCGATCTCGATGGTCTGCCCGAGCCCGCCACGGTGCTCGCCCGGGCCGGCCGAGTCAGACCGGTACTCCTTGCGCCAGATCAGAAGCGGCGTCGTGGCCTCGTTGACCTCGGTGGACGTTGTCCGCACGCCGGAGGGGAACGCCGTGGTCGACAGGCCGTCCTTGCCCGGCCGAGCACCGGTGCCGCCGTTGTAGATGGGATTGGTGACGAACTGCGTTACCGGATCGTTGCCCCCGGAGGCGCTTGGGGCGTTCAGGAAAACGGGGTTCCAGATACACGACGCACCCTCCGCGGGCACACGCTCCGGCACCACCTGAGCCAGGCAACCGAGCACCACGTCCGGCAGCATCTGCCCCACCGCGTGACGCGCGGAGACCGCTCGCGGCGCTTCGGCGTTCAGGATGCAGCCTCTGGGCGCCGTCACAGTAATGGCACCGAGGGAGCCGGCGTTGTTGGGAACTTCATTGCCAACCACGCAGCGCACGCCGAAGGACGCGTAGGCTTCCGTGTAGGGCAGAGGCACGTTGATGCCCGCCCCCGACGCCGGAGAGGTGCCCGTCCAGTCGATGTCGATGCCGTTTCCGCTGACCGTCAGCGAGCAGACCAGATCCACGGGGCTCTCATAGCCGTCGATGCGCATGGCATGACCGTACTCTCCCGGCGGGAGGCTGCGGATCTCGTCCATCATCGCGCCGCGGGAGATTTCGAGTATCTCCCGCCCCACCCCATCCAGGCTCGCCAGCTTGAAGTCGTCCATCATCTCCACGAGCTGACGCGCGCCCGTGTCGTTGCAGGCAGTCAGCGAGTAAAGGTCGCCTTCCGCCACGATGGGATCCCGCACGTTCGCCGCGACGAGCATCATTAGCGTCTCGTCTCGCACACCCTCCCGGAACAGAAACGTGATGGGTATGCGCAGCCCTTCCTCAAAGAGGTCGTTGGCATCGGGCCCGAAGCCTCGCCCGCCGACGTCGGCGATGTGGCTGGTGGACGCGAACAAGCCTACGCACGCATCGCCGAGGAAGACCGGCGTCACCACGGTGAAATCGTTGAGGTGGCCGGTTCCGTCCCACGGATCGTTGGTCAGCAGCACGTCGCCAGGACGAAGGGTCTCCAGCGGATGGCGTCGAAGAAACTTGCCCACGGACGCGGCCATGGCGTTGACGTGACCGGGAGTGCCGGTGACCGCCTGGGCAAGCATCTCGCCATCGGGATTGAACACCCCGGCCGACAAATCGCCGGCCTCACGCACGACGGTGGAAAAAGCCGTGCGCATGAGAGTTTGAGCCTGCTCCTCCACTATGGCCAGCAGCCGGTTCCAAACCAGCTGGGTCTGTAGCTCACTAACGCTCACGACTCGCCCCCCGTTCGCTCGAGCACAAGATGCCCCTTTCCCGTGATCCCGGCCGAGAATCCGGTCGGCACCACCGTGGTCGTCTGCTCCTCGGAGATCACCGCCGGCCCCTCCAGCCAGTGGCCCGGGCCGAGGTCCGCGCGCGCGTAAACGGCGCCCTCCACCATCTCGCCGCTTCGGGGCTCGAACAGCTCGACCCGCCCCGTCGCCTGTGCGGGTACCGCGCGCTCCGCGGCCGAGTCCAGAGCGAGCTCCGGCTGCGGGGCGGCGAGCGCAAGAGACCAGCTCAGCACCTCCACGTCCAGGTTGGGAATAGTGCGTCGATACAGCCGCCGATACTCCTGATCAAAAGCCTCTCTGAGAACTTCAACGGCGTCCTTAGCGATTTTCCCGCCGGGAACCGGTACGGCAATTTCGTAGCCCTGACCGACGTAACGCATGTACGCACGCCGGGTCTCGAGGAGCGCGTCCGGGTCAGCCGCAGACGAAACGACTTCCAGGGCTTCCGCACGCATCTCGTCCATGACGGAATTAACCAAATCGGCATCAAATCGGGAGACGCGCAGGTACCGGCTGCGAACCACCTCGTAGCTCACCGGCGCGATCAGAAAGCCGATCGCCGATCCAACACCCGCGTGCGCCGGGATGACGACCCGATCCAGCTTCAGCTTGATCGCAAGCTGCGCGGCATGAAGCGGAGCCGCTCCCCCGTAGGCAACCAGCGTGCGCCCCTGGGTATCTTCGCCCCACTCCACCGCATGGGCACGGGCCGCAGCCGCCATGTTCTCGTCGACCACCTCGCTGATACCGAACGCCGCTGTGTGCAGCGCGAGCCCGAGCGGGTCTCCAATGGCATCGGCCACTGCTCGCTCGGCCGCGGCCGTGTCCAGTGCCAGGCGACCGCCAGCGAAGGAGCGCGGATCCAGACGACCCATAACAACGTCCCCGTCGGTCACGGTCGCGTCGCGCCCGCCCCGACCGTAGCAAGCGGGACCGGGCTCAGACCCCGCGCTGTCGGGACCCACGGTAATTCGCGAGAGCTTGTCGACCCGGGCGATCGAGCCGCCGCCGGCGCCGATCTCGACCATCTCGATGACGGGGATGCGAACCGGCAGCCCGCTGCCCTTCTTGAAGCGGTAGGTGCGATCCACCTCGAACGATCGGGAAAGCAACGGCGCCGCGTCATCTATGAGGCAGATCTTCGCCGTGGTCCCGCCCATGTCGAAGGACAGCACGCGATCATGGCAACCCTCAGCGGCGATGCGGGCGGCCAGCAGCGCCCCGCCCGCGGGCCCCGACTCCACAAGACGGATGGGAAACTCGGCCGCGGTCTTAAGCGTGGTGAGCCCACCGCCCGAAGTCATAAGCAGGACGGGGCAGTCTATGCCGCGGTCTGCGAGCTTGCGTTGCAGGCTGCCGAGATAGCGTGCCATGAGCGGCTTGACGTAGGCGTTCGCACAGGCGGTCGACAGCCTTTCGTACTCTCGGATTTCCGGACACACCCGCGATGCAAGCGTGACCGACACGTCCGGCAGCTGCTCGCGCACGCGCGCAGCTGCCGCGTGCTCGTGATCAGGGTTGGCGTACCCATGCAGAAACCCGATCGCCACGCTCTCGACCCCGTCGCTGGCCAGGGTCGCCACGGCAGCATCCACGGACGCCAGATCCAGGGGGCGCAGCACGCCGCCCCTTGCGTCCAGCCGCTCCCGAACGGGCAGACGCAGCCGACGGGGGACCAGCGGTTGCGGCCGGTCGATGTTAACGTCGTACTGCTCGAAACGGTTCTCCAGGGCCATCTCTACGACATCGCGGTGCCCCTCGGTTGTCAGCAGAGCCGTTCGAGCCCCGCGGCGCTCGATCAGCGCGTTGGTGGCCAGCGTGGTGCCATGCAGGACGAGCCGCGCGTCACCTGCCTCCGCGCCGGCACGTTCGAGCACGGCTTCGATGCCCTGCATCACGCCGTTGGCCGGATCGTCGTATGTCGTCAGTACCTTTACGGAGACGCGCTCGGTCCCCGCAGCGTCGGGTTCCAATACCACGTCGGTGAACGTTCCGCCGATGTCGACGGCCAGGCGGTAGCTCGCGTCACGCCCGGCCATGTCAGGCGGGCGCCATCTGATGGGCTTTTAGAGACCACAAATTGGAGCCGAGGGCGAGTAAGCAGGCCACCACAGCCATGAGGCCGCCGGACAAAACAAGCGCCTGCTGCGGGCCGAGCAGTTCCACCATGTAACCCGTATACAGGGCGCCGAGCGGCCCCGCACCCATGAAGGAGAGCGCGTAAAAGCTCATGACACGGCTGCGCTGGGCTTCGGGCGCCTGCTCTTGCATGATCGTCCTCGCCATGGTCATTGCTATTCCGCCACAAGCGCCCCACATGAACAACATGAGCACGTACAGGAGAAAGCTTGTCATCAGCGCCGCGGCAGTCAGGATAAGGCCGCCGGCAAGCTGAGAGAGCACCAGGGCCCGACCCTGGCGGATCACATCGCCGAACCTCAGCAGGAAGACGATGCTGAGCACCAATCCTAGAGAATTCGAGCCGTTGGTAAACGCGAGGTCACGGGCAGTCCCGTTGAACACCTCGCGCACCAGCAGCGGCATGGCGACCACGTAAGAGCCCATGAAAAAAATCGCCATGGCGACGTTCTGCACCACGATCAGGCGCATGGAGGTGGAGGAGAAGACGGTCCGGGCTCCCTCGGCCAGCGACGCCAGCAGCCGGCCAGTACGAAGGTGCTGCCCCTCTGTGGGACGCGGGATCATCAGGAACGCCAGCACGCCCAGCGCCAGGCATAGGCTCTGTGTCCCCAGCACCACCAGGGGGCCCACCATGTCGGCGGCCGCCGCCAGCGTGAAGCCGATCATCTGTCCCCCGAACTGAATCATGCTGGCCAGCATCACGGCGCGCTGGACCCTGCCCTCCGCGATCTCGTTGAGCAGGCCGTCTCGCGCCGGAGTAACGAACGCCGTGGCGCAGCCCATGAGCACCGCGTAGACCAGCATGCTGGCGTACGTGAGCGTATCGCTCCAGATCAGCACCACTAGAAGCAGCGGCGCGCAGGCCGCCAGGGATTGCGCCCCGATGACGATGCGCCGACCGCCGAAACGGTCGGCATACGTCCCGCCGATAAGTATCAGAAGCGTGCCCGGAAGCAGCAGCGTCATCTGCGCCAGCCCTACCATCTCCGGAGATTCGCGGAGCACCATGGTAACCAGCCACGCGAACATGACGCCCTGCACGCCAAAGGCGATGAACCAGCTCGCGGTGCCGAGCAGGTAATGGCGCATGGGCTTCAAGGCAGCGTGGCGGCGAAAACCGCTCCGAACAGGAAACGACGCAGCAGTATACCGTCTTGACGAGGTCTCCGAACCGCTGCTGCGGCGGCACCTGCAGCGGCGCGCAAGAAGTGGTCACCGCGAACCCGGCACGATATCCTCGCGGTTTGGGTCCGACAACAACAACGTATCCCTCCGGGAGCATTCGCACCCGGTCCGGGGCATCCCAGGGCAGGAGAGCCAGATGCAGGACATCATCGAGGAGCTGCAGGCGCGACGCGCGGCGGCCGATCTCGGCGGCGGCGAGCACCGCATCGAAGCCCAGCACAGCAAGGGCAAACTCACGGCCAGAGAGCGCATCACTCTGCTGCTCGACGAGGGCAGCTTCGAGGAATGGGACAAGTTCGTCGAGCATCGCTGCACCGACTTCGGCATGGAGGAACAGAAGATCCCCGGCGACGGCGTGGTCACCGGCTACGGCACCGTCAACGGCCGGCTGGTGTTCGTGTTCAGCCAGGACTTCACGGTGTTCGGCGGCTCGCTGTCGGAGGCCCACGCCGAGAAGATCTGCAAGGTCATGGACCAGGCCATGAAGGTCGGCGCGCCGCTGATCGGGCTGAACGATTCCGGCGGCGCCAGGATCCAGGAAGGGGTCGCGTCGCTGGGCGGATACGCGGAGATCTTTCAGCGCAACGTGCTGGCCTCCGGCGTGATCCCGCAGATCTCGGTGATCATGGGCCCCTGCGCCGGCGGCGCCGTCTACTCGCCGGCGATGACCGACTTCATCTTCATGGTCAAGGANNGAGGTGGTGAAGACGGTCACCCACGAGGTGGTCACCCCTGAGGAGCTCGGCGGCGCCAAGGTGCACAGCGGCAAGTCGGGCGTTGCCGATCTGGCGCTCGAAAACGACGTCGAAGCCCTGCTCACGACCCGCCGCTTCGTCGACTTCCTCCCACCGAACAACCGCGAGAAACCGCCGCGCCTTCCGACGGACGATCCCGCAAATCGGAAAGAGCCTTCCCTCGACACCCTGGTGCCCGCGGATCCGGCAAAGCCTTACGACATCAAGGAAGTCATCGTGAAGGTCGCCGACGAGGCGGACTTCTTCGAGGTTCAACCGGACTTCGCAAAGAACATCGTCGTCGGCTTCATCCGCCTGCAAGGATCCACGGTGGGCGTGGTGGCCAATCAGCCCATGGTCCTCGCCGGCTGCCTGGACATCGACTCGTCGAAAAAGGGGGCCCGCTTCGTGCGCTTCTGCGATGCCTTCAACATCCCGATCCTCACCCTCGTCGACGTGCCGGGCTTCATGCCCGGGACCGCCCAGGAGTACGGGGGCATCATCAAGCAGGGAGCCAAGCTGCTGTACGCCTACGCGGAGTGCACGGTGCCCAAGGTCACCGTCATCACGCGCAAGGCCTACGGCGGCGCGTACGACGTGATGGCCTCCAAGCACCTCCGCGGCGACGTGAACTTCGCCTGGCCCAGCGCCGAGATCGCCGTGATGGGCGCAAAGGGCGCCGTGGAGATCATCTTCCGCAAGGATCTAGGGGATCCCGAGAAGATCCAGGCCCGCACCGACGAGTACCAGGAGAAGTTCGCCAACCCCTTCGTGGCGGCGAGCCGCGGCTACGTCGACGACGTCTTCCTGCCCAGGGAGACCCGCCAGCGCGTGTGCCGGTCATTCGCCATGCTGCGCGACAAGAAGCTGGAAAATCCCTGGCGCAAGCACGGCAACATTCCCCTGTAGAACGGAGGCGGCGAGCAGCATGTTCAACAAGATACTCATCGCGAACCGCGGGGAAATCGCCTGCAGGGTCATCCGCACCGCGCGAAGCATGGGGATACCCACCGTCGCCGTGTACTCGGACGCGGACGCCCAGGCGCTGCACGTCGCCATGGCGGACGAGGCCGTGCACATTGGCGCGGCGCCGTCCACGGAGAGCTATCTGCGCATGGAGCGGATCATCGAGGCGTGCAAGTCAACGGGCGCCGACGCCGTGCATCCCGGCTACGGTTTTCTCTCCGAGAACGCTCAGTTCCGAGAGGCCCTGGACGAGGCCGGCATCGTCTTCATCGGCCCCGGCACCCGAGCCATCAACGCGATGGGCGACAAGATCACTTCAAAGAAGCTCGCCCAGGAAGCGGGAGTCAACACCATTCCAGGATACACCGGCGTCATCGACGGGCCCGACCATGCCGTGGAGGTCGCGCGGGAGATCGGTTACCCGGTGATGCTCAAGGCCAGCGCCGGCGGCGGCGGCAAGGGCATGCGGGTCGTGCGCGACGACGACGAGTGCCGGGACGGCTTCGAGCGCGCACGCAACGAGGCGCGCTCGAGCTTCGGCGACGACCGGGTGTTCGCCGAGAAGTTCATCGAGGAGCCGCGGCACATCGAGATCCAGGTCATGGCGGACCGGCACGGCAACGTGATCCACCTCGGAGAGCGCGAGTGCTCGATCCAGCGGCGCCATCAGAAAGTGATCGAGGAAGCGCCCTCTCCCTTCCTCGACGAGGCCACCCGCAAGGCCATGGGCGAGCAGGCGGTGGCCCTGGCGAAGGCCGTCGACTACGAGTCCGCAGGCACGGTGGAGTTCATCGTAGATGCAGAGCGCAACTTCTACTTTCTGGAAATGAACACGCGCCTGCAGGTGGAGCATCCGGTCACCGAGCTCGTCACGGGCCAGGATCTGGTGGAGCTCATGATCAAGGTCGCCGCCGGCGAGGCTCTGCCGCTCTGCCAGGCGGACGTCATGCTCAAGGGCTGGGCCATCGAGACCCGGGTGTACGCGGAAGACCCGTTCCGGAACTTCCTACCCTCGATCGGCCGGCTTGTTCACTATCGCCAACCCATGGAGACGAGCAACGTGCGCGTCGACACGGGAATCGTGGAAGGCAGCGAGGTCTCGATGTTCTACGACCCCATGATCGCCAAGCTGGTTACCTACGGCGAGGATCGTGAGCAGGCCATCGACCGCATGGCCGACGCCCTGGACGCCTACTACATCCGCGGGGTCTCTCACAACATCAGCTTCCTCAACGCGCTGATCGGGCACCCACGCTTTCGCGAAGGCAGGCTCACCACCAACTTCATCGCGGAGGAATACCCCGACGGCTTCCACGCCACGGATCTGCCCCCCACCGACGCCATGCTTCCGATTGCGATCGCGGCCGCCGTCCACCGCGTTCACGTGGAGCGCGGCGCGCAGATCAGCGGCCAGACCCGGCGCTTCGAGCGGCAAATCGGCGAGGACTGGGTCGTCATCGCCAACGGCACCCACTACCCCTTGAACGTGACGGCAGTGGAACACGGGTACGAAGTGACCTACGAGGACTCGATCTACCGGATCAAGACCGACTGGCGCATTGGCGATCCTCTAGTGGTCGCCGAGGTCAACGGCCGGCTGGTCACCGTGCAGGTGGATCGATCGGGGGCAGGTTATCGGGTATCCCAGGGCGGCACCGAGCTCGACATGTTCGTGGCCACGCCGGGCGCGGCGGGCCTGACGCAGCACATGCTCGAAAAGCAGGCCCCGGACCTGAGCAAGTTCCTGCTATCCCCCATGCCCGGCCTCCTCGTTCGGCTTGCCGTTGCAGAGGGCGAAGAGGCGAAGGCCGGGGAAGAGCTCGCGGTCGTCGAAGCCATGAAGATGGAAAACAGCCTGCGCGCGGAGCAGGACGTGAAGATCGCCAAGGTGCTCGCCGCCGAAGGTGACAGCCTGGAAGTCGACCAGCCCATCGTCGAGTTCGAGTAACTCGTCAACGCGCCGGCTCGCTAACGACCTATCCGGTAGAAAAGATCCATGGCGGACTGTTCGCTGGACAACGCCTCCACGCGCCAGCGTTTGGTGAGGTCGTAGCGCACGATGAGCGCGCCGATCGTCGATAGCGTGTTGTACGTGTAGCGGACGTACAGGCTCGGACCAATGCGCTTGCCGGCAACGATGGCAAAGCTGTTCTGGGTCTCCGCAACCGCCGACAACTCGTCCAGACCGGCCATGCGCTGCAGGTCCGCGACGATTGAGGATGAGGATCTCAGCCCAAGGTTGATGGCTGCCGCCGCCAGCTGGCTGGTGTCGGTGTCCGAGGGGTCACCGATGTCACGGCCCAGAATCAGATAGGAGAGCGCGCGCGTCTCTGACATCGCCGGGTCCGAGAAGATCGACGAGGTCAGCTTGTCGGCGGTGCCGCGGATGTGAACGCCTACAGTGACGGATGGCGTTTCTGTGTCGACGGTCCGGGTGGCACGCAGGTCGATGTAGGGATTGTCCACCGGGCCGTTGTAGACGACGTTGCCGGACTCGATGATCAACGTCTGGCCCTGGGTGAGCACGGCGCCGCCCTCGATCTGCAGGGAGCCGTGCAGGGATTGGCGGCCCTCGGCATCCACCCGCCCATTGAGGCGGCCTTCCAGCTGCGCCGTGATCCCCGCGGCGTTAAGCGAGACCTGGTCCCCGAGGACCAGAGTGACGTCAACCGTCACGCGAGTCCGGCGGCCGTCCGCCTGCTCATCACGCCCGAGAACCACCACATCGTCGGAAACGCGGGGCGCGCCGGCAGGCAGGGTCTCCACCTTGATCTCGGCCTCGGGCAGATCGATGAGCCCTTCGAGGTGCCCGCGGCCGCCCGCATAGCCAAAGCGCAGGTCCGGCGAGACCCGCACGGTCCAGTCGGGATGCCCGACGATGAGGTCGGTACCCGACAGCGCGACGTCGAATGCGCGCGCCGCCGCAAACAGGTCCTGCCCTGAACCCTGCAGCTCGATTCTTCCATCTGCCTGCCGCGCGCTCCCGGTCAGCTCGACGGATCCGGCCTCGGTCAGCCTCAGCATCGCCGTCAACTCGTCGAGCTCGAGGTCCGGTCGCTCCAGGCTCAAGCTTCCGTCGCTCAGCGAAACCACGCCCAGCCCGCGCGGGTCATTCAGCGTCCCGCCCAACTCCACCGAGCCCTCCAGACGCCCGGTGAGGACGCGGACATGCTGGTGGAAGGCCTTGAGCGGCCCGACGTCGTCAGCCTGCAGGCGCAGCGTGCCCGCCAGGGCGCCATCTGCGGCGATGGGCGAGAGCTGCCCGCCCAGACTCACATGGAAATCCACGTCCCGGGCCTCCGCCGAGTAGCGCAGCACCTGCTCGTCGAGCTCCGCGGTCACCGTCACGTCGGGGAGCTCCACTGGCAGGCCGTCCGGGCCTGAGAATGCGTAAGCCAACCGGCGTGCAGCAAAGCGGGCGTTTCCGGCCCAGGCCTCATCATCCAGGACGACGCGCCACTCTCCCTCCGCCACCGCGCCCTGGACCAGCGGAACGGGCAACCACTGACCCACCAGCGCCAGCGGCAAAGCCACGAGCCGGCCAGCCGAGACGAGCCTTCCATCGCTGATGCCGAGCTCGTCGACACAGCCGCTCGCGCCTGGCCCGTCAATGCAGAAGGCCGACGAGCGCGTGCCGGCACGATCAATCGACACCTCCACCGGCTCACGCAATCGCCAGCCCGCCTCCAGCGCTTCGAACTCCAGCGTCTGAACACGCAGGTTCAGCCGGTCGCTCTCACGGGAGGCGACCCCAGTTGCCGAGCCGCCCAGCCACCCGAGTTGCCAGGCAGGGGCGTCCATCGTGCCGCCCACCTTCAGGCTCGGTGCCGCCGCTTCCAGGCCCGACTGCACCGCGCGATCGGCGCGGATGACCAGGCCCATCGAGCCATCGCGGCTCCCACCGGTCATCGAATAGCCCAGCAGCCTGGCCGGACCGCGCGCGACCTCCGCGCCGGAGAGGTTCAACGAAACCTCGACGGATTCGCCCTGGGCAACCACGGCCACGGAGCCGGACGCGTCGCCGGCAATCCCCACGTCGAAAGCGGCCAGGTCCACAGCACTGATCTGGGCCGAGGCGCGCACGCCGGTCTCATTTAACTCCGCAGTTCCCGATACGCGGTTGCGGCCCGATTCCAGCTCCACGTCCTCGAGCCGCCATCCGGCTGCCAGCTGCCGAGCCACCAGCCGACCCTTTACCGGCCTGCCAAGCACCTCGGCCTCGAAGCCGTCCACGGCAATAAGAAACTCGGCGGGCGGGAGATCCGCGCTGCCAGCTACGCGGACGGGCACCGGCTCGGCGAGCCACTGCGCCGTAACGCGGCCTTCGGCCGCCACTTCCACCCGGTGCCGGTCACCGCGAACCGTCGCACGAACTTCCGCCAACGAGTAGCCCCCGTTCGCATACTCGTTGAGCGCGATCTCCAGTTCGAAACGGGGATCCGGCAACCTCGACAGGTCCACCGAGCCTTGTGCATCCAGCACGACGGCACCTTCGAGACGGTGTCGGACCTGCAGCCCTGCCAGCGGGCCGCGGACCGTGCCGGAACCGCTCCAGGGCGTGTCGGGCAGCGACCAACTGCCGCTCACGTCCAGCGCAGATTCGGGACCGTTCTCCACCGATCCCGAAAGCACAAGCGCAAGCTCCCGAGAAGCCACCTCAATCCGCCTCAGGCTGAGCGCCTTCGCACCCCAACGCCCGGCGAGCGACACGCTCGACGGCGGCAGATCGAGAATCTCGGCCACCTGCACGGACAGGTCATCCACGGCGAGGGCCATCGGCGGAGCGTCGAGCTCGAACTGGCCACTGGCTTCCCGCGGGTCCGGTTCGTCGCGCGCTTGCAGGCGAAATCGTGCAGCCCGCACGTATCTGAAACGCACTTCGTTGTTGAGGAGGAAGGCCAGGGGATCCAGGGCGGCCTCGAGGCCCTGCACCTCGACGATGTGCCCTTCCCGCTCGTAGCGCAGCCGCTGGAGACGCATCTCGCCAATCAGGCTACCCGAAACACCTTCTGCCTCCAGCGGGAGCACGGCAGCCGCGCGCTCGACCAGAAAACGGCTCCCCGGCTCGCTCAGCATGAGCACGGCGACGGCGGCCACCACGAGAAAAACCGCTGCCAGGAGAACGCCGACAATGGCTGCGACAAAGCGCTTCACAGGTCCGGCCCGAAGCTGATGTGAATGCGAAAGTCGTTGTCCGGATCGTCCAGCGGATGGGCAAGGTCAAGCCGTATCGGGCCCACCGGCGAGTACCAGCGCAGGCCGGCGCCGACACCCGTGCTGAATTCGGGGCTGTCATTGAACGCCGAGCCCGAGTCGACGAAAAAGGCAACCGACCACTTGGGCCGGATCAGCATGTCCAGCTCCAGAGAGCCCGTCAGCAGCCGGGTACCCCCAACCACGGCGCCGTTTTCCTCAGGACCGAGGGATTCGTACTCGTAACCCCTCACGCTGTTGTCGCCGCCGGCGAAAAAACGTTCGCTGGGCGGCAGCTCGTCGAAGTCGCTCTTGAACGTCCACCCGGACGAGATCCGCCCGATCAGGCGAAACCGCTCGCCGAGCGGCACGATCTGCTTGCCGTGAACCACCACCTTGAGGAAATCCGTGTCCGAGGCAAGCGCTTTGCTGGCGCCGTGCACGTCGAAGGTGACGGTTCGTCCCGACAACGCGCGCGGCGCATCGATAGAGCTCGTGTAAGACCAGCTGGTGCCCAGCAGCAGGAGGTCCGAATCGCCTTCCTGGTCGCCGACGTCGAAGTCCTCGAACCGGTACTCCACGTAGTTCGTCTGGGTCCAGTGGTCGCCGAGCCGGTGGCTGCGCGCTGCGCCCACCACCTGCCGGAAGCTGCGGGCCGTGTCGGTCTCCTCGTAGGCGACGCTACCCTTGAAGATCAGCCACTCGTGAGTCGGATCACCGTAGGGGAGACCGTATTCCACGTCGGCCTCGCTGAGCACCTTGGAGCCAAGCAAGCCCCCTCGCACACGGTGGCCCTTTCGATTGACTCGGCGATAGCGGACGTCGGCGCGTACTCGCGGCCCCGTGTCCGTGGCATAGCCCGCACCGAGAAGGATGTTCCGGCGGAATGAGCCATCCGCCTGCACGCTGATGGGCACCTGTCCACCCTCACGCCGCTCCAACACGGGGGCTACCAATACCCGATCGTAGTAGTCGCTCTCCATGAGACGGCGTTGTGTATGCCGTAGCTCGCGCCCATCGAAGACGTCCCCTTCGGCGACCGTCAGAAAGCGATCGAAGAGCTTCGGGCGCAGATCGTCCTGCTCGATCTCGATCGACCCGAAGCGGTAGCGGATTCCCGAATCCAGGGCGAGCCCGATGTCGGCCCGACCCGCGTCAGCGTCGACCAGCACCCGGTTACGGGTAAAGGCGGCGTCGAGGTAGCCAAGGTCCCGGGCAAGGTCCAGAACGCGCCCCTTGACGTTTTCGTAAGCAGCGTGGCTGAAACGCTCGCCCGGGATCAGGCCGGGGTTGCCGAGCAGCAAAGCCATGTCGGTCTCCGAGGCGAGCGGTTGGGTCACCTCGATGTCGACTTTCCCGAGGCGGACGGGCTCGCCGGGCAAAACTTCGATAGACGCCCTCCAGCAGGCGTCCCCCCAGACCAGATCTGCCTGTACCGTGGCCCTGTAGTACCCGTAGGTTTCCAGGGCCCTGTGCGTTCCCTCCAAAGCGTCCCGATAACCTCGCTGCACCCACCAGCGGGGCGCATTGCAGGGAAGCTCATCCAAGGCGATGAAGGCAAGAATGCCCGACCGGACGTCCTCATCAACCCCTTCGATGGAAACCTCCCCGTAAGCGGCGGCAGGCCAGAGGAGAAGCCCGAGCAGGCCTGCAGAAACGCGCATCAGTCTGCGGAACGTTGGGCTCACGGACATGGCAGAGCGCGACCTAAGCGGATCCGGTAGCGATTCGATAGCCGATGTAACCCGCGTAAGCCAGCACCAGCAGGGACCCGACGGGTCTACCGAGTCGACTTCTCCCAATGATGAATATCGGAATCAGCACGGCGGCCACGAAGAACGATGCAAGCACGTCCATCACGCCGCCCGCTGGCACGGCGATTGGTCTCAACAAAGCGCTGATCGGCAGGACGAGCATGCAATTGAAGATATTTGAGCCCACCAGATTGCCCACGCAAAGGTCCGGTTCGCGCCGCACCGCGGCGACCACCGAAGTGACCAGCTCTGGCAGGCTGGTGCCCACGGCCACGATGATCATACCCACCAGCACCTTCTGCCAGCCGAGCGCGTCCGCCAGATCCGCGCCGCTCTCGACCGTGAGATGGCCACCCGCCGCCAGCGCCGCCATGCCGAGCAGCACTTCCGCCCAGTTTCGTCCGCCACCATTGCCCCGCTCAGAAGCAACACCGATCTGGCCCGCGCCCAGAAGCAGTGGATCCTGTCGGCTGCGAACCACCTGATCAACGGTCATGTAGACAAACACGCAGAAGAGCAGCAGCAACACCAAGGCATCCGCCCGATCGATCAGAGCACTGCCCGCACGCAACGGCCGATCGAGCACCAGCACCATAAGGACGGCCGTGCCCAGCAGCAGCAAAGGAAGCTCGCGCCGGACCAGGCGACCTTCGATGACAATGGGCAGGATCAGCGCGGTTCCTCCCAGAATCAGCCCCAGGTTTGCTACGTTGGAGCCGACGATGGTGCCGAAAGCGATCTGCGTCTCGTTCTCCAGCGCCCCGAAGACGTTGACCACGAGTTCCGGCGCGCTGGTCCCGTAGGCGACGACCGTAAGACCGACGATCATCGGCGAGACCCCGATGTGCGCAGCAACCCCCGAGGCTCCACGAACGAGCAGCGTGCCTCCGCCCAGCAGGAGCACAATGCCTGCAATCAGGCCGAGAACCATCAACGACCCGGCTCCGGGCCGAGATCGACGTCTTCGAGCACCCCGGGCTCGTATAGCGGGTCCTCCTCGATGTCGGAACCGTGGGCGGCGATCTCGTCCTCCACCCGAGCAGCTTCGGCGAAGCGTGCGATGTGAATCAGCGCTTCACCTTCATTCACGAGCGGCAAACGGTTGACGCAGATGATGATGCCGTCCGCTCCGGAGGTCAGCGTTGACTCGCTGGTCGAGAAGGGCGAGGTCACGGATCCAAGCGCGTCGCCCACACCCACCCGCGCCCCGAGCCTCACTGAAGTGCGGAATATTCCGTCGATGGGCGCGCGAACCCAGGTCGTCGAGCGGGACACGTAGGGCTCGGCCCGGAGTCGCCTAATGTGCTTTGCGGGAAGCATGCCGAGCGTGCGCATGACGTTCGTCACGCCCCGCACCCCAGCAACGATGCAACTTTCGTCGAATCGGAGCGCCTCTCCGCCTTCATAGGTAATGACCGGAATGCCGCGCTTGCCCGCCTCGTTGCGCAGACTTTTGTCAATGAGGCCTGCGTTGACGATAACGGGTATCGAGAAGCCCAGCGCCATCTCCCTGACCACCGGATCGTCCAGCGTTGCCCGAATCTGAGGCAGGTTGTCACGGTGGACGGCGCCGGTATGAAGGTCAACGATATGCGTACTCCGAACCACTACCTCCTCGAAAAAGAGGTGCGCCAGGCGGGAGCCGAGCGAGCCGCCTCCGCTGCCTGGAAAGCACCGGTTGAGGTCCCTGCGATCGGGAAGGTAACGGGATTGATGAATGAAACCGAACAGATTCACCACCGGGACCAGGATCAGCGTTCCGTGAAGCCGGCTCAATGCCTTGAGCGCAGAGAGCCGCCGGATGATCTCCACACCGTTGATCTCGTCTCCATGGATGGCGGCGCAAATCAACAGTATCGGGCCCGTACGCCGGCCATTGATCACCTCCACGGGCATGTCCAGCGGGGTGTGGGTGTAGAGCTGGGCGCCGGGAAGATCGAAGCGCGCGCGCTCGCCCGGCCCGACCGTGTGACCGGCGATCTCGAACGCGCCGTTAGAGTCCCTACCCACGGCCACGCGTTCGGGTCCTGCCGGGCCTTGCATTCTGCTCGATGAACTCGACGATTCGGCCGGCCACGTCCAGCCCGGTAGCCGTTTCAATGCCCTCGAGGCCCGGCGAGCTGTTCACCTCCAACACCAGGGGGCCGTGGTTGGAGCGGATCAGATCCACGCCTGCCACGTTTAGGCCCATGGCACGCGCCGCCGACACCGCCGTGCGGCGTTCGCTCGGCGTTACCTTCGTGGCTTTTGCCGATCCTCCTCGATGCAGGTTCGACCGGAACTCCCCCGGCTGGGCGTGTCGGCTCATGGCAGCCACTACTTTGTCACCCACAACGAAACAACGGATATCCGTCCCTGCGGACTCCTTGATGAACTCCTGCACCATGATGTTCACGTTGATCCCGAGGAAGGCTTCAATGACGCTCTCCGCGGATTTCCGATTGTCGCAGAGAACCACCCCGATGCCCTGGGTGCCTTCCAGGAGCTTAACGATCAGCGGTGCCCCGCCAACCATCTCGATCAGATCCGGAATGTCATCGGGCGAGTGGGCGAAACCCGTCACCGGCATACCGATGTCCCGCCGCGCCAGAAGCTGCATCGAGCGCAGCTTGTCCCTGGCGCGGGTGATGGCCACGGACTCGTTAACGGCGTAGACACCCATCATTTCAAACTGACGCACAACGGCGGCCCCGTAGAAGGATATCGAGGCACCGATTCTGGGAACCACCGCATCGAGCATGCCCAGCTCCTTGCCCTGGTAATGAATCGAAGGACGCCGCGTCGCCATGTTCATGTAGCAGCGCAGCGTGTCGATCACGACGGCGTCATGGCCACGGGCCTCCGCCGCTTCTACGAGCCGGCGCGTCGAGTAGAGCTTCTTGTTCCTCGAGAGAACTCCGATTTTCAAATGCGTTTGCCCTTCATGTACGACCGGGCCGGATCAACGATATAGCGACCTTGCATCGCGGTTCGGCCGAGCAGAATGCGAAATCCCATGTTGTCCCTGTCCGTCAGGGTCAGCTCGATCGGCCATCTTTCCCCACCGATCTCTACATCGGTGGTGATTACGAATCTTTCTTCCTCATGGCCGCCCGAGTCGCGCACTACACGCCGATCGGAGACCTTGGCCTGGGACCGAAGCACGGTCTGCTCATCGCGCTGAATGGGGTGCACGGCGAACGTGACCCAGAGCCCGTCACGGCGATTCACCGTATCCAGCTCGAAAGCGTGCAGGGCTGAGGTTCTAGCACCCGTGTCGACCTTGGCTTTTATGCGATCGATCCGCAGCTCCGGCAGCGATAGCCACTCGCGCCAGCCGATGATCTCCCTGCTGAGGATGTTCTCGCTGATAAAGAAACCCCAACGCGCAAAAGCCGCTTTTTTTACTCGCGACCGAACCACAAGGCAATGCTTGTGAGCAGTAGTTCTGACCAGCCTTTTACCCTAGTCTTCCGCCTTTCGCGATACTTGCTTTGAAGTAGACCATGATGCAGACGAACGAAGAGGGCCTGGTTTTCGCCCTGGCCCTGGATGGCAGCGGGGGCGCCGACCCCATCGAGCTCTCGGACACCGGGGGTGAGCGGCCGACCTGGCTCCACTTCGATTACTCATACAGCGATACCGAGCCGAGCTTGGTCGATCTGGGACTGCGCGCCGCAATCGCCGAGAGCCTGACGCGGCCGGACTCCCGTCCCCGCACCGTGGCCATGGACGACGGCGTGCTCATTCTGCTGCGGGGCGTCAACATGAATCCAGGTGCAGACCCCGAAGACATGGTCTCGCTGCGGATCTGGCTGGAGCCCAACCGAATGATCTCTGTCCGTCAGCGCCGTCTGCTCTCTGCTCAGGACCTGCGCGAGGAGCTCGAGCGCGGTCAGGGTCCGGTCTCCGTTCCCGAGCTGCTCGTGGAGCTCGTCGAGCGCATGGCGGACCGCATCGCTGCGTTTGTCGATGGGATCGAGGATCAGGCCGCCAACTGCGAGGCGTCGACCGAGGATGCGAACCCCGCGGAGCTGCGCGCAACGGTTGCGGAGCTGCGCCGGCAGACGGCGTCGGTCAGGCGCTTTCTGGCCCCACTGCGGGACGCGCTGGATTCCCTGTATCGCAACTCGAAGGGCATTCTGAACGAGGACCGCTCCTTTCGAATTCGCGAGCAGTCGGACCGGATCACGAGATACGTAGAGGATCTCGATCTCGTCCGGGAACGCATCCTCGTGGTTCACGAGGAGCTTCTCAATCGCGTCGCTCAGGAGCAGAACGCTAGGGTGTACCTGCTCTCCATCGTGGCTGCGATATTTCTGCCCATCACGTTCATCACCGGACTGTTCGGCATGAACGTGGCCGGGTTGCCGGGGATTGAAAACCCGCGCGCGTTCTGGCTCGTTGCCGGGATCATGGCGGCCGTATCCGCCGGCGTCATCGTCTGGTTGCGACTGCGCCGCTGGCTGTAGCGCGTTTACTGCTAGGTACGGGTAAGCAGGAGGGAGCCATCCACATGAATGTCCCTTTGCGGAAACGCGATGACGATGTCGTGCTCGCGGAACAGCTCGTCTATGCGGAATCGAATGTCGCTGCGGACGGTGCGCAGATCGCGATCACCAACAGCATTCGCCCAGAAATACGCGTCGAACACCAGCGAATTGTCGCCAAAATCCTCGAAGACGACGTTGGGCTTGGGATCCTCTAGCACGCCGTCCTGCTCGGTGACCGCCTGCATCATGAGCTTGCGCACCTGCGCTGTCGAAGATCCGTACGCCACCCCGACGCGCACTGTGGTTCGCGCAAGCCGATCAACCAGGGTCCAGTTCACGACCGTGTTCTCCAGGAGATGGCTGTTCGGCACCAGGAGATGCACGCCGTCGATCCGCCGGATGCGGGTGGAGCGCGTATTGATCGCTTCGACGGTTCCTCGGGTTTCGCCTATCTCAAGGAAATCCCCGATTCGGATGGGCCTTTCCCACATCAAGATCCAGCCGCTGATGAAGTTGTTGATGATGTTCTGAGCCCCGAAACCAACGCCGATGGCGATGGCACCGGAGACGAAGGCAAACGCCGTCAGCGGCACGTTGACGAGATCCAGCGCGGTGATCACCAGAACGGCGATGGCCACGATGTAGAAAACCCGACGCACCAGGTGGACGACGTCGGGGTTGACTTGCCGGGCCGTCAGACGGCGCGAGATGACGCGGGCACCCCAGCGGATCAGCAGGATGCCGACGACGATCAGCAGCGGCACCACCAGCAGCTGGAGAACCGTCACGGGCTGCTCTCCAAGCGTGAAGAGCTGAACGTTCAGGATATCCAGAAGTTGCTGCACGTTCAGTCCTGCTGAGAGCTCACCGCGCGCCATTCGAATCGCGTCATCGGCGCGTTCACGCGGCGACTTCTTCCAGCTCGATCAGCGTGCCGCAGAAGTCCTTGGGATGCAGGAAGACCACCGGCAGGCCATGGGCCCCCGTCGACGGCTTGCCGTCCCCAAGCACCGTGGCGCCCTCGGCGACCAGGTGCGCGATGGCGGCTTCGATGTCCTCGACCTCGTAGCAGAGGTGGTGCATTCCCCCCTTCGGGTTGCGCTCGAGATAGTTCGCCACCGGCGATCCCTCACCGAGGGGGTGCAGCAGCTCGATCTTGCTGTTGGGCAGCTCGACGAATACCGTGGTAACGCCGTGATCCGGCAGCGGCACGGGGTCGGACACCGTCGCTCCCAGAGTGTTCTTGTATAGCGCCGCCGCGGACTCGAGATTCGGGACGACGATGGCAACGTGATTCAACTTACCGATCATTGGCTCTCTCTTCAGGCGTTCAGATTGTTCAGCGGTTCTTGCCCGGGATCAGCTGCAGCACGTCGCTGGCCGCCTCCGGAATGTTGGTGCCCGGCCCGTAGATGGCATGCACGCCGCAGTCGTAGAGGAACTGATAGTCCTGCTGCGGGATCACCCCGCCCACCACGACGATGACGTCCTCATTGCCCGCTGCTTTGAGGGCTTCGATCATCTCCGGCACGAGCGTCTTGTGTCCGCCAGCCAGGGTCGAGACACCCACGACGTTTACCGCCTCCTCGGTCGCCTGAGACGCGGCCTCTACTGGCGTCTGGAACAGCTGCCCCATCTTCACTTCGAAGCCGAGATCGCCGAAAGCGTTGGAGATGACCTTGGCCCCGCGGTCGTGCCCGTCCTGGCCCATCTTGACCACCAGGATGCTCGGCGGCTGGCCCTCCAGTTCCGTGAAGATCTTGACCTCATCGCGAACGCGGACGAAATCCTCGTCCTCCTGATGAGCGTCGGCATAGACCCCCGGGGTCATGCGCGCCTTGGGGGTGTGGCGGTTCCAGACCTTCTCCAGCGCTGTCGAGACTTCGCCGACGGTTGCACGAAGGCGGGTCGCCTCGACGCTGAGATCCAGCAGGTTGCCCTCCCCCGTTTTGGCGGCCTCGGTGAGCGCGTCCAGGGCTGCCTGAGTGGCTGCCTCGTCCCGGGAGGAGCGAATGCGGGCCAGGCGCTTGAGCTGAGCGTCGCGCACCTTGCTGTTGTCCACCGCAAGGACGTCGAAGACCGAATCGTCCTTCTCGAGCTTGTACTTGTTTACCCCGACGATGACGTCCTCGCCCCGCTCGACTCTGGCCTGGCGGCGCGCCGAAGCCTCCTCGATGCGCTGCTTGGGCATGCCGGCCACCACCGCCTTGGTCATGCCGCCCATGGCTTCGACCTCGTCGATGATCTCCCGGGCCGCCTCCACGATGGAGTTGGTGAGGCTTTCCACGTAGTAGCTGCCGCCCAGGGGATCGACCGTTCGGGTCATCTGGGACTCTTCGGCGATGATGATCTGGGTGTTGCGGGCAATGCGCGCGGAGAACGGGGTGGGCAGCGCGATGGCCTCGTCGAAGGCGTTGGTGTGCAGGCTCTGGGTGCCGCCGAGCACGGCCGCCATGGCCTCGATCGTCGTCCGGACCACGTTGTTGTAGGGGTCGTGCTCCTGCAACGACACGCCGGAGGTCTGACAGTGCGTGCGCAGCATCAGCGAAGCCGGGTTCTTCGGCTTGAACTGGCTCATCAGCTCGTGCCAGAGAACGCGCGCCGCGCGCAGCTTGGCGATCTCCATGAAGAAGTTCATGCCGATGCAGAAGAAGAACGACAGCCGCGGCGCGAACGCGTCGATTTCCTGCCCTGTCGCCAGAGCGGCGCGGACGTACTCGATCCCGTCGGCCAGCGTGAAGGCCACCTCCTGGACCGCGTTGGCCCCCGCCTCCTGCATGTGATAGCCGGAGATCGAGATCGAGTTGAAGCGCGGCATGTGCTCGGCGGTGTAGCCGATGATGTCGGCGACGATGCGCATGCTCGGCTCGGGCGGGTAGATGTAGGTGTTGCGGACCATGAACTCCTTGAGGATGTCGTTCTGGATGGTGCCGGACAGCTCCTCGTGGGCCACCCCCTGCTCCTCGGCGGCGACGATGTAGCCGGCCATGACCGGCAGCACGGCACCGTTCATGGTCATGGACACGGACATCTGGTCCAGCGGTATCCCGTCGAAGAGAATCTTCATGTCCTCAACGGAGTCGATGGCGACCCCCGCCATGCCAACGTCACCTACCACGCGCGGATGGTCTGAGTCGAAGCCACGATGGGTGGCCAGATCGAAAGCCACCGACAGGCCCTTCTGCCCCGCCGCCAGGTTCTGACGGTAAAAGGCGTTGGATTCTTCGGCCGTGGAGAAGCCCGCGTACTGGCGGAGGGTCCAGGGACGGTTGGTGTACATGGTCGCGCGCGGCCCGCGCACGAAAGGCTCGAGCCCGGGAAACGAGCCCAGGTGCTCGATTTCTTCCAGATCCGCTTCGGTGTACAGCGGCTTGATCGGGATGCCCTCGGGGCTCACCCAGGTGAGCTCGTCGAGCGGCTTGCCGCGCAGCTCCTTCGCGGCCAGCTCTTCCCAGGTTGCACCGTCTTTTCCCGCAGGATCGCCTTTGCGTGTCGGGTTTTCTGCCATGGTTCCTACCTCGAGCCTCAGAAGTCGCGCCCAGCGCGAAAACGGCGGGCGATTATAGCAACGTCCGGCCCGGCGGGGACCGGCTCTCGGCGCGATCAGCGAATGACGCCGTACACGCGTTCCGGATGAATTCTAAGGATTACCCGCTGCTGGGCTTCCAACCAACCTTCCAGATCATCCGGCTCGACGAAGCCCGTACCCTCTATGTTCTCGAAGACCAGCCGGGTGTTGCGGACCAGATCTTCGGTCTCGACGTCTACCCGTCCCTCCACCGACACGAAATTGAACGGCTCCTGATTGGTGATCACGCAGAGCGTGGCGCGCCCGTCGCGGCCGGCCGAACGAGCCTTGAAGGTCGTGCCGGGCGTGCTGACCACCAGCGTGTCGCCATCACGCGCGTAAGCCACGACCGAGCTGACCGGCTGGCCGTCACGACGCAGCGTGGTCAGCACGGCCCAGCGATGATCGGTGATGAACTGATCCTGATCGGCGTTGTCGGTAATCAAGGCATTTCTCCCCATGCGCTCCCGTCCAGACCCTCGACGATAGCCCAACGCCGACCGGCGACCAAGGGGCTCACCGCGCGCCCTCAGAGAAGGATGTCCACGATACGCTCGTAGACGTGGTCGGACGCCGCGGTGGGTTCATCATCCACGACCTCGCGCGAGCGGGCGAAATCCACCTCGAACACCTTAGCGCGCAGCGACTCCACGATCCCGGGATCTGACGTCGCCACGTTGACTTCTTTGTTTATGCGCAGGCTCAGCCTGTCGAAGTTGGCGGTTCCGAAGCAAGCCCAGCCGTCGTAGATGGCCGCTTTCACGTGCGACATCCCGGGGTAGAGATAGACGCGAACCCCGAAGCGTCTGAGGGTGTTGATGGCCAGGGCATTGCTGCGTCGCACGAGCTCGCTGTCCGGCCGCGCGGGCAGGATCACGCGCACGTCGACCCCCCGGCGCCGGGCCTTGGCAAGCTCGTAGATGACCGTGTCGTCACCCAGATAGGCGTTCTGCACGAAGATGTGCCTTTGCGCCCTGCGGATGGCTTCGAGCTGCGCGCGGTAAATCTGCGCATCGTGAGGGCGGGTACGCAGCAGACGCAGCTGTGCGCCCCTCGTCGCGTCTGCCGGGCGGGCGCGGCGGGCGCGGGGCGAAAGCAGGGCGAGATCGCCAAGCCGATCTTCCCGGGCCGCCTGCTCGCCGGCGCTTGCCAGCTCGTCCACCACAGGCCCGGTCAGCTCGACCATGATGTCGTGCCAGTCGTAACGGTACTCCCGGCCGATGTTCATTCCGCCCAGAAAGGCCACCCGTTGGTCGAAGATGTACGTCTTGGTGTGGTCGCCCATGAACCACGTGTTGCCGAGGATCTGCAGGCGCACGCCCGATCCTTCCTCGAGGTAGGTACGCATGGATGCCGGCACGACGTAGTCGGCTGGCTGGGAATCTGCCGTGGCCAGGGTGCCCCCGATGGTCCCAAGACCGTCGGCCATCACCGTCACCCGGATCTCGCGGGAGCGCCACCGGAGCAGATCCGCGATGGCGACGGCGAAATCGTCGTTGTCGAAGATGTAGGTCCGGATCTCGATGGACTCTCGCGCTGAGGCGATCTCGGCAATCAGCCTGCTGAAAAAAGCCTCTCCATCTACCAGCAAGGCGGCCGTCCCGCGGATGCGCTCGGTTCCCGTGATGACGTCCAGATCGCGTTCCCATTCATCGAGATCCATCCCGGGCGACGAAGACAGCGGGCGCAGCGGCTTGGCCGCCAGCCGGGGCACCAGGACGAAGTCGAGGGCAAGCTCCTTCACAATACCAGTCACCCCGGTTAACGTGGCCGCAATGAGGTTGCCCACCGAGGTCAGCGGACGTCTGACGAAGTCCCGGGTATGGCTGCGCGCCACGTGGGCGGTGAGTTGAAGGCCGGCGGCGATCCGCGGGTCGGGTGCTTCGTCCGGGAACGCCTCCACGGCCGAGCCGGAAACAACGGGCATCTTGGCCGCTCGCCCTCCGTCGACCCCCGCATGGGCATCGTGGCAAAGGAGGGTTGCGCACACCAGGGCCGGCAGAGTCCACTTCTGTATCACCTCGAAATCTCCTCACAGCTCAGATTTCCGAGGGTCAACCCTAAGGGCGGCGGCGCGGCCCGGCCTGAGGGCGCGAGAAAAGAATGATTTGGCTTTCTTAGGGATGCTTAGGCGACGCAACCGCGGGGCGCAGGCGAGGCGCCGAGGGGCACGGGCACGGTTTCGTTGCGTCCACGACGACGGGCAGAACGAAAAAAGCCCACGCTCGGTGGGCTTTGCTGTAATGGCGTCCCCTAGGGGAGTCGAACCCCTGT
>JABAHR010000986.1_pt2 | contig 30407 bp, 34 predicted proteins | sample 7062101 | NCBI WGS metagenome assembly JABAHR01 (sample SAMN14534553, study PRJNA622989) | marine sediment metagenome | biome: marine biome [ENVO:00000428]; feature: marine pelagic biome [ENVO:01000023]; material: deep marine sediment [ENVO:00002113] | place: India: Gulf of Kutch | collected...
TTAATAGTGAGATAGATAATGAAAAACTTCTCGAGGCCTTAATACCGCTTTATTACTCATGCACTCTATCATTTGTTAATCGTGTATCCAAAATGGATGATGCAGAAACAGAGCTATATCTTGAGGATCGCTCACGTAGATATGAGGAAACAAAGTACTATCTGATTGAGAGATGGAACCAGCTTATTAGACAAAACGGTAACAGTAAGTTTTATGAAATGTTGGCGGGTAGGCATATAGAAGAAGATTAGGATTTAGCGTTATATCTTTATAATGCAAATTAATGCGAATATTTCTTGACTGAGACCTACCTTTGGGTAGCATAAATCCTGTCATTGCAAACCTATTAAATCTCATTTATGACAGGGCATATCAAGACCTATGGGACTACAATGCGGCATAGTTGGGCTTCCCAATGTAGGAAAGTCCACTCTTTTTAACGCACTCACTAATGCAGGCGCCGAAGTTGGCAACTTTCCTTTTTGCACAATTGATGACAATGTGGGAGTTATTCCAATAGCTGATGACAGACTCCATGAACTTGCTCGTCTAGTTAAACCTGAGAAAATTACTCCTACATTTCTTGAGGTAGTAGATATAGCAGGACTTGTCAAAGGTGCATCTGAAGGCAAGGGGCGTGGTAACGCTTTTTTAGCAAGTATAAGAGAAGTTGATCTAATTCTTCATACCGTAAGATGTTTTGAGGATGACAACGTTATGCATGTGGAGGGCTCAACCGATGCCCTACGTGATATTCATATTATTGAAGATGAGCTTTTATTGAAAGATCTCGAGACGGTAGAGCGTAGAGAGGAACGATTAACCACGCAAGCTAAAAGCGGTGATAAGGCGACAAAAGATAAGCTTGATATAGTATCCAAACTTAGAGCGTTTCTCGAAGAGGGTAACAAGGCAATAAACTTCCCAATTGATGACCAGTCAGCTGAAGTTATTCGAGAGATGTATCTTCTTACTAGAATTCCTGTCATGTATGTCTGTAATGTCTCGGAAAGCGACCTTGTTGATCCTTCTGGCAATGAAGAAGTAGCCAAGGTAATGGATTACGCAGAGAAACAGGGGGCTGATGTCATAGTTATGTCAGCTCAGATTGAGTCAGAAATAGCCGAGCTTCCCTATGAAGAAAAGAAGATGTTTTTAGAAGATCTAGGTCTTGAGAACTCAGGAATGGATAGATTGATTAAAGAGGCATATAAAAAACTTGGGCTCATAACATACTTTACTCAAGGTCCAAAGGAAGTTAGAGCATGGACGGTAAAAAAAGATGCAAAAGCCCCTCAAGCAGCTGGTGTTATACACTCTGATTTTGAAAGAGGTTTTATTAGAGCCGAGACTGCAAGTTTTGAAGATTTTATGGAGGCAGGATCAGAGGCTGCATTAAAAGATGTTGGTAAGATGAGATCTGAGGGTAAGGATTACATTGTTCAAGATGGTGATATAATACTTTTTAGGTTCAATGTATAAAAAGATAATACGACCTATATTAAATAAGTTTGACTCTGAAACCTTTCACGACCTTGCTCGTGAGTCCCTGCATTTTGCAGAATTAACTCCCATAACACTTAGGTTGCTTGAACTCTTTGCAGATAAATACTCCAGGTTTAAAGATAGTCGCCTAAAAACCAAGCTTGGAACACTTGAGTTAGAAAACCCTCTAATAGTTGGGGCAGGGTGGGATAAAGCAGGCAGGGCAGTTTTAGGGCTCTGGCATCTAGGGTTTGCATCAGTTGAGGTAGGCTCAGTTACAGAGTATGGTCAGCCAGGAAACCCAAAACCTAGACTATACATGGTCTCTTCTGGAGTAGCTATAAATTGGCTAGGGTTTAACAGCCCTGGAATGGATATAGTTGCAAAGAATCTAGACAAGTATAAAAATATTGGTATCCCAATTGGAATAAGTCTTGGTCTAAATAAAGATGTTGAGCATAAAGATGCGCCTAAAGCCTACGGTACGGTAACAAAAAGAATGTACGAATACGCCGGGTATTTTGCAATAAACGTAAGTTCACCTAATACACCCGGTCTGCGTGAACTGCAAGGCAAGCAGCAAGTAATTGATCTTATACATGCGGTTAATGGTGCAATGGATGAGCTTGGTGAAAGGAAACCCTTATTTGTAAAGATTGCTCCTGAGCTTACTTATGAAGCGATTGATGAGCTTCTAGAAGTTGCTATTGACAACAAATTAACAGGAATTATCGCTTCCAATACTACAACTAATTCTGAGCTAAAAGGTAAGTATGGATCTAAGTGGAAAAATAGCCAGGGTGGCTTGAGCGGAGATGATGAAGAATACCGTAAAATGACTACTGATATTATCTCTCATATATATAAACAAGCTGGCGACAAGCTAGATATCATCGGCGTGGGTGCAGTAAATAGCCCTGAGAGTGCACTTGAGAAAATTAGAGCTGGAGCAAAAGCGCTCCAACTAGTTACAGCAATAAGAGGGGAGGGTACTGCAGTTGCTGGAAAAATAAACCGTGGTATTGTGGATTATATGGAGAGAGAAAAAATATCTTCTCTACAAGATCTAGTCGGTATTGATTCTATGTAGATGAATTTACGTTCTATAATCAGCATTAATTTTTATATATTCATAAGTTAGATCACTTGCAATCACAAATGAGCTTGCCTTACCACTTTTAATATTAAGCACAACTTCGAACTTTGGTTTCTTTAAAACAGCTTTAGCTTTACTCTCGTTCATCACTTCTTTTGAGTTGCTTAGGATTTTATGGTTTCCAAAATACAGATCTATTTTGTGCGGATCAAAATTGACCCCTGCACGACCAGCTGCAGCAACTATCCTTCCCCAATTTGGATCTTCTCCAAAGAAGGCTGTTTTAACAAGTGATGATGTTCCCAATGTGCGAGCTATTTTCTCAGCATCTTTTTGAGTTTTTGCGCCTTTGACAATTATCTTAGCAACTTTCGTAGCACCCTCTCCGTCTTTTACAATCATCTCAGCAACTTCACTTGCAACCTGAGTTATTGCCTCTTCTAACTTATTATATTCTTTGCCCCTTTCTTTGACTGCGGTATTACCAAGCATTCCATTAGCTAGCATCAATACCGTATCGTTAGTAGAGGTATCTCCATCAACAATGATCTTGTTGAATGAATTGCTAACAGAATTCTTTAGTACTTTGTTTAAAGCTCGTTTGCTTATATTTATATCAGTAAGGATGTATGCAAGCATTGTTGCCATATTTGGCGCGATCATCCCTGCGCCTTTTCCTATAACGCATATCGTTCCTCTTTTCCCATGTATATTTACTTTTTTGCTGGCGTATTTTGGAAAAGCGTCAGTTGTCATAATCCCGTTAGCTACATCTAAGAATCCATCTTCTTTGAGTTCCCCTACGAGTTTAGGAATAGCCTTCTTCATTTTGTCTATGGGGAGCCTGCCTCCTATTACACCTGTTGATGAAGGTATCAAAAGACTCTCCGCAATTCCTAGTTCTTTAGCTGCCTCTTTAGAAGTTGCTATTGAGTCTTTAAGTCCTATCTTTCCTGTGAAGGCATTAGCTACACCACTGTTTATAAGAACAGCTTGGCAAAATCCTGATTTAATTCGGTCCATTCCTAGCAACACCGGTGGTGCTTTGACAATATTGGTAGTAAAAACACCTGCAGCTTTTGCAGGGATTTCACTATATATAAGAGCAAGATCTTTTCCCCCCTTTTTCTTGACTCCAGATGAAACAGCGCTTCCCAAAAAACCTGGGACTTTAATCATAATTTAAGCTCCTCAATAAACTTTGCAGATTTTAGCTCTCTCTCCGTATGGCGCTCGGTAAATTTAGTAAAGAGTTTTATGTATTTTAGAACTTTTTCAAGATCTGACTCCATTAATTTTCTGTCTAATACAAAATCACGAGAGAAAATAAGTCCCCTTTTTTTCTCACCGCCACATTCAAAGCAGATAGCCCCCCCTCCGTTGATACTAAAGTATGAGTCGCCTTGTATTTCATTGCCGCACTTTGCACATGAATCTAGATTTGGCTCATACCCTGATATTGAAAGCGCTTGAAGCTGAAATTGTAATACTATAGGCAATGGGCTTTCTTTAGAATTAATTTCCCCAAGAGCCTCAACCAATAGATCAAATAGCTCTGGTATAGCTGCGTCTCTTGGTGTTAAAGCATCAGTACTTTCAAGGAGCAGGTTTCCTAATGAAAAAAGCTCTATATCTTCGATAAACGCGGGAAATACTTTAACGGTCTCAGCATCCTGAATTAATTTGAAATCTCTTCCAGTGTCTTTCAAGCTGGCTCGAAAATGTACAAATGGTTCTAGTCTTGCACCAAAGCGTTTTGTGCTGTTTTTAGCGTTTCTTGCTATCCCGCTAATCTTTCCCAAGTCTCTAGTAAATAGGCTTAAGATAAAGTCTGAATCACGATAAGGAATCTTTCTTAGTAATAAAGAGTCAGATGCGTCCATATAACAGATATTATTCCCTAAAAGAGCACGATAGGCTATTAGCTATCATTTTTTAGAATGTTCATCTTTTAAAGTTTTCTTAATAAATGAATGTAACTCTAACATTTGGTCATAAGCAAGCCTCTGGCCTGTGAGTGCAATTCCATATGCACTTACTAAAAGTAAAATAGATAATGGAACGAGCCAAAAACCATAGGTTTCCATGCTTAATGTTAATTGTGAAAATCCCAAGACTAGCCCCGCAAATCCAACTAGGATGGAAAATCCATAAAATGTCGCAAACATAGTCCATATACTTGAACGCGGTCCCAGTGTACACCTGATTTCAGTTTCTCCTTCTTTTTCTTCGACATCCAGACTCAGCTCAGGTGACCAAAAGTGTCGCTTTTCTTCAGGAAAGGATATTACTACAAGCGGCTTAACAAATTTCCCATCTAATTCCGATGAGTTTTTATCAAGACCTTTTCTCAACTTGTCTAAGACCTCAGCTTTTTTCAACTGAGTCGAAAATGTGTAGCGTGGTCTGATACGTATCCTATCCATAGTATGAATTATATAACAGTTTTTTAATATTTATATTCACAGGTTCTAACACATATATCGTAGAAGAAGTCAGAATATCAACATAGCGATAAACAAGTAGAAAACCGAGCCAAATATATCATTAAACATAGTTAGGAAGGGTCCAGAGGCTGCTGCAGGATCAAAATTTAGTCGGTCAAGAGTTAAAGGAGCAGCTACACCAATGAAAGAGGTCGCCAATGTCGCTGATACCATAGCTATAAACACTGCTAGAGAGAGTTTGAGAACCTCAGGTTGGTTGTAACTTATGAGCGCACCGATAATGGCTGCAATTAAACCGCATATTATACCCAGCACAAGTCCTACTCTTATTTCAGAAAAAACAATTTTAAACATCTGTTTGACATTTATAGTTCCCATTCCAAGACTTCTTATAATAATGGTGGTTGTTTGAAGTCCTACATTACCACCAGTGGCCATAATAGCAGGCATAAAAGCAGCTAGAACTGCAACCTTCTCCAGAGTTGGCTCAAAGGCATAAACTATGATAAACGCTATGAACAATTCACCAATTAGTGTTAGCAATAACCAAGGAGTCCTAAGCTTTATTCTGGTAAATGTAGGCGTGTACATTGGATGGAGACTATCACCTACACCAGCCATCTGCAGCATGTCTTCAGAAGCTTCTTCGGCTACAACATCAAGAACGTCATCTGCAGTAATTCGTCCAAGTAGCACTCCTCTGCTATCTATTACAGGAAGTGATAATATGTCATATTTCTGGAATATTTTTGCTACATCTTCCTGGTCAATGTATGGTGTAACTGTAACTTCAACAGGATCCATTATTGCAGTTACCTGTGTGCTCGGACTGGCAAGAACTAGTTTGCTAAGAGAAAACTCACCTACAAGCTTATCATTCTCATCAGTGACAAATATCATAAGAAAGTCATCTACTTCATCCGCTATTAATCTGATCCAGTTTATTGTATCTCTTACAGTTGAATTTTGACTGACCTTTACAAGCTCAGTCTGCATAATACCGCCTGCTGTATCTTCAGGATATTTTAGAAGCGGTTTTACATCTTTTGCTTCCTCAGGATCCATTTTGTCGAGAACTGTTTTAGCAGTCTGCTCTGGGAGTTCACCGAGCAAATCAGCTGCATCGTCAGAATCCATTTCATCTGCAATATCTGCTATCTTATCTGTATCGAAGTCCTCTAGAATGTCTTCTCTTTGTTCTGGATCTAACTCAAGGATCACTTCTGAGGCTGTTTCATTATCCAATGCTTCGAGGATCTTAGGATGATCATCTGGGTCAAAGTTCTGAAGGATTGTAGCAATTTCTGAGGGGTGAATCTCGGATAGAGTCTTTCTGATCCCTTCAATATTTCCCTGTGTTAAATCATCGGAAATTCTTTGAGCTAGCTCAGGTCTAGTCATTTCTCGTCACCCCAAGTGAGATAGTGGGTTATTCTATAGAAGAACAAGTAAAAGTAAAGCAAATCATTCGATTTTTCAGGTAAAATCCATTAGTTCCAATGGACAAATTAAGACACTTCGCAAACTTTATAAAATTTGAGCACACGCTCTTTTCTTTGCCGCTAATTTTTGCAGGGACTTTTCTTGCAGCCAAAGGACTTCCTAGTTGGAAGTTATTGGTACTAATCATACTGGCTGGCACAGGTGCGCGAACCGCAGCACTTGCTATAAATAGGATTCTAGATCGCAGAATGGATGCAGACAATCCTAGAACTGAAGAGAGAGAATTACCCTCAGGCAAGATCAGTTTAACTAAAGCATATATTATTACTTTATTAGGTCTTATTCTATACTTTGGTTCAGCTTATTTTATATGTGATTTGGTTTTACTCCTTTCGCCAATACCGTTGATAGTCTTTATAGTCTATCCAATCATGAAGAGGTTTACACCATTTTGTCATCTTGGGGTAGGGTTAGGACTTGCACTAGCACCACTTGGGGGATATATAGCTGTAACTTGCTCATTTAATGATATTTTACCAGCTGCGGTGTTGTCACTTTTTACATTATGTTGGGTATCTGGCTTTGATATCATATATGCAACTCTTGATGAGGAATTTGATAGAAAACACGGTATTTATTCAATGGTATCAGTCTACGGAAGAGATATAGCACTAATTATTTCAAGTGCTCTTCATCAGTCTGCATTTTTCTTTGTAGCTTTCCTTTATTTCTTTATGTTCAGATCAATAGTCGCGGGTGTTTTACTAATTATTATCGGAGCCCTATTGTATTTGGAACATAGAAAGGCTGAAAATGTCGATTTAGCCTTCTTCAAAATAAACATACTAGTGGGCATTGCTATCTTCCTTTTTGTGCTCGCTGGGATATACTTACCTTAGAAATGAGTGAAATGAGAACAATTGTTGGATTTACAGGGGCTTCAGGAGTTGCATATGGTGTTGATTTTTTGCGTAGATGCCCTGGAGATAAATATGTAATTGCCTCAAAATGGGGCAAACGTGTCCTAAATGATGAGCTTGGGCTCAAAGTTGAAGAACTTCGCCCGTGGGTAAATGAAATTTACAATGATAATGATCTTGGCGCACCATTTTCATCGGGAAGTAACCACTTTGACACTCTAGTTATTGCACCATGCTCTGTGTCAACACTTGCAAAAATTGCAAATGGTATTGCAGACACACTAATTACCAGAATTGCTCAAGTTGCCCTCAAAGAAAGAAGGAGATTAGTGATCGCTTTGAGAGAAACACCATTAAGTTCTGTTGCACTTGAGAATGCTTTAAAGCTTTCTAGAGAAGGTGTAATTATTGCTCCAATTTGTCCACCAAACTATATGGGGGCAGATACGGTAGATCAAATTATTGGAGGATACGTTGATAAGCTCCTGAATTTGATTGGTGTTGAGACTGGTAATGGCTGGAGACAAGACGAGTTAGAATAGTATTTCAGATATCTGGATTATACTTAAGAATTCCTACTTATATACTTACAATATAAGGAACAATTGATGGCAAAAAAGCAGTTCTACGACCTTAGAGAATACATTTCATACCTTGAGAAGATCGGTGATGTAAAACATATCAAAGCTGAGGTCAATCCAATTCTAGAAATTGCAGAAATTGCAGACCGTACTGTAAAAGATGGTGGCCCAGCTCTGATTTTTGAGAATGTAAAAGGGGCTTCATTTCCTCTAGCAATAAACCTATTCGGTACAGAAGAAAGGGTCGAATTGGCGCTTGGAAGAAAGCCTAGAGAAGTAGGTGAGGAGCTTGTTGAGCTTTTTCATAAATTAAACCCACCATCTCTTAAATCATTTTTCTCAGTTTTGCCTAAAGCTTATGATCTTCTCTCGATGAGAACTAAAAAAGCAAAGTGGGGTTTCTCACAGGAAATAGAAGAACAGCCCAATTTAAATAAGCTGCCTATTATTCAATGCTGGCCGCTAGACGGCGGGCGTTTCGTAACCCTTGGTTTGGTTCTGACTCAAGACCCAGTAACAAATAAAAGAAATCTCGGAATATATAGAATGCAGGTCTACGATGAGAAGACCACTGGTATGCATTGGCATGCTCACAAGGGTGGAGCAGCTCATTATCACGAGGCTGGCAAACTTGGCAAAGACCTTGAAGTAGCCGTTGTTTTGGGGGGAGACCCCAAAATGATTTTCTCTGCCATAGCGCCATTGCCTGAGGGCATGGATGAGCTCGCCTTCGCGAGTTTTTTAAGAGGTAAGCCTATCCCTATGGTAAAAGGCAAGAGCATCAATCTCACTGTCCCAGCAAATGCAGAATTTATTCTAGAAGGCACTGTCCCTCAAAATGAGCTTCGTGAAGAAGGCCCGTTTGGAGACCATTTTGGACATTACTCAATGGAAGCAGACTTCCCTATTTATAATTTGAGTCGTATCACTCATCGTATAAACCCAATATTTCCTGCCACAATTGTAGGAAAGCCTCCTATGGAAGATGTGTTCTTAGGAATGGCTGCAGGAGACATGTTCTCCCCGCTTACCCGGATTATTCATCCTGAGGTTGTAGATATGTGGGCATATCCAGAGGCTGGTTTTCATAATTTGTTAGTTGTCTCTGTAGATGAGCGCTATCCAAAAAACGGCATAAAGGCTATGCTTGCTCTCTGGGGCACAGGGCAGCTCGTTCTAACCAAGGTTATGATAATTGTCTCAAGCGATGTGAACCCTAGGGATTGGCATGCAGTGCTCAGAGAGATAGGGGAGAACTTCGATCCCAATGAAGATTTTCTTATGATACCTTGGGCCCCATTGGATACGCTCGATTTCACAAGCGGCAAATTTAATGTGGGAAGTAAGATGGGTATCAATGCAGTAAGAAAACAACATTCGCCTAAAAAGAAAAAACCAATTCCTGAAAACGTGCCTGATCCGAGAAATAAGCATAAAGAGATTCTAGACTGGAGACTTTGGCCAGGAGGAATTCTTGCTGTAAAAGCAACGAAGAAACCAAAGGATTTAATCAAGAAGCTGTTTAATACAAAAGGGTATGAAGATGTGCGAATAATCTCAGTTGTTGATGAAGATATCGATATTCATAACGATACTGAGTTGATCTGGGGCATTTACACACGCTTTGATCCTTATTTAGATGTTATTTTTGAGCATACAGAGCTAAAAGGCTCCGCAGTTGTATATGGCGGACGAATGGGTATAGATGCAATCATGAAAAGCTGGTATCCTAAGGTGATCGAAATGTCTGAGGATATCAAGGAGATAGTAACAGATAGATGGAAAGAATACTGGCAGATGTAGAAAAACTTTGTTTTGATAAAGAACTTTTTCCAATAATAGATAAAGTTAAGAAGGGCGAGCGTCTTAGTTTTGAAGACGGTATGACAGTTATGGGAACTGAGGATTTAAATACAGTTGGGATGCTTGCAGATTATGTTAAAAGGCAAAGGGTAGGGGATAAAGTGTATTTTGTTGTTAACCGTCATGTAAACCCTTCAAACATTTGCGCTATCTCATGTAGATTTTGCGCTTTTGGTGTAACTAAAAAGTCTGCCAATGCTTATGAACTCTCTCATGAGCAAATTTTATCCATGTTAAATGACGATATCAGAGAAGTGCATATTGTAGGCGGGCTTCATCCTGACTGGAATTTTCAGCACTACTTAGACATTATCAAACTCGTAAAAGATAATTACCCTGAAACTCATGTTAAAGCCTTCACTGCTGTTGAGATCGATTGGTTTACTGAGCTTACAGGTAAAAGCATTGAATATGTTCTTGAGACACTTAGAGAGAATGGTCTAGATGCTCTTACTGGTGGTGGAGCAGAGATTCTTCATGCTGATATTAGGAAGAAAATATGTGCTCCTAAAACAGTTGCTACTAGATGGGAAGAAATACATGGCATTGCTCACGATCTGGGAATACCAACCAATGCAACTATTCTCTATGGTCATATTGAAGAGCCCTTTCATGTTGTAGATCACCTGGAGAGGCTAAGAACTGTAGAGGATAAATCTCCCGGGTTCTTTGCATTTATTCCTGTTCTATTTCAGCCTGAGAACACAGGTATGAAAAAGGATGTAAAATTCTTTGCAGGTTCATACGATCTTAAAGTGCATGCTCTTGCAAGGCTTTATCTCGATAACTTCCCTCACATTAAATCCTATTGGATCACACTTGGCGAGAAAATGGCTCAAGTTGCACTTCATTATGGTTGCAGTGATGCAGACGGTACTATTATGCGTGAGAAGATTATCCATGACGCGGGTGCCCCATCAGAGCTTGGTCACACCAGAGATTTTATGGTTAATATGATAAAAAATGCAGGCTTCGTTCCAGTGGAAAGAGACGCATTATATAACGAAGTGCAAATTTATAATTAATCTTAGTCGACCGTGACTAGCCATTTATCCGGGTCTTGTCCCAACATGCCATTGAAGTAGTTTTCGTCCATATACTTCATTGCCCAAGATTCCCAAGAATCTGGCTTTAAACTAATAGTAACATTCCCAGAGGCTAAGAATATAGGTCCTAATTCCGGGTGTTCCAGACTTGCATCTGTAATGCATCGTTTTAGTATCTTTGAGCTTATTTCCTTAGATTTCTCTTCATCATCTATAACCTATGCTGTCCCGGTGGTACTGACCCACTGTTCTCTTGCTTGATGTCTGCGGCTATCTATCAAAAGTGAAATTGAAGGTCTTTCAGTTTGATTCTTAAATTTTCTTGCACCAGAGTTGCTCATGAAGAATAATTGATCGTCTTCAAATAGATACCAAATTGGGGTTTGGTGGATTGAACCATCTTCGTTTTGAGTAGCTAGTGTAGCATAGTGACAACCGTCTAAAAATTCTCTAATTGAATCATCTATTGTTGACATAATTGTCCTCCATGTATTTGTAGTTGAAAACAACATTAGGATAGCATCATATTTTTAAGAGCGTATGAAAACTTTGAAGCTTAGGTTTTAAGCTTGTATCCAGTTTTAAACATCCACCATACGATTGCAATGCATATCGCTAGAAATAGCATAGTCATGCCGAAGCTCACCACAACATTTACATCTGCAACTCCATAGAAGCTCCATCTGAAACAACTTACAAGATAAACCACAGGATTAAATAGGGTGATTTTCTGCCAAATGGGTGGAAGCATTTTTATTGAATAAAAAGTGCCTCCTAAGAATGTGAGTGGGGTAATAATCATAAGTGGTATGATTTGTAGCTTTTCAAACCCATCTGCCCACAGGCCAATAATAAAACCAAATAAGCTAAATGTAACGGCAGTGAGTATTAGAAATCCTATCATCCAGAATGGATGAAGTATGTCATAAGGAACAAACAGGCGAGCAGTGATTAATATCAAGATTCCAAGCATGATAGATTTTGTTGCGGCAGCGCCTACGTAACCAATAATAATTTCTACATATGACACAGGAGCTGAAAGGACTTCAAAAATAGTTCCCGAGAACCTTGGCATATAGATACCGAACGAGGCATTTGATGTGCTCTCTGTCATAAGTGATAACATTATGAGGCCTGGGATAATGAAAGCCCCGTAATTTACTCCTTCGATCTCACCCATTCGTGCTCCGATCGCTGCTCCAAAGACCACAAAGTACAAGGAAGTAGAAATAATAGGGGATGCTATGCTCTGCATCAGAGTCCTGAATGTCCGCGCCATTTCAAACTTATAAATCGCTTTTATTGCATAAATGTTCATTTTCTATCCGTTACCAAACTTACAAATATTTCTTCCAACGTGCTTTCTCTGGTGTTTAGGTCTCTAAAATCTATATCGTGTTCATAAAGATTTTTAAGCAGTAATGTGATACCTGTTTCCTCACTTCGCGCATCGAAGGTATAAACTAATTCATGACCATCAGGTGATAACTCAAGTTCATGTTCTGATAATGCATCAGGTATTGCTTCCAAAGAATTACGGAGCTGCAATCTTATTTGTTTCTTTCCCAGTTTTTGCATGAGCTGGCTTTTCTCTTCCACAAGAATTATCTCACCCTTACTTATAATTCCGATTCTATCAGCCATCTCTTCAGCTTCTTCGATGTAATGTGTAGTAAGAATAATGGTTACTCCACTTTCCCTAAGTTTCCGCACCATCTCCCACATATCACGTCTTAATTCCACATCCACTCCTGCTGTGGGTTCATCTAGGAAAAGTATTTTGGGTTCATGTGAAAGAGCTTTTGCAATGAGCACCCTTCGTTTCATACCACCAGATAGAGTAATAATTTTCTCATCCTTTTTGTCCCAAAGAGAGAGATCACGAAGCACTTTTTCTATATATTCAGGATTAGGTGGTTTTCCAAACAGCCCACGGCTGTAGTTCATTGTGGCAATAACTGTCTCAAATATATCAGTCGTTAGCTCCTGAGGAACAAGACCAATTTTTGTCCGAGCAGCCCTGTATTCCTTTAAAATATCATTACCATCTGCAAGAATAGTACCTTCGGTGGGATTCACAATTCCACATATGATGCTTATCAATGTAGTTTTTCCCGCACCATTAGGGCCGAGAAGAGCAAATATCTCGCCGTCATGGATCTCAAGGTTTACATCGCTCAATGCTTTAAGCCCAGAGGCATATGTTTTATTTAGATTTTGAACTGAGATTACGCTCTTCAAGATCGCTCCTTAAATTCTAAAGCCTTAAAGTATATCCGATAATTAGCTGTTCACTTATTAGAGTCTATTAATTGTTTGATTGTTTCACAATATCTTCTTAAGGTTGAGAGTCAATAAAATTTTCGTTGACTCCCGGGGTTAAATACTTATACTCCTAAATAGGAGGAAATACATATGACTAACTTAATGAAAGCACTAGTACTGAACGCTGTAATGATTGTAATTCTTGCAGGTGGATTCCTTTACATTAATAATGTACAGGCCGAATCACTAGAACCACAGCTTATCACCTTTTTTGATACAGATTTTAATCCTTTCCCTGATACAGGGTTTGAGATAGCACAAAATACATGCGGAAGTGAGACATGCACAGAAAGTCAGTGCTGTTGCCTAAATACTGATACTGGAGCGCAATGCTGCAGAGATGATGTAGATAATAATTGTGTCTCATCCTGTCAAAAAAGTGATCTGTGTTAGTTACTTAGAGCACTTTTTGGCAAATTGGGTTAAATTTTAGTAAATTCCATCTAAAATCTAGGTGAATTTTTTTCAAAAATTGAAAAAACCTCTTGAAATGGGGAATTTTGTGCTTATTATATCAGTGCGCTGGAAAAATGGATTTTGTATATAAACCAGGAGATAAAGAAAAAATCATGCTTAATACAGAAAATTTAAACAACTATAAGGCAAAGAACTCAAGGCATATATACATTGGAGAACTAAAGAGAACCACACTTAATAAGCCAATTGAAGACCTTGATCACAATGAAAGAGAAGACTACACATCTCTTCAGCATCAAATGCTTTGGGGAAAAGAAAATGGATTTAATTTAGTTCTCACAAAAGACACAGGAAAAGTAGACTGCTGGATGATTAGAGATACAGATATGGATAAGCTCAATCCAATTTTTAAGCAGACTATTCTCGAAGTACTTTAGACAAAGTTTAGAAATAATTTTTTTAATTTAGCCGGATTCAATATTATTATCTTCAACATAAGATTAAAGTATTGATTCTGGCTTTTTATTTTCTTCGTGATGAAATGTGTTACTATTTATATAGGAACTTAATATGGGTGAATATGACGGTATCATAGAAAAGCTTAATCAAAAGAAAGATGAGCTCGAAGAGCGCTTAGAGCGTGTCGAAGGTTCTCTTAGAAAAACTCACGCAAAAGACTGGAGTGAGCAGGCACAGGAACGTGAGAACGAGGAAGTAGTAGAACAACTTGAACAAAGTATACGTGTAGAGTTAAACCAGATATATGAAGCTCTATCCCGGGTTGAAAATGATGAGTATGGCACTTGTGAGGTATGTGATGGTCCGATAAGACCTGAGCGCCTTGAAGCACTTCCATATACAAATCGCTGTTTTAATTGTGCTAGTGACTTAGAATAACAATTCTTTGAATGTAATTCCTACTAATAATTAACCGCATCTTTTCCCTAGTATAGAATTCTAATAAAGTATTGATTATATTAGGAAAGACATGCTCAAATAGAGAGGATAGGGATATTGGCGGTTACAGAAACTCAAATAGAATATCTTGAAGATATGGCAACTCATATACGTGAGGATGTAATAATCATGCTTGAGCATGCAGGGTCAGGGCATTCTGCAGGCTCTCTCGGCACAGCAGATATTTTCTCAACACTATATTTTCATGTAATGAAACACGACCCCAAAAAGCCAAATTGGGATGAAAGAGATAAGTTTGTGTTAAGTAATGCACATATTTGTCCGGTTCTATATGCAACACTTGCTGAGGCCGGCTACTATCCTAAAAAAGAGATCACAACGCTCAGAAAATTAGGTTCCAGACTCCAAGGCCATCCTCACAGAGGAGCGCTTCCGGGCCTAGAGGCCTCTGGCGGACCCTTGGCTCAGGGTATATCCATAGCATCCGGTATGGCTATAGCTGCTAAGATCGATGGCAGCCGAACCAAAGTATATTGTATGGTAGGTGACGGGGAGATGGATGAGGGGCAAGTTTGGGAAGCCTTAATGTTTATAGGCAAAAACCGTCTACATAACTTCACCTTAATAGTTGATAGAAACAATATCCAGATTGATGGTTTTACAGAGGATGTAATGCCGCTTGAGCCTTTAAAAGAAAAACTTTCATCATTTGGGTTTCATGTAATCGAAGTAGATGGACACAACATAAGAAGGTTAATGGAGGCATTTGAAGAGACTATATTTGAAAAGCCGAAAGTGCTTTTGGCGCATACAGTCCCTGGAAAGGGTGTGGATTTTATGGAGTTCAAACCAGAATGGCACGGAAAACCACCTAATCATGAAGAAGCAGAAAAAGCGATANNAGATAACTTGTGAGCATGAGTAAAGAACTTAATACTAAAATGCATCTGGCATCAAATATGTTTGATGATCCAGACCAAGTCCCTACAAGAAACGGCTACGGAGTAGGTGTAGTTGAAGCGGGGCTGGCAGACGAAAATGTGGTTGTTCTTTGCTGTGATTTAACAGAGTCAACAAGAAATGCCAAGTTTAAGGAAACATTTCCTAATAGATTTGTAGAAGTAGGTATAGCTGAGCAAAACATGGCTGGCATCGGAGCAGGAATGGCATTCTCAGGCAAGATTCCATATATCTCTTCATATGCTACATTTAGCCCAGGTAGAAACTGGGATCAGATCAGAGTCAGCATTTGCTACAGCATGGCTAATGTTAAAATTATGGGTGCACATGCTGGTATTTCTGTTGGTCCCGATGGTGCTACTCACCAGGCAATGGAAGATATTGCTATTACTAGGTGCCTCCCCAATCTGATAGTTCTAGTCCCATGCGATTATTGGGAGACAAAGAAAGCAACAATTGCAATCTCTAAAATTCCAGATCCTGTATACATGCGCTTTGGGAGGGAGAAAGTCCCTGTTGTAACATCTGAAAAAACACCTTTTAAAATCGGCATGGCAAATACATACAGAGATGGCAGTGATGTGACAGTGATAGCATGTGGTTCTTTGGTATATGAAGCACTTATGGCTGCAGAAAAATTAAGTGCCCAGGGTATAGATGTAAGAGTTATAAACTGTCACACAATAAAGCCGATTGATGAGAAAGCAATTGTTAAAGCTGCTAAAGAGACTGGGGCTATCGTAACTGCTGAGGAGCATCAGGTTCATGGTGGGCTCGGTAGTGCTGTGTCAGAAGTTCTGTCAAACAAATCTCCAATTCCCATGGAATATGTTGCAATGATGGACCGCTTTGGAGAGTCCGGTGAGCCAAACGAGCTCATGCACAAGTTTGGCCTCGACTCAAGGGGCATTATCAAAGCAGTAAAAAAAGTGGTTAAACGCAAGTAAACTAATATTTATTTAGTATAGTAGACACAACCAGGTAAGAGTTTTTAGCCACGACTTGAGCAAATTTGTTAAAATCTGCTACTGCATCTCCGTTAGCCTTATCCGACATAGTTCTTACAATAAGAAAAGGGATATTATTTAGCCTACATACTTGAGCAATTGCTCCTCCCTCCATTTCAATAGCATCGCCATCTAACTCATCTACCAAATACTGATGATCATTCATCGCTTTTTTTGTTATGAATTGATCCCCTGTTAAAATGCGTCCCTCGATAATATTTTTGTCTTCTAATTTAGTCGAAAGGGCATAGGATTTGAGAAGCGGATCAGCGGTGAATATTCTATGTTCTGTATATGGTATCTCACCTCTGCGAAATCCAAGGGCCTCAGCATCGAGATCATGCTGAATGCAGTCTTTGCTTACTACAATATCCCCAATCTCCAATTCTCTATTTAATGCTCCGCCAACACCAGTGAAAATGACTGCTCTTGGATTATATTCATCAACAAGACGCTCACAAATCATTGCAGCATAAACTTTTCCAACACCAGACTTAACAATAACAACATTTCGGTCGAGCAATATTGCTTCTGTGAATGTAAACTCATTCCAGGCTATTTCATTAGAAATCTGTGCGTTATCAAGGAATTCATCAATTTCAGAATCCATTGCACCCATTATGCAAATAGGTTGGGTAGGTCTGTTCATTTGATCAAGGAGTGATTTTGTACCAGATATCTTTTATATATCCTGCACTATCAGTATTGGTAATCTGCTTAACTATCTCAGGTGTTCCATTATCACATTTCCATTCATATACGGTTGTTCTTCCGCTGGCATACATTGGGATTATTTCAGAGTCCGGGTTCTCTCCACAGTAATTAAGCATCCCATCATTTGGCTCTTTGCTAACGTTGGCTTTGTCCTCACATGGAAGGTTGTTGCCAACATTGCATGCATAAACGCTCCCGTCCATACAGCGCCAGTATGTTCCATCATCAAACATCTCTTTCGGCATAGTATCCGAAACACCCATGACTTCTCTGAGTTGGGTTGCTATGGCGTCTAGAACTTTTGGACCAGTATACTCTGGTCCAGGCGTGTCCACTGTTCCTGCAGCTTTGCAGTACTCAAAAGGATTATTGTATGTGTTTTGAGTGTTAGCATTATTATCGGATGAGCTACACGAAACCAATACTATTGTCATAAAGAAGATAGTTATTATAGTACTTATTATTTTCATATTTGATTCTCCCTACCATATGGTCGCTCAAGATACATTATAAAGATAATAGACTGGATAACCAATTACAAAGTAAATTTGCAAGCACAATCACTTAATGTATGATTCTTCTTCAAATCAAAGATGTAATTTCTCATATGAAAGAGAACATACTCCTTAGCTGGTTTAATAAAGAAGTTGAAATTCCCAATTTCAATTGGATCAATCTTCCATTGTCTGGAATCCCATGGATATATAGTGCTGATTTGCCATCCAAATATAAAGTAGAAGAACTGTATACGCAGCTTGAGTTAGAATTTCCTCAAGGATTTTTGTTGCGGGGTTGCAGTTATGAGTTAGCTAAACATTTTCAAACTAAGGGGCATGAAATTCTCAGGACTGGAGCAGAAGGTGTAGTTGATCTAGATAATATAAACACTGTATCAAAATCAGTCCTAGATCTTGCAAAGAGGGGAAGTAAATGGGGCAGTATAGAGGAGATACGCTTATCTAAATCAAACTGTGAACGAGTATCTCAATTTATTAAACACACTCCACATGGATCAAAGCCTCAGCTAAATTATCTGTTTAATAATTCCTTTGATACTAATACCAGATGTTTTGTGATGAGTACACCTGATGATATATGGCTTGGAGTTCTAACAATTTCTACCTCGTCAGATGATTCATGCCACACTGAAATGATACTTAGAAATGAGAATGCGCCAGTTGGGGTAATGGAACTCCTTATATACTCAGTGATGAATATCTATAAACAAGAAGGGTACAAGTACTTCAGCTTAGGTGAGGTTCCATTCGTTACACCCAAGGGAATGAAAGCAATAAACAATGGAGTAAATATTAAGCAATCGACTCAGCAATGCCTAGTATTTACGATAGGCCACTTGATACGATATGCTTTTAACTATAAAGGGCTATTTGATTTTAAAAACAAATTTAATCCTAAATGGAAACCAGTATACATATGTGCTGCTCCAAAAGTGCAATTTTCAGCTCTTATTGATCTATTTTGTGAGACAGGATATCTTGAGCTATCCCGATCCGAATTAAAACAACTGTTTTAATCCCTTGACTTGACATAATCATATTCAAACCTGAGTAATTATTGAATAGATGGTGAATAATAGTATTCTTCGGAGAAGGATGAATGAAGCTGAATTATAAAGCCATATTTGTTCTCTTTACTTTAATTCTTGCCTTCACTGCTTGTGACGAAAACACTTCTAATCAACCATTAAACGGCACTTTGCTTGAAGATCCAAATGAATGGGTCTGTCATGATTCTATGGATAAAGTTAGCGAAAACGAGATAGCTCTGTTTTGTGCGACTCTAAGCTTTGGAGATTCTGCTCCAGATAATATTCAAAACCCACCACCAATATCAGATTTAAATGCCAAGAATCAATATGATCATGTATTTCAAAACTTTATTAGAAATAGAGAATAAATTGATGAATTGGGTTGGGTAGGTGATATGATATGGCGTATGACTGGTCCATATGTCGGCGAGATTGGCAGTGGAGAAAGCTTCGGGGTGCATCCAGCAGTCAGGGTTTACTACTCCCCAGAAGTAGTAGAGTGGCTATGTAATGATAGGGTAGGCGAAATTCCTAATGGTGCAATGGTTATAAAAGAAATGCACGGGATTACGGATGAGCTTGATATAAGGCTAAACAATCAAAGCTGCATGGAAATAAGGGCAGATGTTGAGCCTGAATCCTGGGCAATAATGGTTAAGCAAAAAAAATGAATCTCATGACGGCTGGTACTGGGCAAACTATGCTAAAGTGGCAAACCCCGTAATGTTTGCATGGCAAGTGGGCAATCCCCCAATATTAAACGCTTCAGGATTTACTTCTAATGAGTTTTTTGACAGTATTTTCCTGCCCTCTGGACCAGATCCACTATGGTTCCCTACAGGTTATGTTTTTTCTAGCACTAACAAGACACCAAATATCGTATTCCCTTTTAATGGATATGGGAATTACTGCGTAAACTGTCATGCTTCAGCTATCAATGAGTCAACGTTTTCATCCATTGAAAATATACCAAGCCCAAAACGCTATAATCCTGAACTTTTTGCCAATTCCACTCTTTTCCCTTCTCCGTTCATACAAGCTCTTGCTGAAACATATGGGCAAGCTAAATTTGATCCATACTACACAGATCCTTCTCTTACGGGTGCTGATGTGATTGAATATAAAATACCTCTAGATAAAGAAACACCAAGCCGAGTTCACGATGTACAGGTAACACTGTATAATCAGTCTATACCCCCATTTTACTTGCAAGAAAGGTTCGCCGATGCCAATGTTGGATCCGCTAACAAGACAGAAATTGAGAGGTTATATTATCTAACCAGTCACCTAAATGTGGACGATGTAATAGACGAAAATGGAAACCGAGTGGTAAAAGATTGGAAACTATACATCACCAGCGAGACTCGTAATCTTCAATAGTATATGTTGGGTTCGATTAATAACACTGGAAACCCAGGTGATACTATGTCTACAGTTGGCGATTTTATAAAACACTATGTTTTCGGCCACCTAGCGACGTCTCAGTTTATGACGGGGCTCAAATCTGAGATTGATTCACTTGATGTTGATACTAGTTCTATAATGGAGTCAATCAAAAAAGAGGCTAAGGAGATTGATGAGGCAAATGCCTCATCTGTAGTAGATTCCCCATTCCACGGTCATGTTGAGCTCCGCTCTGGTGTTATTGCAGCATATAATAAGTTAATCCCAGTAATTGGCATACAGGAGTCAACCCTTGAATTCATATCTAAGGCTATGATGAGGGGTGTTAATAACCTAACGATGCGTACATCCTTGTCTTTAATGCTCGATAGCTGCAAGAATAACCCTGATAGGTTAAAAGATATTTTCAGCTGGCTTATGGATCAATATGGAGTCACATTTGACTGGACAGCCCTACACAAAGAGACGGGTCAAGAGGATAGTTTTTCAATAGAGATTGATAGATGCTTCTATTTTAATTTCTTCTCATCTCAAAATGCAGCTTTCTTAACTCCTATTCTTTGTCAGCTCGACTCAATTTGGTTTGAAATGGTAGATCCCCAAAAACACGGTTTTTCTTTTGATAAATCCCGTTATCAGACTCAGGGCTATGGAGCCCCAAAATGTGTGTTTCCTATTATTATAAAAAATAAAAATTGAGCAGTTTATCTCCTAATGGAAAACTATATGTGCTCCGATAAGTGATAGAGCAAGTATTATCCCAAAATGTAAGACACTTCTGTGAGATACTTCTATAAAAGTATCGCTCGGGAGTCGGAATCCATTCTTAATCACAGTTGGTATTGCAACTATTAGGAATCCTATAATTATTACCCAGGCTGTTCTAACAAAGTAGTTTAGTTCAGGCAGACTGGTCTGGAATATAAGTGTGATAAATACACTTCCAATCATAGTAGCCAAAACTACTCTCTTAGATGGAGAGTAGAGAAACATTGCCGACATTATGATTATTACAAACCCAATCTTAATATAGTATGACATTGCATTAAACCAATGTGTAAGAGGGAATTCGGGGTTGCCATACTTTACGTATACTACAATGAAAGAAAAAAGTGATCCAGTTATAAATGAAGCCAATATCGAATATCTGCCCATACGCACGACTTCCCTATCAGTGGCAGATGTGTTTAAGTATTTCTTGTATATATCAATTGACCAAAGAGTTGATACAGAATTATAAATTGAGTCTAAAGTACTCATTAGTGATGCGAAAAGACCTGTTAAAATGATTCCGCTTACCCCAACAGGCAGGAAATCGTTCACTAGTGTTAGATAAGTTAAATCCGGATCTTTAAGGGGGCTATCTTTTAATATACCTGCAAGTGCTATGCCTGGAACAATGATAATCAATGCCATTACGTACTTAAGGACTCCACCAACAAGAAGTCCTATTTGTGCCTGTTTTAAATCCTTTGCTGCAAGCGCCCTTTGCAAGATAACCTGATTGGCCCCCCAGTAGTTTAAGTTCAAGAGCAACATGCCAATTATACCAATCCAGGGCAGGGTATCATGGTCACTGGGAAGGTGTAAGTGCATTAAATCGCCTGTAGTGTTCCAGAGCTCTCCCCATCCGCCCAGGTGGTGAATAGCTACAAATAGAATTACAAAACCACCTATGACTAAGAGAACAAACTGAACTACATCAGTTCTTACAACAGCCCTGAGCCCGCCAAGATATGTATAGACTGCAGAGAAAGCGCCAGTGATGATTATCAGTATTCCAAGTCTTGTTGTTATGGATAGATCAAAGTGATCAAATAGCTCTCCAAATATCCCATTTATTGCGTATGCAGCCCAGAAAAGAGCAGTACCCAAATACATAAACGAGTATAGTATGATCATAAAAATAGAGTAGACGAGCGCCACCTTGGCCCCGAGGCGTGCCTCAAAAAATTGTGTGATAGTTATTACCTTCATTCGGAGATAAATAGGAACGAATACAAATGCAGCTACCAATATTCCAAAAATGGCGTTTATCTCGAGGTTCGCCTGTGCAAGTCCAAATACATATGCCGATCCTGCCATAGCAATAAAATGGTTTGCCTGCACATTAGTTGCGATGGTTGATACTGCGATATATGGCCACTTAAGTGATCTTGAGCTAAGAAAATATTCTTCTATTCCAACATCCGATTTTGCCCTGCTCCAGATGCCGATTACCATAATGATTACAAAGTATGTGATTATAATAACTAGGTTTAATATCATATCTCTTTACGTTTTATATAGATGAGTTTGTTCTGAGAATAATTTATACATTCTAGTTAGATTAGCGGTCATCCACAAGTTAGAAATATTTTAATTGTAGCTAAATGGGGTATGAGGTAAGATTTGTACTAGTATTATGAAGAAGGAGGATTAGTGATATGAGATTTTTCTTGGCATTAATTTTACTTGCGGCATTTTCTACAAACGGAATTGGTAAGGAAGATAATGCAGATTTACTAAAGTCCAAATTAAAAGAGGCTAATCAAAACTTTACCTACAACTCAAGCCCCATACATCCAGGTTGTGTGAACGAGTTTAGTGTAAATATGGCAGATTCTGGTCCTCCTATCGTTAGAGCTGTTGATGTGGCTTCTTGTATATCTACTAATGAGTTCTCAAGTACTGAAAAAATTTCAGATGATGGATATATAGGATATGAATATGAAGTCTCAGGGGATAAGAATTATTTTGGATATAAGTATGTTGGCAAGGCAAAGGGCGGAATTCATATACTAGATACTATGTGGACTGGTGGTGGAACTATGGTTGCTAAAACCGTTTTTTTAACAAGATTTGGATTGGAGAACTATAGGAGCTTTGATGAACAGGGCAAATTGAAAGTAGAGAAAAAGCTAATTATGAAAAATATAGGTCAGATTGTAAGAGGAGACAGAGATATAGGATCCCTTGAGTTAAAAAATGATATGTTGATCTTGGTTGAATCACAATACGATAAGGATAATCTGAGGTTATAAAGCTTGATTAATAAATTCGGTACTTGGTTAACGGAGTATTTTGTAGTATGATGGTATTTATACAGCTTGCTATGATTATGGCGGAATAGAACAGTCTCGAGTTTATACCTAGAACTGACACCTAATCTTACGATTCAATGTACCGTTTCAAATCAAAAGGCTTGGTTTGAATGTAAATCGGGTTGGAAGATGATAATAGTTAGTTCAAACCAAGCCTCCCCATTTATTTCAATAATAACAGTATCGTAGAAGTTATTTTTCAAGTTCTACTTTAAATGTATCAGCGAATCTTGTCAATATATGAAATGTTCCATTTACTATGTTTAGCTCTGCAATCTGTGCGTCATCAAAATATTTTCTCAACTCATCAATTGATTCCTGACTAGCAGCAACATTTTGAGCCAATTCTTTTGAGAATCTAACCACTGCTTTCTCTCTTTCGTCTAAAGCAGGGCTGTTCTCATCAGGAACAGCGTCAATTTTCTCATCGGTGAGACCAGCTCTTTTTCCAGCACCGGTATGGTGCGCTGTACAGTATGCGCATCCGTTAAGTTTTGTTGTTGTAAGGATAGCAAGCTCTTTTGTTGCACTATCCACCTTGCTAGGCCCTAAAGTTGCTCCTAGTAACGGCATAAAGCCCATGAATAACTCTGGACTATTAGCCATTCCTTTTAGTACATTTGGTACTCCACCAAATTTAGCCTCTAACTGATCATAAACAGCCTTTACATTTTCAGGAGCATTCTCCTTCTCTACATATCCTATTCTGGCCATACCATACTACCTCCTATATAGTGTTTTATTTGAATGATCGTTCAATAACGATTAAAATTTTTTATAAATTCTAGTGCAATGTTGATAAAATCACATCTACCACATCTTTAACTTCTTTGGGATCCAAAGGGGATTTACCAGTAACTATTAAGCCATGGGTGCTTGTAGCAAGAAATTGTGATAGAACCTTGGTATTTGTATCTTTTGGCAGTTCACCAAGCTCAACTGCTCTATTTAAACAGTCTAGAAAAGCGCTTTGTATTTTATCTAAAATCTGTTTTACAGTCTCTGCAACCTGTTCATCATGAGGTGCTAGCTCAACTACTGTATTGCTAATTAGACAACCTCTAGTTTTTCTGTCAGCAGGGGTATTGACAATTGTTTCAAAAAACAATCTTACGTTCTCAACAGGAGAGCTATTTGATTCTAATACTTTAATGGTTTTGGAAGTAATTTCTTCTCCGTAGTACTCGACTGCAGCTATAAAAAGCGAGTGTTTATCGCCAAAAGTATTGTAAATGCTACCCCTTTTTATACCCATATGGTCCACAAGGTCTTGAATACTTGTTGCCTTGTAACCCTTTTCCCAAAAGACGTCCATGGCTTTTGAGAGTGTTTCCTCTCTATCGAATTCGTATGGTCTACCCATATTATTCAAACTATATCTTATGTTGAACGATCAATCAACAATTATTTCATATTCAATCTATAAGAAAAATATTTAGTTAGAAGTTGGAGAATATTTTATATCAAGCGGCTTTCCAACCTCTGGTCTGCTCACTTTCCATATCCACCCATCATATATAAAATGGAGGAATGAAGAGCCGGTTATATAAAGTCCAAGAACGTATGCATTAATATTTGTACCCGCCACACTTATGGCTACTAAAATTACTGAAAATATCCCAGCATATAGCCATTGCTTCTTAGTTACTCTAGCATAGAAACTTCTACTATCAGGTCTTTTTTTGTATTTTGAGTTAACAAAAAGGTTAACAAAAGCTATATATTCAAATGCGTGTGAAAAACCGAACACTAAAAAACCAATAACTAGGTTTTGAAAAAATATTGCGTACAACACCATTATTGAAAAAACAAAAATATTCTTCGGAATGCTGATTTTATTCCAATTTTTTAGCTCCACATATAAATACCTGACAGTAATTGCTATTGCTATTGCAAGAGCAACATATGAAATCATCGTGAATACAGGGAAATAGTCTCCCAGATATTTAATCAGGGTGCGCCCCTCATGATACTCGCTCATAAGCGCTTTGTTTCGTTCCCCCAGTGCAAAGAACAGATATACGAACCAAGAGTATATTATTGCTTTATCTAGCCATCCATATCCATATCCAGCTTTTCTAGAATAGATTCTTGTAAGGCCATACTTCTGAGCGATGGTATGGAACATAAGCCATATAATTGAAGCTGCGAGTAGAATAGAGAATATATTAAGTTTATAAAATGTGAACGCTATTATTAAAAAAGCAATCGGGAGCAAAATGTATGCCTTTTTACGCTTATCAAACTCTTCTTTCTGCCCATATACAAGGGCAAATGTGTAGTGTCTATGTACAAAGCTTGTCGCAGCAACAATGAGTAAAATTGTGGCAAAGTAGTTCTCAAATATCATAAATGCAAGATAAATTGGTATCCACCCGAAGCTTAAATATCCAAGGTCAAAGGCTGCGTCTTTGATCCAATAGTTTTTAGTTTGTGCTATAGCGCTCATTGATATCTGCTGAATTTTATAACTTCAATTTATATGTGATTGATGATCAATATCATAATAAATATACTGGGATAAAAATCAATATTTATTTAGCCGATTGTGTATAATTGTGTTCAATTTCAGCTAAGCGAGGAATTTAATGGAAATTCAATTTTGTGGTGCTGCACAAACAGTAACAGGGAGCTGTCATCTTCTTACTCTAGATGACGGTTATAAAATTCTTTTGGATTGTGGTCTTTACCAGGGAAGAGATGAAGAGTTTGAGGATTTTAACTCAGAATGGATATTTGATCCCTCAACTGTTGATTGCATGATACTATCTCATGCACACATAGACCATAGTGGTCTTATACCAAAGCTTGTTAAGGATGGATATAGAAGAGAAATCATATGTACAAGTGCCACAAGAGATCTATCTGCTGTAATGCTTATCGACAGTGCGAAGATTCAAGAAAGTGATGCATATTATAAAAATAAAAGAAACAAAAAAAAGGGTTTACCAGCGGATGCTAAGCCGCTCTATACTCATGAAGATGCTTACGATGCGTTGCAAGGGTTTGTAGGGATAAGCTATGATAAATGGCACCATATAAAACCTGGGTTGTCTGTGCAATTAAGAGACAGCGGACATATATTTGGAAGTGCTAGCGTAACACTCAAAATTGAACAAAATGGAAAGGAGCCAATATATTTTGGATTTAGCGGGGATATAGGCCGACCTGATAGACCAATACTTAAAGACCCAGTTCCTATGGAGAATCTGGATTATCTAATTTGTGAATCTACATACGGTGGCAGAAAGCATAATCAGCTGCCCCAGGATGTGGAGGATTTGCTGGAGATAATTGATGAGACCTGTGTTCAGAATAGAGGAAAATTAATCATCCCTGCATTTAGTGTAGGCCGCACACAGGAGTTAGTCCATACTTTGGATAAACTGGAGACAGAAGGACGCCTTCCTAGTATTCCTGTTTTTGTAGATAGCCCTATGGCTGTAAACGCAACTGAGGTCTTCAGACTTCACCCCGAGTGTTTTGATGCAGATATATTGGAGTACATGATTGACGATCCAAACCCCTTTAGATTTAATGATCTAAAATATATTCGGAAAACTGAAGATTCTAAGAAATTAAACTATTTAGAAGGTCCAGCGATTATTATTAGCGCCTCAGGAATGATGACAGGTGGTAGAATTATACATCATTTAATCAATCACATTGAAAATCCTAATAATACTATTTTAGTGGTTGGTTACTGCGCCCCTCACACATTGGGTGCAAGAATTAGACGTGGAGATAAAAAGGTAAGGATTTTTGGAGTTGAAAGAAAAGTTAAGGCGCAAGTAAGAGTTATGGATTCCTACAGTGCTCATGGCGATCAAGACGAAATGCTTGCCTATCTCTCCAATCTTGACCGCAGCAAACTTAAAAACATATTCTTGGTGCATGGTGATATTGAGCGTCAAGAAAATTTCAAAACAGGTCTCCAGAAAAATGGTTTTGATGGAATTGAGATTCCAGAGTTGGGCGATAAATACGTATTATAATGATTTACTGAATACCATTCATTATTGAAATACATTCATCAGGTAGTTTTTTTTGAACACTTGAACCTTTTTTTCTAGCTTTGATTGTTCCATCGCTCCGAAACCAGGTAGCTAAATCTGCTCCACATCCATCACCTGATATTTCAATAGGTTTTTGTGCTTGGCATAGTGAATTTCCATTAGGGCATTTAAGACGAACATGGAAATGTCCATCATGACCATACCAAGGTCTCACTTTTCCAAGCCAAGCTTCTCCAGGGTAATTTTCACAAAGTTTCTTCTTTATCACAGGGTTTAAAAAAATTCTATCAACACGATTATCAGATGCAGTAATTCTTAGTATATCTTCGTTGACCGATTCCCACTTAAAGTCATCAACACCGGTTTTACTTTCATTTAGAACTGATTGAGGATGAATATGCTCCCTTTGTGTGTCTGATAAAGTGTACTTAGTTGCTATAGGATGCTGCCATAGCAGAATATCTGCATCAAGTCCTATTTGATGGCTGCTGTGGTCATCAGGCATAGGACCACCGGTTTTTTGTGATATATCCGCGATTAATAGAATGGCATCATATTCACTCTTAGCTTTTTGACTTAGAAATTCTATAAACTCTATGGTTTCAGGGTGACCATAGAAGCGGCCCCTGCTTGGACGGATTACTTGCCATCCTTCACCATTTAAGTTAAGCGCCTCTGAGTTTCTGATGCAGCCTGCAGTGTAAGCTCCTATTGATTCAGATACAATCTCTGTAGCTTCTAGTTGAGTTCTGGATAAGAGTATTGCCAGAATAAGTAGAAAGAGTTTTTTCATAATTTATAAATATATTATCACCACGCACTATTAATCCAAGTAGGATGCATTTCAAAAATATTAAACTAGATGGTTGACAATTGTGGTTGTGTTATTTATAATCAACCACATGGTTGAAAATAAATCAGAGTTAACAGATAGAGTTTTTTATGCCTTAGCTAACGAGACACGTAGGAATATACTCTTTGAGCTTACGAAAAGAGATTTAACAGTAAATGAACTTGCCGAAAAGTATGATATGACACTTCAAGGAGTATCAAAGCATATACATGTGCTGGTCAAATCTGGTCTAGTTACTCAAGACAAGCAGGGCAGAACAAAGTATTGCAAGTTTAATTATCAGCATCTAGGTAAAATTTCAGAACTTCTCGAACAGTATAGAGCATTCTGGGAAAAACGTCTTGAAGCGCTGGATAAATATATTAAGAAACAAAAGAAGGAGAAAGAATAAAGATAAGTAAAAATACTCTTGTTGTAAGCAAAGTCATTAACGCATCTAGAGAAGAATTATTTGAAGCTTTTTCTAATCCCGACATTATGAATAAATGGTTCTATCCAAATGAGGATATGTCCGTTGAAGTGAGCAATACTTTCCACGTTGGTGGAGGATATGTATTAAAGATCCAACTGCTTATACTAGTGATTGATTTGGATGAGCATATCTCATAGTAGTTTTAATGTCTGCATGACCAAGGATTTTACTAACAGCAACTTATTCCCAGTATTCTCAATCATTCTAGTTGCAGCTGTATGTCTCAAATAATGAAATCTAAGACCTTATATGTTTGCCTTATTGGAAGCGGTTCCAATGCCTTCCTATATAAATCCTGAAGCATCCTCCGCAGTCAGTCTACCCCCAAACATACTATCCTCATCATAAACTAGGAAATAATATAACAAATCCAATAATCTATTAAGAAGTTCTGTGTATTAAATTATAGGCCTCATCACCTAGGTTTTTAGATACCTCTAGTCCAACCTCATCAGCCTCGTTAACTATGTCAACGACCATCTGTTCGGTAACATCAAATGGCTCGTTTTTGATAATAGGTATGGCAAGAGCTGCACGGGCTTGTTTCTTTCTATCCTCCATACTCGGATTATCAAACGAAAGATGCCCAAGATGGATCGGCAGCCCGACTTTTGCAAAGAAAGTAGCAGCTTTCTCGGCCTCGTCTTTTTTATTCTCTAATAAAAGTTGAGCAACCAGTCCGAATGCTACCATCTCGCCATGGAGATAATTTTTATCAATATGAGGGAATACCGTGAGCGACTGCCCGATCGAATGCGCTGCCGCAACACCGCAGCTCTCAAAACCAAGCCCGCTCATAAGAGTGTTGGCTTCTACTACGCTCTCAACTGCCTCTGTAATATCTTTATTTTTAACAGCCTCAATTGCGTCAAGAGCATTATCATATAGAGTATTTGCGCAGAGCTCGGCAATAGCTAGCCCGACCAAAGTGGGACGGACTCCAAGAAGGGATGAAGCGTCGGGGTTCTCAAAACATGTGCGCGCCTCATACCAAGTGGCCATTGCATCACCCAATCCGGACACTATATATCTAAGCGGTGCCTCGGCTGCTATCTTCGTATCTACCACAACCAAAGTAGGATTCAGAGAGAATAATTCTACATCAATAAACTCCCCGCTGTCAGTGTATATTACGGACAAGCCCGAGCACGGGGCATCAGTTGATGCCGTTGTAGGACAAACAACAGATGGGATCGACATGCGGTATGCAACCGCCTTACCGGTATCTGAGCATTTTCCTCCGCCCACTGCAACCAGCGCACCAATAGAATCACCAGATTTATTCAGCTGAGAAACTATGCGGTCAATCTCGGATATAGAACATTCACCCTGAAAAATAACACGGGTCTCATCTATCCCCGCACGCTCAAAGCTATCAGATATTATCTGGCCGAATCTCATTTCTCCGCCGGCAGTAATCAGAACACCTGCACGCTTGCTTTCAAACAGCTTGAGATATAATCCGAGATCATGGAGCGCACCGGGAGACTGTATATACTTCTGCGGGCTGTTGAGCACTTTGGGTAATATTCCGCCATAGTTGACTTCTTTTGAGAATACTTCTGCCGAATTAAAGATTTTAGAAATAACCACCTCTCTTAACCTAACAGTAAACATAATAATCTAAAAATGTTATGAATGGAACAAAAAAAGGGAGTCTGGCTTTTCTTTCATGAAAAGATAAGTGCCCAATCCCCCCTCCAAAAAAAATTTATGCTCATTTTGTAACTTAAAAGGTGGACCGAATTTTGAGGACTTGATTTCACTTAATTCTAGGTTAAGCAATGCATCAATATTGTTCTGATCAA
>JABAHR010001728.1_pt1 | contig 30242 bp, 29 predicted proteins | sample 7062101 | NCBI WGS metagenome assembly JABAHR01 (sample SAMN14534553, study PRJNA622989) | marine sediment metagenome | biome: marine biome [ENVO:00000428]; feature: marine pelagic biome [ENVO:01000023]; material: deep marine sediment [ENVO:00002113] | place: India: Gulf of Kutch | collected...
GGCACAACGAGTCGCTTAGCTCCGTGTCCGTTGTTGCTGGGCAAGATCACACCTTTATTTGCAATGCAGTGACATTTCGGTCCCATACGACGCAACGTGAAGTCACAATAATTCAGGTTCTGAGGATATGAACGTCTTGAAATACTCGGCTACCGGCCATTGTGTCCCTGTCGTTCGAAGCCACTTGCGCTCACGAGTGCAGATCAGAATCTCTGTTTTGAATTCGATTTTTTTGGAGATTAATCGAAAACACTCCGTATTTATAGCACTGAGAAATAACTTTTTGTGACGCAGAAACGAAAGATTGCTTTCGGTTCAGACGACGCCGCGTTAGTTCGGCTGTTGATAAATTGCTGGTTTTAGAAAAGCGCGAGCAACGTCGGAGTTAAATGCGTGTGAAGGCAGCTTTGCCGCTCTTACTTCAATTTGTGCCCGCTACTTACACCGACTCTTTCGCGCGGCGACCAAGAGGAATTTGTGCCGAGACATCCCTCGAACTGATTTTCGACTCGGACTAGCGTGCTTGCTCGGCGGGACGTTCACGACTCAACGGCCATTATGCGCTATACCCATGCCCGGCCTTCTACGTTTCGGTGCGGTACTCGGCCGCTTGCTCGAGCTTGAAAGGAAAAACCCGACCCCAAAAATAGTCCATTCTTATCTACGGGCACTGCGCACAGCCTATTCGCGAAGTGTTCGAAAACGCTTGCTTTAGTTTATAGTATATGCTTAAGCGCTGGACTAAGATTATCGGTCGGCAAAGCATGGGTCACAATTTGCACAACCATATGACGACACAAAACGCCATCGAGCACAAGCTCATCGCTCGCCTAGACCCTCTCCACCTCGAGGTGGTCAACGAATCGCACATGCACAGCGTGCCGGCGAACTCGGAGACGCACTTCAACGTCACCGTGGTGGCGGAGGCGTTCGCGGGACAACCGCTGGTGGCGCGCCATCGGCTGGTCAACGAAACGCTCGCCGAGGAGTTCGCCGGCGGCGTGCACGCGCTGGCGCTGCACACGATGACCCCCGAGGAGTGGTTCGAGCGCGGCGGCGAGAGTGCCGCCTCGCCGGCGTGCCTGGGGGGCTCGAAGGCGGATCAGCGCGGCTGAGCCGTTCGCAAGGGCGCGTTCGCGGGCCTAGAACGGATCGACGTCGATGTAGCCGGCGACCTCGCCGGTGGTGCGATCGAGCGCCACCATCATGTCGTGCTTGCGGCCTTCGATGGGCAGGAAGGCGTAATTCTCGAGCTTTCCTGGCCGCGCCGCCAGGAAGTCGGCCAACTTCGCCTTGACCTCGGGCCGGTCGGCGAACTTGGCCTCCACGTCCGTGCCCGCGGCCAGCACCGCGTCGACGTGATCGCGGTAGGGCTCGTAGCGCTCGGCGCGATAGGCGTAGCTCTGCTCTCCGCCCATGATGACGCCGAGCACCAGCTCGCTCTGCTCCGCACGCGTGCGCGGGGGCGGCGCATAGACCATCATCGGACCCGAGCCGGCGTCCCGCTGCAGCTCGGCTCTGGCTTTGTCGGCGTGCACGACGTCGCTGCCGCTCAGAATGGTGAAGCGGTCGACGTTGAAGACCACGTAGGCCGGGCGCTCGGCGTAGGTCACCCAGGTGCCCCAGGCAAAGAACGCGAGCTGCAGCGTGACGATCACCGTCAGGTCGAACCTGAGGCCGGGCTTGACGGGCTTGTAGACGATCATTGTCAGCAACGGCCCCACCGCTAGGTCGACGCCGACGAGAATGAGTGTGACGCGCCAGCCCTCCTCGAGCTGCAGGTACGGCGATGGGTACCAGTAGCCCGCCAGCAGCGTCAGGAAGATCGCGAGCAGCACGGCGCTGCCGCCGAGATGCACCGCGCCCGCCTTAAGCTTGGAGCGCAGCAGCCCGCTCGCCGGCGGTGAGCCTTCCAGGGTGGGGTTCGTCGCGCTCAGGAGCATCTTTCGGGCCTGCCTCTTCGATGAATGTGATTTCTAAGGTTTTACATTCAATTGACTGATTTTGATAAAGTATTATAGATGAGATTTACGTCGTAGATGCAGCGTGATCGAGACGCGCCGTCGGCCCGTTCGTGCGTGCCGTCGGCGGCCGAACGGGTCCTTGCCGAACGCCGACCCCGGAATCGCGCGACCGTGTCCCGAGCTTCGCTCCGCAAGCGCGCGGCCGCCGCACCGGTACCCGCGCGCGCTCTCGATTGAAACAGGTCCGTGCCAGCACGCGCGATACCGGGCTCGACCCTATGCGGCGTGTTTGCAGTCGCTCGCAACAAGGTGGTTTCACCAACCGAGTATAGCCGCCGTTCACGCTCGTCAAGTCGTTGCTATCGCCGGTCTGGCAGCGGTTGTTGCGGTGACAGCGGCTTTTTACACTCGCCCGAGTTTCGTAGCCGGGACGTTGCCTGAAGCACCATGCCGACACTGACGTTCACCCCGCAGTGGGTCAAATGGGTCAAGCCGCCCGAAAAAGGCCAGGTCGACTACTTCGATACGTGGAAGCCGACCGAACGTGGCGTCAGCTTCGTGCTGCGCGTCTCCTACGGTGGCGCCAAGGTCTGGTACCTCATCTACCGCCAGCAGGGCAAGTGGCGGCGCCACAAGCTCGGCGCCTACCCGGCGCTGCGCCTGAGCGACGCGCGCGACGAGGCGGCGCGGCGCGCCGAGGACATCGTCGAGGAGCGCGAGGCCGCACGCCGCGCCGGGCGCCACCCGCGCTTCGCCGAGCTCGCCGCCGACTACGTGGAGCACTACGCGCGCCCGCACAAGCGCACCTGGCTGCGCGACCGGCAGATCCTCGACAAGGAGCTGGTGCCCGTGTTCGGCGCGCGCCCCTTCGACGACATCTCGCGCTGGGAGATGATCGAGCGCGTCAAGCACATCGCCGCGACCCGCCCGGTATGGGCTAACCGCACCCTCGAGGTCGTGCGCAAGATGTACAACTGGTCGCGCAACGAGCGCAAATACGCCGCGCTCGAGTACAACCCCTTCAGCGGCATCCCCAAACCCGCGTCGGAGCGCCCGCGCACGCGCACGCTGACGCCGGGAGAGCTGCGCCGCCTGTGGGACGCCTACGGGGAGATGGGCACCGTCGGGGTGGCCTTCCGGCTGATGCTGGTCACCGGCCAGCGTGTCGGCCAGGTGGTGGCGATGCGGCGCCAGGACATCGCCGGGCACTGGTGGACGACGCAGGCCGGCGCCCGCTCCGGCGTGCGCCGCGTCTACCTGGGCGACATGGCGCTGCGCGAGATCAAGCGCCTCGAGGCGCCGGGCCCGTGGCTCTTCCCGAGCCCGGGGGGCAGCACCCACCTGCGCCACCTCGGCAAGGCCCACGAGCGCGTGCGCGCCGCCACCGGCATCGACTTCCGCCCGGACGACCTGCGCCGCACCGTGCTCAAGGGCGTCGAGCGCCTCGGCGTCGCCGCGAGCGCCCTGACGGCGGCCGCACCCCTCTCCGAGGCGGGCGCGCACCCGCTCGCCGAGGAGCGCGCGCGCCACGCGCTGCAGAGCTGGGAGCGCGAGCTGCGCAAGGTGCTCGTCGGTACGGCCCCGCCGCCGCTGCAGCTGGCCATCCAGGCGTAGACGCCGCCTCCTGAGACCCCGGCGCAGCCGCAAAAGGAAACCCCGCGCCGTTGCCGGGCGGGGTTCCCGTTTGGTCCGAGGAGGATAGAGCCCGACACTGCCGCCGGCACGAGGCCGATGGGCGCCGGGCTCAGTGAAAAGTTTAGGACACGGCGGCGCGCTTGCAAGGCGGGCGGGCGGCGCCGGGCGCCGTGCACGCGGGGTTCTGATCGGCGGTTGCCTCGCACCGGCGACGACAGGAGTTGACTTTTATCGAACCCGTGCCCGTCATCCGGGGCGTCGCGGGAACGCCTTAGCGAAAGCGCGCGCCGAAGACCGCGTTGGTCTGCGCCCACACCCGAGCGGAGGTGCTCTGCCGAGAATGAAGATAGCTAGCGTCGTCGGAACCCGCCCCAACTTTATGAAAATAGCCCCCGTTGCCGAGGCGCTGGCGCGGCACGGGCTCGAGCATTACCTCGTGCACACGGGACAGCATTACGACAAGGGCATGAGTGAGCTCTTTTTCGAGCAGCTCGGCCTGCCGACGCCCGACGTCAATCTCGAGGTCGGATCGGCCAGCAACGTGCAACAGATCGCGGCCGTCATGTCCAAGCTCGAGCCGGTGCTGCGGGGCGTGTCGCCCGATCTCGTCGTCGTCGTCGGCGACGTGAACTCGACGTTCGCCGCCGCCCTGACCGCGCACGACCTGGGGCTCCCGGTCGCCCACGTCGAGGCCGGTCTGCGCAGCTTCGATCGGCGCATGCCCGAGGAAATCAATCGCATGCTGACCGACGCGATCAGCGACTTCCTCTTCACCACCGAGGAGAGCGCCGCGATCAATCTCAACAGAGAGGGCATCGCCAGTGAGAAGATTCATTTCGTCGGCAACGTGATGATAGACACACTGGTCAAGCACAAGGACAGAGCCGCCCGCTCGAACGTCCTCTCGCGCCTCGGCGTGAGCCGCGGCGCGTACGCGGCACTGACCCTGCACCGTCCGAGCAACGTCGACACCGAGGCGGGCCTGCAGCGCGTCGTCGCGCTGCTTCGCCGGCTCGAGAGCCGGCTGCCGCTGGTGCTGCCGATCCATCCCCGCACGCGCAAGAATCTGCAAGACCGGGGCCTGCTGCAGGAGCTGGAGTCGATGCCGCACGTCGTCATCACCGAGCCGCTCGGCTATCTCGATTTCCTCGCGCTGATGGTCGCAGCCAAGTTCGTGCTCTCCGACTCCGGCGGTATCCAGGAGGAGACCACGGTGCTCGGCGTGCCCTGCATCACCTACCGCGAGAACACCGAGCGCCCCGTCACCGTCACCGACGGCACGAACCTCCTCGTCAGCATCGAGGAAGCGGAGATCGTCGAGATGGTCGACGCCGTCCTCGAGGGTCGCGTCGAGCCGAACGGGCGGCGCCCGCCCCTGTGGGACGGTGCGGCGGCCGAACGCATCGTCACCATCCTGCAGAGCCGTCTCTGACGGGGACCGGCCCGCGCAGCCATCGCCGAGCGCGCCGGCGCGCGACCGGCCGCCGAGAGCCTCACCGCGTGCACGCGAGATCCCACACGCCCGCGATGCTCTCGGCGATGCGGTCACGCCGGTACGGCTCGAGCGCGCGCGATCGCTCGGGCGGCGCGCGCCCGGCCGCGAGCTGGGCGTTCAGCCACGCCGTGATGGCGGAAGCGTCCTCGGCGCGAACACAGGTGACGCCGGGTTGGTGCTCCATCAATCGCGTCGTCTCGTTGGGCTCGGAGAGCACCAGGATCGGGCGACCCGAACGCAGGTACTCGTATGCCTTGCCGGGCACGGCCGTCGGCGCCGACTGCGTCGGAAAGAGCACCAGCGCGTCGGCCGCCATGGCATGCGCCAGGGCCTCGCGCTGCGTCGTGCGCTCGACGAAGCGAACGCGATCGCCGAGCCCGAGCGCGTGCGCCGCGTCGCGAAACGGCCGGTGGGTGGCGCCGATCTGCACGAACGAGGCGCCGCGCCCGTCTTTGTGGGCAACGCTCAGTGCGCGCAGAAACGGCATCGGATCGCGGTCGTCCTTGAGCGTGCCCACATGGGTGAGAACGAATTCACCGTCCGCGGGCGTCTGCGCCGGCACGCCGGCGAAATCCGCCTCGTCGAAGCCGTTGGGAACGAAGTGCATGCGCTCGGCAAGCTGCGGGTAGCGCTCGCGGTACAGATCCAGGCTGGCCGGCGTCACGTGCACGACGGCCGCGCTGTGGCGCATGGTCCAGGCTTCGAAACGCTTCTCCGTCAGCGCCTGCGTCCAGTTGCGCGCGCCCGCCAACGGGTTGTCTGCCCAGTCATCGCGCAGATCGGCGACGAAGGGGATGCCGAGCTTTTTGCCGAGATAGGCGCCCAGCACCAGGCAGCTGAACGGGGGGCCGCTGGCGAAGATCGCGTCGAAGGGCGTCGCACGATGCAGGGCGCGCGCCGCGGTGAACGCACGCGGCCACCACAGGACCGCGTCATCGGGCACCAGCACGAGATTCTTGAGCCGTCGCGCCACCTCGATCAGGGCCCGCTTCCACCGCGGCGTCTGCTGCAAGTGCATGGCCCGGTAAGTGCGCGCAAAGGTTCGGTACGGGCTCGCCGTGCGGGTGACGTACTGTGCGCGGTGCTCGGGAAGGGAGAGGGCTTCTTCCGGCACGTCGACCGAAAGCACTCTCGGCTCCCATCTCGCAGGCAGGTACTTCAAAAGCTTCTCGAGGCGAATGGAGCCCCCGGGTATGACGAGGTTCGGAAAAACGTAGGCAATGATCAGGACGCGCCGCGCGGGCGCCGCCCCAGCCTCGGCCGGGGTCATTCGATCGCCCCCGTGATGAGGCGGCGGTAGCACTCGACCATGGCCTCGGCGGCGAAAGGCGTGCCCGCCAGGCGCTGCGGTGTTCTCGCCGTGTCGGGCAGCGATTGCACGGCCCGCTCGAGCTCGACGGCGTCGCGGTAGACGGTCAGCGGGGCGTTGGGAAGGTGTTCGCGGATCTCGCGCACGCCGGGCCGATCGCGGGCGACGACCGGCACACCCCGCGATACGGCCTCGAGGATCGTCAGGCCAAAAGAATCCGTGAGCGACGCGAACAGGAAAGCATCCGCCCAGGCGTATTGGTCGGCGACCTCCTCGCCGCTGCAAAATCCGAGAAAGGCGATGCGCTCCTCGATTCCGAGCTCACGGCCGAGCGCGACGAAGCGTCCGCGTTTCGAGTCCTGCCCCACCACCCGCAGCTGCCACGGGGAGCGACATTGCGCGAGATCGCGGAGCAGACGATGCAAGCCCTTGCCCTGGAAGTTGGTGCCCACGAAGAGCAGCCGCGCGGGTTCGCCCGGCGCGGTCGGCGGCCGCGCCGGGATCGTCGCCGGATCCTCCAGGCCGGTGTAGATCACCGAGCAGCGATCGGCATCAAGCCCGTAGCTCGCGATAAGACGTGCCCTGAGATCGTGGGTGACCGCAACGACGCGATCCGCCGCGCGCAGCGCGCGCCTCTCGAGCACGCGGTTGAGCTGGTAGTACGCAATGCGGATCGGCCAATCGAAGGGATAGACGACGCGATAGTGCTTCACTCGCCAACAGGCATCCGCGGCGAGGTGATCGTGCTGGACCAGTATCTTCTCAAAACCGCCGCCCGAGGCGAGGAGCGCGTCCTTGGCATCGCAGAACACGACCGGGCCCGTCGGCGCGCGCTCAGCAAGCGACCGCCCGGCGGCACGGCTGAAGGCCAGCCAGTTGAGGTTGCGAAGCCCGCGAAGCTCGAGCGGCCGCACCCGCCAGCCGTGCTCGGAGGCGATCGGTCGATCCGTCAGGACCCGCGTGCGCACGCCATGACGGCGCAGGCCCTCGCAGAGCACGCCGGCGAAACGGGAGACGCCGTTGTCGATGTGACCGAAGCCGCGACAAACCAGCAAGGCGTCCACGTCGACGGGAGCTTCGGGCATATCGCGGGCGGGTCTCACGCAGGACTTCGGCCGACTCGAGAACGCAAACCGGGCACCGGGAGTATATAACATCCCCCTGCCGGACCCGTCCGATCGCAGGGCCCTCGACGCGAAGCGACCGGTCGTCGCCGGAAGCCTCGTCGCGGCGAGCGGCGCGGTGACACGCACAACCGCAACAACTCAAACGGGCGCGGTGAATTTTGCAAACCCCAGGCTCGCTGCACTAACCCGACGATCGGTAGTTTTCTCCGTATGTGAGGCGCAACGCAGCGAAAGCGATCCGCGCCGTCTGCACTGAATCGCCGCCCGACGTTGTGAGCGAGGCAGTGAGCCGCGGCGGGCTGGCTGAGGCAGACGGTGAGCAACTCCGCGGACGTATGCGGGTTCGCTACAATAGCGGTGCGCCACGCGGACGTTATCGGAGAGTGAAGCGCCTGTTGTTTGCCAATCGGAGCATCGAACCGTGTTCGAGGCCGTGACGTCACCCGCGCCGCGCGCTGACTCGGGCGAAGCCGCGGGCCGCTGGGCGCTTTGCAGGAGCCGTGCGATCGAGACGCTCGCCGGCGCCCTGCAAGACAGCACCGCGTCGCTGCCGGGGACGCGCCCTCGGGCCAGGCCCGCGTCCGACCCGCGGAGCCGACCGGCGTGAATGAGCCCTCTCGCACGCTGCGCGCGATCTCTTTCGGCATCTACTCCAAGCGCCCGGAGTACCCCCGTCACCGCAACCTGATCGAAGGCCTCGAGGCCCGTGGTGTGGAGGTGCTCGAGTGTCACTACGCGATGGAGTCGACCTTCGGCGAGCGCTTGCGCAGCTCGTCGAAGGCGTCGGGCGCGATCGGCTTCGGCGTGAAGCTGTTGCGCAGCCACATCGCACTCACGCGGCTTTTCCGCACCCTGCCCGCCGCGGACCTGATCCTCGTCGGCTACCCGTCGCTTTTCCATGTGCGCCTCGCCCGCCGTCTCGCCGCCCGACGGATGCCGGCGGCGCGGGTCGTTGCCGACGTCTTCGCGCCGGTGTACGAGACCGTCGTCGTCGACAGGAGGTTGAAAGAGCCGGCCTCTCCGGCGGCCCGGGTTCTTTACGCCCTGGAGAAACGCGCCTGTGCCGCGGCCGATGCGTGCCTCATGGACACCCGCGCGCACGCGGACTATCTCGCCGAGTTGTTCGGCTTGCCCCGGGAGAAGGTTTACCGGGTCTTCGTCGGGCCAATGTTCCCACCCTACCCGGCTCCGCCGCCGGAACCGGCGAACGGGAATCCCTTCACAGTGCTCTTCGTCGGCACCTTCATTCCGCTGCAGGGCGTCGAGGTCGTCGTCGAGGTGGCGAGGCTGCTGCGCGAGCGGCCCGATATTCGTTTTCTCCTCGTCGGAGAGGGACAGATGCGCCACGACATCGAGGCGCTCGTGCGGCGCTGGGAGCTTGGGAACGTCGAGCTGCGGGGCTGGATCGACCCCACCGAGATGGGAAGATTGATGCGCTCGTGCCACGTGAGCCTCGGCGTCTTCGGCACCGGCGCGAAGGCCGCGCGGGTGGTGCCCCACAAGGTGTTCGACGCCTGTGCGGCAGGCGTACCCGTCGTTACCGCCGACACGGCCGCCGCGCGCGAGCTTCTTGTCGACGGCAAGCACGCGCTGCTGGTGCCGCCGGGCAACGGCCGGGCCCTGGCCGACGCGGTGAGCCGACTCGAGCGGGACGCAGCGTTGCGTGCCGCACTGGGGGAAGCGGCACTGGAGCTGGCCAGAGCACGCGCCGTGCCGACCAGGCTGGAATTCGATTGGCTCGAGGTGGACCCGCATGCCGTTTCCGACCCGCACCCGTGACCGTCGTGCGGCACGCAGTCCGTTGCCAGCCAATGTTTTCCCACGTCGAGTCTGCGCCGTGTACAGGTTGGCGGGGAATCGGCTCCGTTTCGTGACCAACGCGATGCACACCGCTGAGAACGCGCCGTGACCCGGAGGGAGAACAGACGTCGCGGGGCCGGCCGGTGGTGGATCGGGCTGACCGTTGTATTCCTGTCACTCGGGTTTTGTGTGCTGCTCGCCGAGATCCTGTTTCGCCTTGTACCGGGCACCCTTCCGGCGGGCTATTACCGAAGCGGCATGAGGTACGACCCCGATCTCGAGCTCTTCGTATCGGACGGTCCGGTGATCTACAACAAAGTCCGCCTGACGGTGCGCCAGCCCAATGCAGACGGCTTCATGGACGTCACCCATGCACCCGCGAAGCTCCCTGGCACATACCGACTGGGCGTGCTCGGCGATTCGTTCGTCGAAGCGATACAGGTCCCGCTGCACCAGACATTCTTTCGGCGACTCGAGAAGTCATCTCCATCCGGAGAAATCGAGATTCTGGCATTCGGGCAGGGGGGCTGGGGCACGCTCGAGGCCATCCGCACTCACGCCAAGTACGGCGAACTCTACGAGCTCGACGCCGTTGTCTACCTCTTCGTCGAGAACGATCCGGGAAATAACCACCACGTCATCGAGAACGGTCGTTCACGCGTCTATCGCTCATCGCGATGCGCCGCGAAGCTGAGTATCGATGAAGACTCATACGAGGCACTCTGTCCTGATCCACCCGACAGCGCGCCGCTCGGCAGACGAATCGGCCGAACCGTAAAGCGCCACTCCGTGCTCGCCCAGGTGCTCGATTACCGATTCCAGTTGCTGCTCAGGCAGTTGCGTAAACCGACTAATCCGGCGGAGGAAACGCAAACCAACAGCCAAATCCCGGATGCGTCGGACCCACCTTCGCTCTGGCCGCGAGCGCTGCGCCAAGAGGCTTGGCGATTGACCGAACTCATGCTCTACGAGTTGCAGGACTCGGTAGAAGCGGCCGGGAGACGCTTCGCGATTCTATATGTTCCTGTCCATGCACAACTCAAGGGGACCCTGAACGAGGCACAAACCTGGAAGCCTTCACTGCTTCGATACGCGGAAGAGCGCGGAGTGCAGCTACTGGATCCCACCGCTGCCTTTCTCGAGAAGATCGCAGGCGACATTGCCATGTACGACGACCACTGGACGCCCGCAGGACACGAAGTGGTGGCAGATCTTCTCGCGAAATGGTTGGCCGAGAATCCATGATTTGATGCCGCACCTGATCCCATCTGCGTGCTAACGGGTCATGACCGCGCGCCTGACACGGTCAACTAACGGACGCTGTATTAAGAGCAAACCACCGACATATAAGAGCAGTCCCGCAAATGCCGGTACAATGACAATTTCCAGTGGACTCGAGAGCAACGAGTCCAGCCTCTTGAGATGCCAACTCGCGACAGCGACCACCACAGACAGAGCAAGAAACGGGGCGAAAGCAGAAATGTAAATTGCTGGCCGAAGCTGAACCAGCATCCAACGCACGAGGAACCCGACTNNCATCCAGTCGCAAGCACGAGGGCGATCGCCACGCCCAAGACTCCTTTATCCGCTCCAAGCCAGATAGCGCAGGCGTACGCAATGAGTCGAAGGAGATTTACGTAAAAACCCAGATCCGCGCGCCCCTTGGAGAGCAAAAGGCTGCCGACCGGGTTGCCGATGCTGTAGAACAAACCAAGCACCCCTAACACTTGGAAGACCGGAACAGCTATCGACCATTTTTCGCCCACCAGAAGAGGAAGTAAAGGATCGGCGAGCACAATCATTAACGCATAAACAGGAAACAATGTCATGGCGATTACTCTGGTTACCTCTAGAAACGCTTGGCGAAGCGACTCCCCATCCTCACTGAGGAGCGAGAAAACGGGAAACGCGACACGAGTAATCACGGGATTGAATAGCTGAAACGGTCGCATCACTAACTGGTACGCTATGTGGTAGATGCCTAGCGCGTGAGATNNTGAGATCCGAGTAAGACACCAATTAAAAGTTTATCTAGATTTATGCTGAAGTAGTTGATACTCCTCTCGCCCATCTGGTACAGCCCAAAGCTTAAATATCCACGGAGATCGGTTCTGCGAAAATGGAACCGCGGGCTCCACTCCCGGAATCCAATTCTCGAAAGCAGAGCGGTGCGCACGATTGCATGCCCTACTTGTCCAACCACGAGAGCGTAGACGCCCGCGCCAAGCACCGCAGCCCAGATGGCAACGATGGCAGCGACGAGGGAAGCCGAAATATCGATCATTGCTAACTCACGAAAACGCAGGTATTTTTGAAGCAGAAAATGAAACTGCTGACCTACGGGTGTGATTAGAAAAATGAGGCTTGACATGACGAGGATTCTCGTCAACTCTGACTCGCCATAGAACCATGTTGCTAATGGAGCAATCGTCCACATCGCCACGCATACCGCCGCACCGGAGACCACCGTAGCCCAGTACAACGACGAGAGGGTTTCAGCGCTGGTATCTTGACGATAGACGATGGCGTTACTCACACCCATGTCGGCAAATGTTTGTCCATAGGCAAGAATTACGACTGCCATGGCCATCAATCCAAAATCCGAGGGGTCAAGCAGACGGGCCAACACAATCAAACGCACGATCTCAAGAAACGCCTTGACGGAAGACGCTAAACCTGTCCATTTTGCGCCTTGTCCGGCGCCACCCCTAAGGCTTATCTTTTGAGTCTTCAAGTTTTACAGCGGCGCGCATTTACACTGTTAATGAACCAGCGCGTTTTCGTGGTATTCCGGATCAACGTGACTAATTTTTGAACTTTAATACCAGCAAAGTTCAGTCGTGGATGAAATTAGTCGCACCACCGATCAGACTCTCTAAATCAGCTTGCTCAACCTAGTCTGTTATCCGCAACGCCGACACCTTGTCGAAACTCTGAACCTTTAGTCAACAATTCCCTCATTGCGGCGACATTCGTATTCATGTCAACCCAAGGCGTCGGACACTGGAACTTAAACGTAGGCGCATAGACCTCCTCCGCCGAACCCCCTTTTCCTTGCGCAGGTACTGGCGCGCCCTTTCTAGCTGTGGCGTCCCTACGCAAAAAGGCCATTGTCTTTCTGATGCCTGAAACGCAGATGACGCTAGCGCGGTTTCTCCACAGTGCGCTAAAAAACTTACCTGGGCAAGACGTACGTTGTGGGAGCCTTCAGAATCCCCAAGGTCGTGCAGCATATCAGTCGCGATGGCGATCTGACGAAGCGCGACATCGCGCGAAAAGTCACCTATGTGTGTTTCTAGCGAAGCAAGTAAGTCATTCGAAAACCGTTTCGTGAGTCGGAACGAGACGGTCGTAGAACCGAGAACGTTGTGAACGGGCTCTATGCAGTCCCGAACTAGCATCATAAATATGGGCACCCAGTAGGTGCCCCAGTACTTGAAGTCCTGGCAAACAAGCAAAGTCTTGCCGGGCATGAAATGCTCATTCAGCTTGAACGCCAGATAACGAAGCCCGTTCCACGACTTGGCCCCGTCGATAAAAAGAATCTCGACAGGTCTCTCAAATTCGTAATCAAACAATCGAATCGAATCGCTTTCGATGAAGCGCTTTGCCCGCGCCTCTAGGTCGCCCGAGATCACTTCGTCGGGCAGCCCACATATGTAGCTATCGATTATTTCCGCGTATGCGTTTGTATTTTTTAGAAAGTAGGGATAAAAGGACTCACCAGCTGTCAGCGGCAGTGACGCTCGCTCGGACATAAAGTCACGCCAGACAAAGTTGTCGTAGACTTTGAGCATAGATTTCACGAAGCGCCCAGAGTCTCGCATGCCATTCGCCAGGCATATGGTGCTTCCTCCGAGCCATGGCCCGATTTCGACCACATGCCCTTCGCCCGACCACTCCTCCGAAGCGAGCCAATAAAGGTATATTTTCTCCTCATCCGTGATCATGCATGGCACTTTCTTTGGATAGCAGAATAGCGAATCATTCCACGGACTTGTTTCCATAAATGCGTCCCTCGTCTCTACTTCCACCAACAAAAACAGTAGAAAGTTGTCTGAGCGCTGAGACGGCCCCGGCCGCCTTGGAACCACCACTCCAACTTTAAGTCTTGGCCGAGTCTCGTTGTCGCCCTACCGGTGTTCATATGGAAAGCTAGTATTGACTGGTCACCGATCCTCGAATCGGATCGACTTCTCTTCGTAAAACGGCCTAATAACGTCGAGCAAGAAACTTCCTTCTACAATCTCATCCACCGCCTCACGCTCGTCCGATGAGATTTGGTGTCGCCACGACCAATAGTGGCTCGCAGACTTGCGAATAGTGTTGGTCACCGTCGGTCTCTCAGTATCAGTGTCCGTCGAGTAACCAATATAGCGACGAACAGCATCGGACCACGGAATTTCAGCCCAATCATACAACTCCGACATGGTTGTCGTTGCTTGGTCGGCGATTGCCTCATATGGCACGAGGCGAAAACGAGGGTTGTTTTCAAGCTCCCGAACCATTGTTTCGTAGCAGACTCGCCAATAGAGTGCTGCGCGGTGTGATATGCTGCCAGCTTTGGCCGTGACGATTAGTTTCTTGTAATCGTTGCCGATATTCTGAGCCTCCAGTTTCTCGAGAAACGTACTCAACTCTTGCCGCAATTCGCCAAGCCGACCACGGGAAAACCATCTCAACATGGAGTGTACCGTCGCATGGGGACTACGAATAATCGCCAAATAGCGCGCCCTCGCAAAAGTGGCTTGCAGGAGTCGCATTTGTCCAGCGACGCGCAATTCCTTGACTATCCAATATCGAGGATCTTCTGATTTCGGATTGAGCGGGTAGCTCCTCTCAAATCGATTTAGATTGAGCAGTGTAAACTGCGCTCCGCGTCTCTGAAGATGAGACGGCATATAGCGCGCGAGCACAGTTACAAAGCGAACTAAAGCCCTCTCTATTCGGAAAAGATTCGGGTCCGTAAGCGAACTAGCCAAAAAAAGGTATTTTCTTCGGTAGAGCCTTTCGTGCAGATGTTCGGCGAGCTGGACCTGAGTTTGGGCTGGCGCTGACTGCAAAAAAAACCCTTGATCGGGCATCTCCGGAAACAATCCGTAAGCCGGAGCAAACGGTTCCATGAACAACAGCGTGTCCGGGCTAGCATCGAACATGTTCGCCACCCAGGTAGTGCCAGAGCGCTGAATGCCAAGCACAAACAGCATAGACGCTGGAGTCGGCACGCTCATGTCATTGTAAGTTTAGGCAGCAACAGATTTTTTGCGGGCAATGACCCCATAAAGACACGTAAATTCCGGACTATTGTCAAATCGATCGAGGGCACTCGAAATGTGCTGAATACTCCAGTTGACAAAACGAATGATGCAGCGGGAGATATGACCCTTCGCGAAGCGTCGATTGTAGTATGCAAGCAACTGTCCGAACGTGATGATAAAGCCAGTTAATGGACGAATTTCGATTAGTTCAAAACCAGCCTGCTCGAAGATATATCGCAATCCGAATACGGTAAAACGGTAAAAGTCGCGGGGCGCTTCGTGAACATGCCAAAAAAAAGGAACCGTCAATATTACTACTCCGCCGGGAGATAGTATTCGGTGCATCTCCCACAAGGCGGCTTCAGGATCAGCGACGTGTTCCAGGACTTCGGTACAGAGAATCGTGTCGACTTGCGCCTCCGGCAAGCCCGTTGCATCTGCCGTTCCAATGATATCGACACTCGCTTTACCGTAAGCGGAATCTGCCACGTCGACTCCAAGATGCTCCGTAACGTGCGGCTCGAAAATGCTCTCCCACGGCTTGCATCCACAACCGATGTCAACCAGCACTCCGCACGCGTACCGTTCGGCGGCATATCGGAGGAAAGTGTGCATCCGGCCATGTATTACCCAGTTATATTCCGCTACTTGCGGAAACCCGCGCAGTTCTTGCGGCACGAACCTGCTCATCTCAACCCCACCGCGTGGCGTTTTAGGATTGGATCGCAAATCATCATTTTCAACGGAGAACTTGCTACTTGACCTATACCAGCCCTCTTGAAGGCAGTTGCCGCGCAGCGCTTCATGAGCGCATGAGCGGTCCTAACACCTAGACCGCCCGAATTGAGCACCCTACGCAATAGCCTTACCCGAAGACTTCGCTGAAATTCACTGAAACCCAACGATGGACTATCCGGCACCGTTGGCACTGGCTCAAGCGATACAATTTTCCAGCCCGCAAAATACAGATGAGAATGCCACTTTTCCAATCGACGAAACGCCTGATAGAAATTCGGATTTCGAGGAGCGGTGCCATCGACTGCATATTCAATCACGACCAAACGACCGTGATCAGCCACTTTTCGGCGAAGAAGACGGAGAGTTTCAACAAATTCAGTAGTATCGAGGATGTGATCCAACACCGTCACCGAAATGATCAAATCGAACGGACGCGTCAGTGCCTCAAGGTCTTCCAGAAGCGACAGATACGTGAAACCATCTTCTTGAATATCAGGACGAACATACGGATCGAAACCATAGACTTCGAATCCGCGTCGAATCAGTAGGAGGGAAATGTCCCCGCTTCCGCAGCCGAAATCGAGTGCAATTTTTCCGGGATTACGGCCTGAGGTGATCGTTCGCTCAATCAGTGCGAGACGTTCCAATTGATCGTACGCGTAAACAGCACCATCACTCCAACCTGTATGGCCCAATCTCGCATAGCGGTCTTGCCAAAAACTCCTTAGCTGTTCGCTCACGAACCTCTGCCTTCTAGTGACGCAATGGGCACATGTAATAAAACGGAACGAACCGCATTGACCACGCTTCCTACATCATGATCATCGAGCCGCGCAGAGAGGGGCAAACTGACAGTCGTACGGCCGATGCTTATGGCATTAGGGTATTCCCGCGCTCGCCACCGGAACCGTTCTCGATAATAGGGATGCTCGGGCACACCTAAATAGTGCACGCCAATCCCTATGTTCCTCGCCGTCATGTCGGCGAGAAATTGATCTCTCGTCTTCCCAGCAGTGGTTTCCTCTACTCGAACGATATAGAGATGGTAGGCATGGCGCGTTCCGCATTCCGGCGAGACGGGAAGTCGTATCGGAAGATCTTTGAAAGCCTTGTTATAACACTCCCAAATCTCCTGGCGCCTAAGCCAATTTCGCTCCACTCGAGCCAGCTGGTGGATACCCAGGGCGGCCTGGATGTCTGTCATGTTGTACTTGTAGCCGACCTCCGTTAGGTAATAGTGTTCATGACCTGGGTCGCGGAAGCGTTTCCACGCATCCTTGCTCAGACCGTGAAGGGCGAGCTGCTTGATACGCGACGCATCTTCCTCGCGACGCGTAAGAACCATGCCTCCCTCACCGGTAACCACGTTCTTCGTTACGTAAAAACTGAAACATCCAAAATCTCCGAACGTTCCCGCCTTGCGGCCCTTGTACTCCGTCTCGATCGCGTGGGCGCAGTCCTCGATCAGCTTGAGATCGTACCTCGCGGCGATTTCGGTCAGCGAGTCCATATCACAAGGGCGTCCCGCGAAATGTACCGGGAGGATGGCTTTGGTTCGAGAGGTGATCCTGCGTTCGACGTCCGCCGGATCGATGTTCATTGTCACTGGGTCGACGTCCGCCAGAACCGGGGTCGCTCCCGTGTGGATGATGGCGTTGACGGTCGCCACGAAAGTCAGCGCCGTGGTGATGACCTCGTCGCCAGGCCCAACTCCGGCTGCCAGCATGCTCAAATGAAGCGCAGCAGTGCAGGAGTTCACGGCCACTGCGTGCTCGGCGCCCTTGTAGGCGCGAAAATCGTTCTCGAAGCGCTCGACCTTGGGTCCCGTCCCCAGCCAGCCGCTACGCAGGCTATCGACGACCTCCTCAATCTCGGGCTCCTGGATGTCTGGCGCTCCAAAAACCAGAAACTTATCTCTGCCGCTCGTCTCGCGCTTCACAGCGCACCCGTCTCCTGCCGCCACAGCAGCATCCTCGGTTGCAACGATCCGCTGTGCGCAAGCTTTTCGAATTCCCGCTGTGTCAGCACCAACGGGCGAATCTTGCGCCGTATATAACGCTCTGTCTTGCGCGTCACGTCGTCGAGCTGCTTGCGATCGATACCACCGATAAGAACCACGTCGATGATGCCCGTGTCGCGACCTTCGGCGTAATCCCCCGTCAAGTACGCTCCCTCGAGATTTCCGAGCCGCTTCAGCACCGACGACACCAAGCCGTCTATGCCGGTAATTTTACGGACGATGGAAGCAAGCTCCGGAAAGAGCGGATGGTCGGTATTTGCCTGGTAATAAACGGTGCGGCCCTCCCGCTGCGATACCAGAAAGTCGTTGGCGGCGAGACTGTTCAATTCGAGCCGCACCGAGTTGGTGGACACGCCGAACTCGTTCGCCAGCGAGCGCAGATAGGCGCGGGTCCCCGGGTTAAGGAAAAGCTTGACCAGGATCTGCGCCTTTGTCTTCGAGGAGACAACGCCTTCAAGCATGGTATCGAGCGTCGACCATTACACACCCTATTAGAGTAAGAATGTTACTCACTATTAGTCCTTTTTCTTGCGACAGTCAAGATACGCAAGGCAATCCCCGACAAGGTAGCGTGCTCCGGCTTACGTGATCGTCTTGCCAGAACCATCACCGTCGCTCGCGTACCCGGCAAGCCTCGCGACAAATGCCGCGGTGCGTTCGTAATTTCGATCGGCGAGGCACATTGCTTGCGCCCTGCGCCGAGCGGCTGCTTTCTTTTGTCTCTTGTGCTGTGACGAAAGCCGCGCGAATCCTGTGATGATGCGTGCGAGCGCCTGCGCGCTCACGCTGACGTCGAGCAGCTCGCCTACCGAGTGATCGACCAGCTCCGGCGTGCCGCCGACTGCGGTGGCCGCCACGGGCACCCCTGCCGAAAGCGCTTCCATGACGGCAACCGGAACACCCTCCATTCGACTGACATTGACGAAGAGATCGACCGGATTGTGGGCATAGAACTCGCGCACGGCGGCGTTGTCCATGTGCCCGATGAACCGATACTTCACGTTCCAAGGAAGGTCGTGGCACGAAAGTTCCAAAGCCGGGCGCAGCGGACCGTCGCCGATATGTGTCCACTCAACGGCGACGGCAACCTCATGCAGCGCTTCAATCAACAGCTGAACGCGCTTCACCGGCACCAGGGAAGAACAGCTCAGAATCCGCAAGACCCCGTCGTCACTGGAAATCGATACACTGCCCTCGGTGACACCCAGACGGTGCAAGGTCATGCGATCGGCCAAGTGGGGAAACAGTCGCGACAGGTAGTCAATCCCGTGATTCGAGACAATCATCGCCGCACGGATTCTGCGCAGCGTTTGTTCTTGAAATGGGATGTAGCCGTGATTCTCCTCTCGGTCCGCATACAGATCGAAGCTGTGAAAGCGCGCGGCACTGACCGCCGAGGCTGGCATAAATGGGGCTATCCAGGCCGCCTTGCTACCCCAGTAGAAATAGAAGAGCTTGTTCTCAGGGGCTTTCAACAACTCGGCGACTCGAGGACACGACAGGTACGAGCGAATCAACAGGCAAGCAACGAACCAGCGCAGAAGCGCTCGCGCGCTGCGCCATGGCCGCTCGCCCCGAAGATCAGACCAAAAAGGTGCCAGCGTCGCTGTATTGAAGCAGCCCCGGATCAGCCGCACCGCGGCAGAACGATCTGCATCCACAACTGGCGGCATCGCGGCGACCCCGTTGGGCAACGGGCGCGGCTTCGTGGCGGAGGGATTCCGTCGCGGAACGATCACGACCTCTTCGAAATAGCGAGCAAGAAAAGGGAGTTCCGCCTCCAGACACGTCTCTCCTGAGGAATACGGAAAACTTTCGGTGAATAGAACCAGTTGATGCCGCATCAAATCGCTGCCTGCACCTATTGACGAAGGATCTCTCCCGTGCTCGACGGCACGAGAGCAGTTCAACCCTCAAGCTCTGCGTAAATCCGCGCCAACGCCCGCCCCTGTGCAAAACAATCGTGTTGTAGCTCTACATTCCTCCGAGCCACAACCACCCGCTCTTTGGCCATATCTGGAGCGTCATGCAAACTCGCAAGATGGTCACTGAGTTTCACCACATCATGTTCGGCCGCCAGGAAGCCGCCTCGCTCGCCTCCCAGCACGAATGGGATATCGCAGTGATTCGTCGTAACGACAGGTAAACCGGTGGCCGCGGCCTCGATGATCGTGACGGGTGCACCGCCCTCCGTATCGCCGTTCGCGGCCGTCACACTGGGCGACAGGAAAAGATCGTGCTGATAGTAGGCTTCGACCAATGAAGCGTGCGCCTGGAACCCCAACATCTTCACTCTCGCTCCCAAGCCGAAACGATCTATGATGGCCATGATACGGTTCTTCTCGTCGAGATCTCGTTGCTCATGCGTAACGTCACCGATGACGCTCACACGAATATCCGCCCCCTGGCCTACCACGCGCCCGACCGCCTCGAGAGCGTCGGGTATCCCCTTCTTCTCCCTGAAGGTACCGGCAATGAGCACCCGCATGGGCTCGTCAGGCGATCGACGCCGCTCCCTGAAAGGCAGCTTCCCGATTTCCACGCCGAGCGGATGCACGCGAACTTTGGGCCTCGGGCAGCCCAACTCCACGAGAGCGTCGGCCATGGACGGCCCCTCGCACAAGAACAGGTCTGCCGCCGCGAACAACGCTCGATATCTTTCGCGCCATAAGGGCTCAACGCGGGGCAGCATGTTCAGATCGTAGCCGTAGAAGGTTACGACGTGACGGAGCGCGGCCCGCCGAGCGGCGTCGAGCATGAGCCAGGCTTGATTGCCGAAGTGTGAATGCAAAACTCGAGCATGTACTCGCCGAGCGACGTACGCGACGTGGTAAACGGCCGGACTCCCTCGGGAGGCGATCTGGACGAGGCGCGCGAGGGCAGAGTAAAGGGGGTTACGGCCCGGCCAGCAATGGATTCGCTCGATGCCGAATTGCCCGAGGTTCGCGGTCTGCTCGCAAACGATATGGCTCTCGATGATCTCGTCGGGCAGCCAACGTGCCTGATTGTAGAGCCACGTCATGGTCTGTGGCAGCCACACAGGTGTGAAATGCAAGACTATCATCGGCGACGCTGCGCGTCCCAGGGGAATCGGGCCGTTGTGTGTGCCTGTGTCTTTTGCGCACACAAGCGCGGTAGCGGGGTCGTGACTTCGCTCTGGGCCCTAGTCATTCTGCAACGGCGAATCGGCACGAAACCGCGCCGCATCGTAATTTTTCCCGTCCCGCTCGAGCACCGGTTGAATGCGTCGACTGATGCAGCTAAATGAGTGGGCGCGACTGGCAGAGTATGCCCTTCGGGCCGCGGACTCATAGGCGCGTTTGTCATCGAACGCCAACTTGATTTTTTCGATCAGCTCATTTTCAGTATTCACATAGAACGGATAGTCGAAGCCCAAGAGTCGTTCGTGTATCGGTATGCGCCTCAATAGAATGGGCTTACCGAGGCGGCCGTATTCGAGAAGTTTGGTCGACAGTTCGACACTGTGTTCGCTGTCAATTTTCGAACTTCTCCAGCACAAACCCAGGTCGGACCGCTCGATGAGCTCACTGACCTCGTTTCGCCGGAGCGCCTTGAACCAATGCACACCTTGACTCGCTTCCATCGTTGCGATGAATCGTCGTCTCGAGACTACGAGATCATTGTGAAATTTATCCCCGGCGATATTGAAGTGATAATTTTTTCTTCCCAAACGCTCAAATGCACGAACTGATTCATAGATGAAGTAATCGCGCGAGAACTTGCCGACGTATACCAGTGCGTTATTTACGTTTTTGAACTCGGGTTTCCGATCAGGAAAATCGGGCACCATAGGCGGAAGGATGACGACCTCGCCCCGCTTCGCTCCGGTAGCGCCTAGAACTGCCGCCTTCAACTCTTCCGTCTGTAGAAACACCACCTGAACCTTCGCCAAAATCTGATTGAAAGCCGTAATCCACTCGGCAACAATTTTTCCATGCTCGTCAGTCAAGCTTGCAACGTACGGAATAATTCGGTGAGGGTCCCGCAACCGCCCCACTGCTTCGGCGCACAAGCGGTTTCCGCGCAGAATGGTCCAATCAAAAGCCTTGTCGGCTCGCAAGTGCTCGAGCTTGTGAATCGCCTGCTCGATCGTCAATCCGCTTCGAATGCGGGCAGAAAAACGTCCAAAAGGCTCGATCAGCGTTACATTGCCAAGATGTTTGAGATCCTGCAGCAGCAGTTCTCTGCGGACGGGTCCCTTCAGAAGCAGGTGCACCTCGTTGTTCGGAGACCGCGCGAGCACCTGGATCAGCGAACTGAGCCAGATAGAAGAGCCGTCGACCAGATTCATGTCGATATCCCCATAAACGAGGAGCCTGTTCAGCTTCTTATGCATACCGAAAACCTGCGAGGCTTTGCGCGCAGCCTTCGCGACGGGTCCGAGTTAGCATTGGAGCGTGTCCGTTGGGATCCCAAGACCACGGACGTGGGGCGCACGGACCGGCCGCGCTTTTTTTCCCGAATAAATAGCCACCGCCCGCACATGAAACTCACAAAGCAAGTTGAATGTGCAACGACCTGTATTATTTTGTCTATGTTCGTGCGATATCAGGGCCCTATCACCCGACGGCACAGCACCTCCGGTGACGATCGAACAGCGGCGAGTCGGGCCAAAAATCGGCTGTACCTTGTCCCGGCGGTATCTGTGACGCGGGTAGGGGCCTCGCTCGTCTCGTCCGCGGCCGAACTGGCTCGTAAGTCCGGCTAGCCCGGCAAACCACAACCGAGTGCATGCGAGACAGCGACGGGCAAGTATCCGCGACTACTCATCCTCGACGATGGATGAGAGACAATGCCGCCACCGGCTCAAGCGTCCGGTAGCGCCTGCTAACCTACGAAAAAGTGGGGCGAGGCCCAGGTGGGGGGCGGTTTGTCCAGGTAAGAGCAACGCGTTTTCGAGGTGTCGAGGCAGGAGACTGCGCATGGCCAATGGGAAAAACTGAAGTTCCCTGCTGGCGACGGCCGCGACTCCGGAGCGTCAAGCGCAGACGCGGAAAGCTGACCACGCGCAGAGAGTACTGGCTCCCCGGCACGGACTCGAACCGCCGACCCGGTGGTTAACAGCCACCTGCTCTACCAACTGAGCTACCGGGGATCGGAGCAGCGCGCATCCTACTGAGGGGGCCGCAGCGGGTCAAGTGGCCCGCCGCGCCGCACGGGCCTGAGCAGGCACCGCCGCCACGGCCCGCGGGCGGCGCAGGCCAGGCGACAGACCCGATGGAATACCCGACGACCAGTCGCGCCGGCCGTTGCCGAAGCGCTTAGCATACACTATAGGTTAACAAGACCACGTAATTAGCCAGATTGGAAACGTTTTTTGTTCGAAACGGTTGACAAAGCACAGTCTGGTACGGGGCGAGGGAAACGCAATGGGCCGGACGGTCTGCGGTCCACGACGGGAGCGCACGCCTGCCAACGAAGCACACAACCCCAGCGCGTCGCGCGACGGCGCCAGATCCGACTTGAAGACCTCTGAGGGCAGAGACATGAACCGACGTCACCACGGCTTGATCAAACTGACCGCCGCCGCCTGTCTGGGCTGCGCTCTGGTGTCCACAGCCGCGGCCGAGGAGTTCACCTGGTTCGGCGAGAAGGCCCAGGGACAGTGGATGGCCGGTCTCAAGGCCGGCGTCGCCAACCACGGCGCCACCGGATTCGACGATGCGACCGCCTACGGCCTCATGCTCGGCTACCAGTTCGCGCGGCCGGTCGCTTACGAAGGCAAGTCAGCCATCGAGTTCGAGTTCCTCACCACCGACGAGGGCGACATCGACGCCGAGGACGCGGGGGTGAGCGGTGAGTGGGAGTCCGACATCATCAGCGTCTTCTTCGCTTACCGCACCGCCGGCAACATCTTCTTCAAGGGCAAGCTCGGCGGGACCTACAACGACACCAGCGCCAATGCGGGTGGCATCGATTCGGACGGCGACTCCGTCGGCCTCGGTTACGGCGCCGGCTTCGGTCTGCGCTTCGGCAACGAGGAGCGGGACACGGCGCTGATCGAGCTCGAGTTCAGCGGCAATACCGGGGACGAGGACATCGGCCTGTTCACCCTCGGCGGGTCGCTCCTGTTCTAAGGCCCTCCGCTAGCGTGATCCGAGACCGACCCCCTGCGGGTCGGTTTCTTTTTGTGGCCGCTGCTCTGCGGCGCCGGCGCCCAGCTCCACCGGCAGCAGCGGCGCGATGACGAAGTTGAGGCGCCTGTGCGCCTCGCGCAGCGCCGCCTCGGCTAAGGCGGCGCTCGGGGCGCGCGCGAACACGAACCCGGTATAAGAGGACCCCTCCGGCCACGGCACCAGCACCTGCCCGTCGCGCGCGTCGATCTGCAGGCTCTCGACGTAGGGCACGCGCGCCGCCGCCGCCACCCCTTCGACCCGGCGCAGGACGCCGGCGCGCGGCACCGGAATCATGAGCACGCCGAAACCGCCCTCGAAGCCGGCGGCGGCCGCGTCCAGGCCCAGGGCGTGGGCGAGCACCCGCTCTTCCAGCGACCGGCCGCTCGCCAATTGAAAGAGACGTGCGCAGTCGCCGCCGATCGTGCGTGCCGCCGCCTCCAGCACCCACACGCCCTGCTCGTTGACGCGGCACTCGGCGTGCACCGGACCCTCGCGCAGGCCGTAGGCACGGCAGACCGCCTCGATCTCCCGCGCCAGTGCCCGCTGCACGTCGGCGTCGAGTCGCGAGGGGCTGACGTAGTAGGTTTCCTCGAAGTAGGGCCCGTCGAGGGGATCGGGCTTGTCGAACACCGCCAGCACGCCGAGCTTGCCCGCGCGCAACAGACCCTCCACCGCGACCTCGACCCCGGGAACGAAATCCTCGACCAGCAGCCGCCGGCGTGCCGCGGCATCGTCGATCTCGGCGAGCAGCGGTGCCACACGGGCGACAGCCCGGCGCAGCGCCGCGGCGCCGTCCACGCGGATGACGCCGCGGCTCGCCGACAGCGCCAGCGGCTTGACCACCGCTGGGAACCGCACCGCGCCGATCTGTCCCTCGAGGGGCCGGTCAAGATCGACGGCCACGGCACGGGGCGTGCGCAGCCCGGCCCGCGCGGTGAGCCGTCGACCGACGTCCTTGCGCCGCGCTGCGCGCACCGCCGTCGGGGGGTTGTGGGGCAGGCCCAGCGCCCGGGCGACGTGTGCGGCAAGCTCCGTGGTGGCGTCCTCGGTGCCGACCACGGCACCGATGCGATCGATGCGCGGGTGCGCGAGGATCGCGGCGAGGGCCCGAGCAGGATCGCGGGCGTCGACGTGGATGCCGCCGCCGCGGGCGGGAACCGGCGCGGCCGCGCCGGCGCTGGCCACGACCACGTCCACGCCCAGACGCGTGCCCGCGCGCAGGAACGGCACCGTGCGGTAGCTCGACGGCGGCGCCACGAGCAGCACGTCGCGCGGGGAGCTCAGCGAAGCCGCCGCCATCACCGCTCGTGGCGCGGACGACTAGGGCAAATCAGGCAGGCGCCCAGGGCACGGGACGCGCCGCGCCCCGCGGCAGCGCTACATCGCGCCGCCGCAGCCGCCGCAGGCACCGCTGCCGCCGACCGCCTGGAAGACGTTGTTGAAGACGAAGGTGGCGTTGACACCGTCGTCGACCCAGTCGATCTCGGCGCCGGCAAGGTAGTTCAGGGCGACCGGGTCGACGATCAGCTTGAAGCCCTCGCCGGCGAGGACGCTGTCGAACTGCGACTGCGCCTCGGCGAAGGTCATGCCGTAATTCATGCCGCTGCAGCCGCCGCCGGCGACGAATACGCGCACCCCCGCCACCTCGGCGTCGGCCTCGCCGATGAGGGCGGAAATCTTCGCCCGGGCGGCGTCGGTGACGTTCAGCGCCTCGGCGGTGATTTCGTGACTGTACATGGCTTCGAATCCTGTGGCTGACTGAGGCAAATCCTTCTACAATATGTGGCCAGTCCGGTCAACAATCCACCGCCTGCTGCCCCCACGACAAGCTCCCATGGCTCGAACCGTCAACTGTGTCGTTCTCAAGCGCGAGGCCGAGGGCCTCGAAAAGCCGCCCCACCCCGGCCCGCTCGGCCAGCGCATCTACGACAATGTCTCGGCAGAGGGCTGGACGCAGTGGCTCGAGCGGCTGGTCATGATCATCAACGAGAATCAGCTGAGCACCGCCGACCCCGACGCCATCGAGGTCATCGAGCAGCACATGCTCGGCTTTCTCTTCGGCGAAGGTGACCTCGGCCAGCTGCCGTCGGGCTTCTCGCCGCGGCGCAAGAAGTAGCCGGCCGACGCCCGGGGTCTCAGGGCGCCGACAGGCGCGCGCTGCCCGCCGCCGCAATCAGCGACTTCATCTGCCGCACCGCCTCGGCAAGGCCGGCGAAAACCGCGCGCGCCACGATGGCGTGGCCGATGTTTAGCTCGGCGACCCCTTCGAGCGCCGCGATGGGCTGCACGTTGTGATAGTGCAGCCCGTGGCCGGCATTGACGCGCAGCCCGCACTCGCGCCCCACGGCTACGGCGGCGCGGATGCGCTCGAGCTCGCCCTGCCGCTCGGCGCCGGCGGCGTCGGCGAAACGGCCCGTGTGAATCTCGACGGCGCGGGCGCCGGCGGCGGCGCTCGCGCGCACCTGCCCGGGCTCGGGGTCGACGAACAGCGACACGCGGATGCCGTCGCCCTGCAGCGCAGCGCAGACTTCTGCCATGCGCTCGGCCTGCGACACGACGTCGAGACCGCCCTCCGTGGTCAGCTCCTCGCGTCGCTCGGGCACCAGGCAGACGTCGTCAGGACCCACGCGGCGCGCGATGGCCACCATCTCGGCGGTGGCGGCGATCTCCAGGTTCATGCGCGTGCTCAGCGTGCGCCGCAGCAGCTCGACGTCGCGCTCCTGGATGTGGCGTCGATCCTCGCGCAGATGCAGCGTGATCAGGTCGGCCCCGGCCTGTTCTGCCTCGTAAGCCGCCTGCACCGGATCGGGGTATGGCGTGCCGCGGGCCTGACGCAGCGTCGCCACGTGATCGATGTTTACGCCGAGCTCAACCAAAGCCAACTTCCCCTGGCCGCGGCTCCCGCCGGGAGCCGATGGAGCGCGGATGGTAGCACGAGTGTCGCCCGCAGAAGGCGGCGCCTCAGCACTCGTCTGCCTCCGGGTCGGAAGCCGCCCGTCCGCTGCCGTCCCCCGGCGGCGCGAAACGTGCCGTCGTCGCCTGCATGCCGTGGAACAGGCGCCTGGAGCTGAGCGTGCGCCCGTCGAGGTAGCGCGAGAGCACTGCCCGCAGCAGCTTCTTGCTCTCGGCCTGCGTCGCGGGCGTCTCCAGGCTCTCGGCGGCCAGCGCCAGCAGGGTTGCGCCCGACACCGGGAGGGTCCCCGCGGCGTCGGCGGCCAGCGGCACCGGACCCTGGTCCGGCACGTAGTCGTAGCGCCGGTCCGCGCGCACGGGGGTGCGCCCGCCGGCTTCGTGATCGAGCACCAGCGCATAGCCGATCTCGCTCAGCAGGTGTTTCTCGAAGAGCCTCAGCGTGGCCTCGGGGTGGCCGTCCGCGCACAGCGACGCGAGCGCACGCGCGTAGGTGTCGAACAGCGTCTCATGGGCATCGTGACGGTGGAGCAGCAGCATCATGAGCTCGTTCAGGTAGAAGCCGCACAGCCACGCGCTGCCCCGCAGGGGAACGGCCCGCGCCGTCGTCTCGGCGCCGGTCAACGTCGGCAGCGCGCCGCGCCCGGCCCAGCTCAACGCCAGCGGCTGGAACGGACGCAGCACACCGCGATGGGGCGACTTGCGGCGCCGCGCTCCCTTGGCGATCAGGGCGAGGCGTCCGAACGCGCGTGCGAACACCTCCACCAGCAGGCTGCTCTCGGAGTACGGCCGCGTTCGCAGCACGTAGGCGGGCTGTTGCTGAACGCGCATACCGCAGCGGCGCCGATGCCCTACCCGTCCTCGAGGTAGCCGAGCGCGCGCAGCGCGCCGGCGTCGTCCGCCCAGCCCGAGCGCACCTTCACCCACAGCTCGAGGTGCACCTTGCGCGCAAAGCGCGCCTCCATCTGCACCCGCGCGGCCTGGCCGATACGCTTGATGAGCTCGCCGCCGTGACCCAGCACGATGGGCTTGTGCCCGGGCTTGTCGACCCAGACGACGGCGTGGATGCGGGCACGGCGCGCATCCATGTCGAACGCCTCGATCTCCACCGCGCTGGAGTAGGGCAGCTCCTGGCCGAGGAAGCGGAAGAGCTGCTCGCGCACGAGCTCGGCGGCGGCAAAGCGCTCGCTGCGGTCGGTGACGATGTCGAGGGGATAGTCCGGGCCGCCGACGGGCAGCCGCGCCTTGATGACGTCGACGAGTCGCTCGACGTTGGTGCCGCGCCGCGCCGAGACGGGCACGATGTCGTCGAAATCGGCCACTTCCCGGGAGGCCTGGATCAGCGGCAGCAGCCGTTCCTTCTGCGCCAGGCGATCGATCTTGTTGATGGCGAGCACCAACGGCCCGCGGTGCCCGCGAAGCGGCGCGAGCAAGGCCCGGTCCGCCGGCTGCCAGCCGGGGGCGGCGATCAGCCACACCACGACGTCGACGCCCTCGAGGCTGCTGCGCGCCGTCTTGGCGATGACGCGATCGAGGTATTTGGCACCGGCACCGTGCAGCCCGGGCGTGTCGATGAACACGATCTGCGCGTCGGCGTCGGAACGCACGCCGACGATGCGATGCCGCGTGGTCTGCGGCCGCCGCGAGGTGATGCTGACCTTGGTGCCGACGATGCGATTCAGCAACGTCGACTTGCCGACGTTGGCCCGGCCGACGATGGCGACGTGGCCGCAGCGGAACTCATCCGCCATGGGGCTGGATCAGTGCCCGGTACGCCCTGGCCGCCGCCTCCTGCTCGGCACTGCGGCGGCTCGAGCCCTCGCCCCGGAAGCGCTGCGCGGCGTCTTGCAGCTCGCACTCGACGACAAAATGCTGCGCGTGGGGTTCGCCGTGAATCTCCACGACGCGATAGGTCGGCACCTCGCGAGCACGCTGCTGAAGGTATTCCTGCAGACGGCTCTTGGGGTCCTTGACGATCTCGTCGGGATGCACCTCGGCGAGGGCATCGGCGAAGCGTCCCAGGACGAAGCGGCGGCAGGGCTCGATCCCGCCGTCGAGATAGATGGCGCCGATGACGGCCTCGAGGGCGTCGGCCAGCATCGAGTCGCGATCGTGCCCGCCGCTCTTGAGCTCACCGCCGCCGAGCCTGAGACAGGGGCCCAGTTCCAGAGCGCGCGCCACACGCGCCAGCGACGGTTTGCGCACGATACTCGCGCGCATGCGGGTCAGCGTTCCCTCGGCAGCGTCGGGAAAGCGCCGGTAGAGGTCCTCCGCAACCAGGAAGTTGAACACGCCGTCGCCGAGAAACTCCAGACGCTCGTTATGAGGAGTGCCGTGGCTGCGGTGCGTCAGGGCGACCTCGAGCAGGCCGCTATCGTCGAACTCGTAGCCGATGCGTCGGCGCAGCTCGGCGCTCGGCGTCATCGACCGAGCGGCACGGTCACATTGTTCTGAAAATCAATGAGCGCGCTGACGTTGTAGGCCAGATGCACCACCACCTCGTAATCGACGTCCATGATGAAGTCCCTTTTAGTCTTCTCCAATTTTAGCGTCTTGTTGAGATCAACGATGGTATCGGCAAAATCGATGTAGAGAATCTCTTCGAGCCTGCGCACAATCTGGCGCTTGGTAAGTTGGGTCACGCCCGGCTCCTGCGCAACGGTCTCCAGCGCCTCCCTGATCTTCAGGTTGTCGAAATACGGCGGGAACAGCTTCATGAACAGTAAGCCAAAGAATGCAATCAACGCAACGACGGCAATCAGCCCCCACATCGTCCAGCCTTTCTGTGCTCGCATAATGTTTATCCTCATTGCTGTCCCAATTTTGTACGCTGGCCAGGCCGTCGGCGCCACGCGGACACTGAGAGGGCATCCACTCAGCGGATCGTGTTGGCGATGCGACCCCAGTTGACGCCGCCACCGTTGGCCGAGTCCCAGCTGAACCAGATGAAGAAAGCCTTGCCGACGATGTGGGACTCGGGCACGAAACCCCAGAAACGGCTGTCGTTGCTGTAGTCGCGGTTGTCGCCCATGACAAAATAATGGCCCTCCGGGACGGAAAATTCCATGCGTCTCATCGTCTTGTTCTTATCGGACAGGATATCGTGGGACTGGGCCCCCAGGCTCTCGCGCAGGCGCTCGGCGGCAACGTTGCGTTTTCCCGCTTCCTTGAAGGCGTAGTCCCCCACCCTCGTCTGCGGGATGCGTGCGCCATTGATGTAAAGGGTCTTGTCTTCGTAGATGACACGGTCGCCGGGCAGGCCGACCACCCGCTTGATGAAATTTACCGACTCGTCGTGGGGAAAACGGAACACCATGACGTCGCCGTGCCCGGGACTGCCGGTGCCCACCAATTTGCGGTTCACGATCGGCAGGCGGATGCCGTAGCTGAACTTGTTCACGAGGATGAAGTCGCCGACGTGCAGGCTCGGCAACATCGAGCCCGAGGGAATGCGAAACGGCTCCACCACGAACGAGCGCAGCAGAAACACCAGCAGGATGACGGGAAAGAAGGCCCTGGCGTACTCGACCAGCCACGGTTCCTTGGCCGCGGCGGTGGACCCCGCCGAGGGGCGCGACATGACCGAGCCCTCGCCGGCGCCCACCGAGGTCGCCACCGCCGCGCGGCGGCGTGCCCCGATCAGCCGGTCCCAAAGCCAGATGAGGCCGGTCGCGACCAGCGCAATGAACAGGATGAGGGAAAAATCCATCGGCCTCAGTCCCCGTCCACACGCAGCACCGCGAGAAACGCCTCCTGGGGTATCTCGACAGAGCCTATCTGCTTCATCCGCCTCTTGCCTGCCTTCTGCTTCTCCAGCAGCTTGCGCTTGCGCGTGACGTCGCCGCCGTA
>JABAHR010001345.1_pt4 | contig 30055 bp, 31 predicted proteins | sample 7062101 | NCBI WGS metagenome assembly JABAHR01 (sample SAMN14534553, study PRJNA622989) | marine sediment metagenome | biome: marine biome [ENVO:00000428]; feature: marine pelagic biome [ENVO:01000023]; material: deep marine sediment [ENVO:00002113] | place: India: Gulf of Kutch | collected...
AGCGCGAAGGAAGGCACGGATCACTGGTGGGGGCAGCGTGTTTCGGCCGTTGCAATGATTGTACTCGGCAGCTGGTTCGTCTATTCACTGCTCAGCCTGGAGAGCCTCACCTACCTCGACGTCATTCGTTTCGTCGGCGTGCCGCTGAACGGCGTATTGCTGTCCTTGCTGTCGATCACGCTCGCCTACCATTCGTATCTCGGCGTGCAAGTCGTCATTGAAGATTACGTGCACGCGCCGGCCACCAAGGTCGTGTCCCTGTTGCTGTCGCGCTTCGCGCATGTCTTCGTCGCGATCGCGGCCGTTTACGCGATCCTCGTCATCGGAATCGGTTCATGAGCGACTACGAATTTATCGACCACAGTTACGACGTCGTCGTCATCGGCGCCGGCGGCGCCGGGCTGCGTGCGACGTTCGGGCTGGCGCAGGCCGGCTTCGACACGGCCTGTATCACCAAGGTCTTCCCGACGCGCAGCCATACGGTGGCGGCGCAGGGCGGCATCAGCGCCGCGCTCGGCAACATGGGCGAGGACGACTGGCGCTGGCACATGTACGACACGATCAAGGGCTCGGACTGGCTCGGCGACCAGGACGCGATCGAATACATGTGCAAGGAGGCGCCCGACGCCGTCATCGAACTCGAGCATTACGGCGTGCCGTTTTCGCGCACCGAGGACGGCCGCATCTACCAGCGGCCGTTCGGCGGCATGACGACGCATTTCGGCGAGGGTACCGCGCAGCGCACCTGCGCGGCGGCCGATCGCACCGGCCATGCGATGCTGCACACGCTCTACCAGCAGTCGCTCAAGCACGATGCCGAGTTCTACATCGAGTATTTCGCGGTCGACCTGATCATGGAGGCCGGTGCCTGTCGCGGCGTCGTGGCGATAGACCTTGCGACGGGGCGGCTGCACCGCTTCCGCTCCCACCAGGTGATCCTCGCGACGGGCGGCTACGGGCGCACGTACTTCTCCTGCACGTCGGCGCATACCTGCACCGGCGACGGCAACGCGATGGTGCTGCGCGCCGGTCTGCCGCTGCAGGACATGGAGTTCGTGCAGTTCCACCCGACGGGCATCTACGGCGCCGGCTGTCTCATCACCGAAGGCGTGCGCGGCGAGGGCGGCTACCTCACGAATTCCGATGGTGAGCGTTTCATGGAACGCTATGCACCCAACGCCAAGGACCTCGCATCGCGTGACGTCGTCAGCCGTTCGATGACCATCGAGATCCGCGAGGGCAGGGGCGTCGGCAAGGACGCGGACCACATCCACCTGCATCTGGAGCACCTCGGCCCGGAAGTCATCGAGGAGCGGCTGCCGGGCATCGCGGAGACGGCGAGGATCTTCGCCGGCGTCGACGTGACGAAGGAGCCGATCCCGGTGCTGCCGACCGTGCACTACAACATGGGCGGCATTCCCGCGATCTTCACCGGCGAGGTCGTGACCCTCAAAGACGGCGACCCCGAGTCGGTCGTTCCGGGGCTGATGGCCGCCGGCGAAGCCGCCTGCGTCTCGGTCCACGGGGCCAACCGCCTTGGTTCGAACTCGCTGCTGGACCTGGTCGTTTTCGGGCGGGCGGCTGCGCAGCACTGTGCCGAAACAATGCAACCGGGGGCGCGACACAAACCCCTGGGCCCGGATGCAGGCCAGAACAGCGTGCAACGTATCGACAGGCTGCGCAACGCGAAGGGCGGCCGCTCGACCGCGGAGATTCGGCTTGAGATGCAGCGCATCATGCAGAACCACGCCGCCGTATTCCGAACCGGCGAGACGCTGAACGAGGGTGTCGAGAAGCTGAAGGAGACTTTCGCGTCGTTTGCCGACGTGCGGGTATCCGACCGATCCCTCATCTGGAACACGGATCTCGTCGAGACCATGGAACTCGAAAATCTGTTGCTGAACGCCGCTGCAACCATCGAATCTGCCGCCAACCGGCTCGAGAGCCGCGGCGCGCACGCCCGCGAGGATTATCCCGATCGCGACGACGACAACTGGATGAAGCACACGTACGCATGGGTCGACGGTAGTGGGGCCGTCCGTTTCGAGTACCGCCCGGTGCACCAGGAAACGTTGACCGACGAAGTCGAGGCCGTGCCGCCCAAGGCACGCGTGTACTAGGAGATCCCGTTGGCCGAGTTCAGACTGCCGCCCAATTCGAGAATCAGGAAAGGCAAGCATTTTGCCGCGCCGGACGGCGCGGGCAACATCAAGCGGTTCGCCGTCTATCGCTACGACCCGGACAACGGCGATAACCCGCGCATCGATACTTATGAAGTCGACATGGACAGTTGCGGCCCCATGGTGCTCGACGCGCTCATCAAGATAAAGAACGAGATCGACCCGACGCTGACTTTCCGGCGCTCCTGCCGCGAGGGCATCTGCGGCTCCTGCGCCATGAATATCGACGGCGGCAATACGCTGGCGTGCACGCGCGCGATCGACGACGTGAAGGGCGACGTGAAGATCTACCCCCTGCCGCACATGCCGGTGGTCAAGGACCTGGTGCCGGACCTGACCAACTTCTATGCGCAGTACGCGTCGATCAAGCCCTGGCTGCAGACGCGAACGCCGCCGCCGCCCGACCGCGAGCGGCTGCAGAGCAAGGAAGACCAGGAGCTGATCAACGAGCCCGCGGCCTGCATCCTGTGCGCCTGCTGCTCGACGAGCTGCCCGAGCTACTGGTGGAANNCAACTTCTATGCGCAGTACGCGTCGATCAAGCCATGGCTGCAGGCACGCACTCCGCCGCCCCCGGATCGTGAGCGGCTGCAAAGCAAGGAGGACCAGGAACTCATCAACGAGCCGGCCGCCTGCATACTCTGCGCCTGCTGCTCGACCAGTTGCCCCAGTTACTGGTGGAACAGCGATCGATATCTCGGCCCCGCGGCACTGCTGGCGGCCTATCGTTGGCTCGTGGACAGCCGTGACGAAGCGACCGGCGAGCGCCTCGATCAGCTCGAGGATCCGTTCCGCCTGTATCGCTGCCACACGATCATGAACTGCACGCAGACCTGCCCGAAGGACCTGAATCCGGCGAAAGCGATCGCCGAGACCAAGAAGATGCTCGCGGAGCGCCGGCACTAGAAACCGATCGCGGGGCCAGCCCCGCTCCTACAGTCATAATTGCACCGTAGGAGCGGTTCTCGAACCGCGGCGGATGGCGACGGGACAGATGGGCGACGACTCGACAACAGACCGGGAGCGCGCGAGCCGACTGCGCTGGCAGTGCCGCCGCGGCATGAAGGAACTCGACCAGCTGCTCACGGGCTATCTCGATAACGGCTACGAGTCTGCCCCCGAGGCCGATAAAGCGGCGTTTCGCGCTCTTTTGAAGCTGTCCGACCCGGAACTCGTGGGCTATCTGTTACAGCGCAGGGAACCCGGGTCCGAGATCATTGCACGCGGCATCGACATCATACTTCGCAGAAATACGGCCTGATGCGCGGCTGCGCCGCTTCGTGCTGCTGAGCGGAGGGTTGTTGTTCCTCGGTGGCCTCGGATTCCTGCCCTTGCTGGCCGTATCCGGCCCACTGAAAGGGCTGTTTGCCATAAGCTGGAGTGTCCTGTGCATTTTCGAATGGCTCGCGCTGCGGCAGGGATACGCCGTGAGCGGCCCGCTGCGCATCGCCGCAGGCGGGTTCATCGAGCGGCAGTTGCCGGACGGTGCCTGGGAGTCCGCCAGGCTGTGCGCGGGCAGCCTGGTGCTAACGCGCATTGCGTGGCTGCGGATAGCGGCCCCGGGTGCGCGTCCGTATGCCGAGCTCGTTAGTGCACGAAGTCATGCAAGCGAGGACTGGCGCCGCCTGCAGGTGATCTGGCGGCACATTGGAGCCGCCTGACGAAGCTGCTACCATGCCGGGGCTGCGGAATTGGCGAGCGGGTCGCCGGTGGCAGCGGACCGGCATCGCATATTCGAATAAATTCGCAAAATGACCGCTGAACCAGCAGAACTTTCGAGGGCCATGCCGGTCTATCCGGACATCGAGCCGCTACGCCCGATGACCCGCAGGACGCGACCGGATGTCGAGTGAATCGACGGACGCCAAGCTGGTCAAACGGGTCCAGAAAGGCGACAAAGGCGCGTTCGACCTGCTGGTTCTGAAGTACCAGCACAAGATTGTCAACCTGGTGATGCGGTATGTGCGCGACCCGGAGCAGGCGCTGGATATTACCCAGGAGGCCTTCATCAAGGCCTACCGGGCGCTGCCGCGGTTTCGCGGCGACAGCGCGTTCTACACGTGGCTGTACCGGATCGCGGTGAATACCGCGAAGAATCACCTGGCGGCGCAGCGGCGGCGGCCGATGGACGTCGAGCTCGATCTGCAGGACCCGGAGCAGTACGACCTGCACGCGCGCCTGAAGGAAACGGACACGCCGGAGGGTGTGACGCAGAGCCAGGAGCTGCAGCGGGCGGTGGAAAAGGCCATTGCGGCACTGCCGGATGACCTGCGAACGGCGATCATCCTGCGGGAACTGGATGGCATGAGTTATGAAGAAATCGCACAGACGATGGAATGTCCCGTCGGTACCGTGCGGTCGAGAATTTTCAGGGCACGCGACGCCATTAGTAAAAAAGTCGGTTCCCTGATACGTTAGCAAGAGGGGCGTTGCCCCGGCGGGTGGAAAATGAACGAAGCAATAAGAATGCAGGTGTCGGCTTTCGTCGACGGAGAGCTGCCGGACAATGAAGCGGAACTCCTCGTGCGGCGTCTGAGCCAGGATGCGGATCTGCGCACGCAGGTTTCGGAGTACCTGGCGATCGGCCGGATCATGCGCGGCGAGTACAGCCTGCAAGGCAGCGACGCGCTGCGTGAGCGTATCGCCGCGGAGCTCGACGAGAGACCGCTGCAGGAAGTTGCGGATGCCGTTCTCACGACTCAGCCGTCCCGTTTCGTTCGACCGGCCGCCGGCGCTGCGATAGCCGCGACTGTCGCGCTCGTCGCTATATTCGGTCTGGGCCGCGTGGCGGATGTCGATTCCCCGGTGCCCGGCACGGCCGTCGTCGCCGATGAGGGGGTGTCGGAGACGGTGCCGACCATGGAAGATGCCGAATTGCGCCGCCTGCTGAGACTTCATGGGGATGGATCGAACGGCTTCGTTACACGGGTTACCTCGCTGGAGATGCGTGCGGAAGAACTGGCCGAGGAAGAATCCACACAGGAACCCGAAATGGCCGGAGAGAATGATGCGGCCGAGCCGGTGACCAGTCGGCCGTAATGCTCACTCGAGAGCAAACACGTAAAGCCGCAGTATGCCTCGGGTTCTGCGGCTTTTTCGCTGCAGCAGCGGTGCAGGCCGACGATACGGGCACGCCGCAGGACTGGATCGACCGGATGGGGAGCGCGGTCCAGGTGACGAATTACAAGGGGACGGTCGTTCGCGTGCGCGAAGGCAAAGTCGATACTTTCAAGGTCGTGCACACGATCGAAGACGGCGTCGTTCGCGAGAAGGTCGTCATCCAGGACGGCAACGGCCTCGAGATCATCCGCAACGGCAACGAGGTGCACTGCATCCTGCCGGACCGGGAATCGGTGCTGGTCGAGGAATGGAACAACCAGAGCACGCTGTTTTCGACGCTGCCGTCGAGCGATATCCGTTTCGGCAACGAGTACGACGTCCTCATCAAGGACTTCGAGCGGGTCGCCGGGCGCAAGGCGGCGAAGCTGGCGATCCTGCCGCACGACAACTACCGCTACGGTTACCGTATCTGGCTCGACACCGAAACCGGGTTTCCGCTGCAGACGCAGCTGATCGGCGACGACAACCGTCCGCTCGAGCACGTCAAGTTTGCCGATATCAGTATCGAGCAGGACATAGGCACCAGCGCCCTCGATTCGTCCTACAGTATCGATAACTGGAAGTGGTATGCGGAACCCCGCCCGACGATGAAGCGCGAGGTCGAGAGTGAGTGGGTTGCCGCCGATGTGCCCGCGGGATTTCGGCCGGTGTCGACGCAGCAGAAGATCCTGCCGGATGCGGAGGACCCGCTCACGCATATCGTTTACAGCGACGGGCTGGCCACCGTGTCGGTGTTCATTGGCCCGGTGTCTGACGAGAAGACGCCCAGGCGCTCGAGCCTGGGCGCGTCGAACTCTTACAGCACGGTCATCGAAGGTTACCGCGTTACCGCGGTCGGCCAGGTTCCTGAGATAACCGTCGAACACATCGCGAAATCGATGCGACGGAGCCCGTAGTCGCGAGACTTGTCTCGACCGGGAGCTTGGCTCCAACGAGCTGATGACGGATCCACAGGGAACAGTAGTCGAGATCACCCGGGATAGCCACGGGGTTCGAGCGGTCGTTGCTGTCGAGGCCGCGGCCGTCTGCGCTCGCTGCGCGTCCGGCCGCGGTTGCGGGGCCGGTATTTTCGCGGCCCGGCAAGGCGTCCGGCGCCTGGAGGTCGCGGTGGAGGAAGGCCGCGATCTTGCGGAGGGCGATGCGGTGAATATCGAGTTGGCCCCTGGGAACGTGCTGCGTGCCGCGCTGCTTGTCTACGGCCTGCCGCTGGCGGGCGCTGTCGCCGGGGCGGCGCTTGCTTACGCCATGGCCCTCGGCGACGGCGGGGCCGCCGCAACGGCACTCGGCGGGCTGGTTGCCGGCGCCGTGGTCGGCCGGCACAGGTTGATAGACGATTCCTGCGTTGCGCGATTCACGCCGAAGTTATCGCGGCACGGCGCCGGATCGGTGGCCCCGTGAAGCCGGTGCTGTACGTTTACAGTCGTCGCGGTTGCCACCTGTGCGACGTGCTTGTCGAGGAACTGTTGCCGCTGGTGCACGGCCGACTCGAGGTCGAAGTCCGCGACATCGACAGCCGTGACGATTGGAGGGCACGCTTCGACGTGCGAATACCGGTCGTGGAATTCGAGGGCGAGATCGTTTGCCAGTATCGCCTGCACCGGCCGTCGATCGAAGCGATACTGGCCCGCAATCCGTAACCCGGTATACTTCGCCGGTTTACGTGGCGGCCGCGAAGCCAGCTCTACATGGATCACATACGCAATTTCTCAATCATCGCCCATATCGATCACGGCAAGTCGACGCTTGCGGACCGGTTCATCCAGATCTGTGGCGGGCTTACGGAACGCGAGATGGCCGAGCAGGTGCTCGACTCGATGGATCTCGAGCGCGAGCGCGGCATCACCATCAAGGCGCAAAGCGTCTCCCTCGACTACACGGCTGGCGACGGCAAGACCTATCAGCTGAATTTCATCGATACCCCGGGGCACGTCGATTTCTCCTACGAGGTTTCCCGTTCGCTGGCTGCCTGCGAGGGCGCGTTGCTGGTCGTCGATGCCGCACAGGGCGTCGAGGCGCAGAGCGTTGCCAATTGCGTTACGGCCATCGACCAGGGCCTCGAAGTGCTGCCCGTGCTCAACAAGATCGACCTTCCGGCCGCGGATCCGGATCGCGTCATCGCCGAGATCGAAGACATCATCGGCATCGAGGCCCACGAGTCGATACGCACGAGCGCCAAGACTGGCGAGGGCGTCGCCGAGCTCCTGGAAGCGATCGTGCAGCGGATCCCGCCGCCCAGGGGAGAGCCCGAGGCGCCGCTGCAGGCCCTGATCATCGACTCCTGGTTCGACAATTACGTGGGCGTGGTATCCCTGGTGCGCGTGATGAACGGCAAGCTCGCGCGGGGCAGCAAGATAACGGTGATGTCAACCGGCGTATCCTACAATGCGGATCGTGTCGGCAGCTTTACGCCGAAAATGAAGGACAGGGAGGAACTTCGCACAGGGGAAGTCGGGTTCGTCATAGCCGGTATCAAGGATATCTTCGGCGCACCGGTCGGTGACACCCTGACCACTGCCCGAGATCCCTGCAACACGCCCTTGCCCGGATTCAAGCAGGTACAGCCCCGCGTATTTGCGGGGCTGTTCCCGATACAGTCGGATGATTACGAGAACTTCCGAGAGGCGTTACACAAGCTCCGGCTCAACGACGCTGCATTGCATTTCGAGCCCGAGACCTCCGCCGCCCTGGGCTTCGGTTTCCGTTGCGGTTTCCTGGGCATGCTGCACATGGAGATCGTGCAGGAGCGGCTCGAGCGAGAGTACGACCTCGAGCTGATTACCACTGCACCGACGGTGGTATTCGAGGTCGTCGATACCGCGGGCAACGTAACGATGGTCGACAACCCATCGAGGCTGCCGCCGCCCAACGACATCGCCGAGCTGCGCGAGCCGATCATCACGGCAAACATTCTGGTCCCCGATGCCTATGTCGGCAACGTCATCAAACTGTGCGTCGAGAAGCGCGGCGTGCAAAAACACATCCGCTATCTCGGCGCCCAGGTCTCCATCGAATACGAGATGCCGCTCGCGGAGGTTGTTCTGGATTTTTTCGATCGTTTGAAGTCCGTCAGCCGGGGTTTCGCATCGTTCGACTATCATCTCGAGCGCTTCCAGGCGGCGCAGCTCGTGCGGCTCGATGTGTTGATCAACAAGGAGCGGGTCGATGCGCTGTCGATCATCGTCCACCGTGACAAGGCGACTTCGCGCGGCCGCGAACTGGTTGAGAAGATGCGGGAGCTGATCCCGAGACAGATGTTCGACGTTGCCATTCAGGCCGCGGTCGGCAGCCAGATCATCGCGCGCAGCAACGTCAAGGCCCTGCGCAAGAACGTGACGGCGAAGTGCTACGGCGGCGACGTCACGCGGAAGCGCAAGTTGCTGGAAAAGCAAAAGGCCGGTAAAAGACGTATGAAGCAGGTGGGCTCGGTCGAAATCCCGCAGGAAGCCTTTCTTGCCGTTCTGAAAGTTGAAAAGTAAATCGAGGGTTCATTGAGCATCAATCTGGCACTGATTCTTACGCTGCTGACGGCATTTACGGGCATCGTCTACCTGCTCGACGTGTTTGTGTGGCACGATTCGAAACGCAGCAGCGACGAAAGGCATGGCGGGCGGCAGACGCTGGTGGAGTATTCGCGTTCGTTTTTTCCGGTACTGCTCATCGTGCTCGTGATCCGATCGTTCGTGTTCGAACCGTTCCGGATTCCGTCCGGCTCGATGATGCCGACCTTGCTGCAGGGCGATTTCATATTCGTGAAGAAATTCTCCTACGGACTTCGCCTGCCGGTCACGGAGACCAAGGTCCTCGAAACCGGTGCGCCGGAGCGTGGTGACGTCGTCGTATTCCGTCTGCCCCAGAATCCGAGCATCAACTACATCAAGCGAGTTGTCGGGCTACCCGGCGATACGATCGTCTACGAAGATCATCGACTGACCATCAACGGTGAACTCGTCGAACTGGAACGCAGCCCGAATGCGACGCCGGCGGAGTCCGTGTACGTCGAGCACCTGGACGAGCGCACGCACGACATACTGATCACGAATTCTTACTCCGTAAAGGACGGCATGTACGCGGTGCCGGAAGGCCACTATTTCGTGATGGGTGACAACCGCGACAACAGCAAGGACAGCCGTTTCATCGAGGCTATCCCGGAGTCGCACCTCGTTGGAGAAGCCGTCCGCGTCTGGATGCACATGGACGGCCTGTCATGGCCGCGCTGGGACAGGATCGGCCTCAAGATCCAATAATGTGGTGCCAGTCACTGAATTGGTCGCTAAAATCGCGCTAGTCTTATGTCAATCGCTCGGATAGAGCGTGACCTGTAGGTTTGACACGGAAACGCGGAGTTTGGCTAATGTGCGCCAGTTCACACATTCAGGGCAGTAGGGGCACCCGGCCCGCAAGGGGCCGATCGGCGCTGCGCCGAGAGGAGGGCATGACGACCCTCGGGCTCATCATCCTCGTCGCTTTCGTCGGCTTGTTCGCTTTTGGCTTTATACGGTTGACGCCCGTGTACCTCAATTACATGAAGGTTCTGGGCGTGATAAATGGCGTCCAGGAAGAATTCGACGGGAACGATCCGTCGCTCAGCGCACTTCGCAATTCCATATCCCGTCGTTTCGACGTCGAGAGCGTCAGCGAAATCAACGCACGCGACATAACCATCACCACGGTGGAAAATGGCTACGAGGTTCGCGCCAGTTACACCCATGTCGCACCCTTTATCTCGAACGTCTCTTTTTCCGTCGAGTTTGACAAAGCGGTGGTTGTGCGGCGATAACAACAGGCTGTCGATACGACAGGAGATGCCGCGTAACGACGGAGCGCGGCAATAAAGAGCGAATATCTTGGAAAGTGCCGAGCGCTGGCTGAACAAGACCCTGGGGTATGAATTCAACGATGTCCGCCTGCTGCAGCAGGCGCTGACGCACAGGAGCGCGCCCGGCAGCAGCAACGAACGCCTCGAATTTCTCGGCGACGCGGTACTCGATATCGTCATCTCCGAAGCCCTGTATCACTCGCTGCCAGACGCACCCGAAGGCGACCTGAGCCGTTTGCGAGCATCGTTGGTGCGCGACACATCGCTCGCCGGGATCGCCGCTGGTCTCGGGATGGGTGAGCAACTCATCCTCGGCAGCGGAGAGCGCAAGACAGGCGGGCACAGGCGCCAGTCCATTCTTGCCGATGCCCTGGAAGCACTGTTTGGCGCGGTCTACCTGGACAGTGGTTTCGACAGGGCAGCCGGGCTCATTCGCCGCGTTTTCAGGGACAAACTCGACGATCTGCCGCACGCCGAGGATTTGCGCGACCCCAAGACGCGGCTGCAGGAATGGCTCCAGGCGCGCGGCGCGACGCCGCCGGAATACGCGCTCGTTAAGGTGACCGGGAAGGCGCACCAGCAGCACTTCGAAGTACGCTGCACGGTGCCGGGCCATGAGCCGGCACTGGGCGAGGGCCGGTCGCGGCGCAGCGCCGAGCAAAAGGCCGCGCGCCGCATGCTGGTGATGCTGACAGCGGGGAAGGGCGATGGCTAGGGACGCCTTCCGCTGCGGATTCGTCGCGGTCGTGGGCCGGCCCAATGTCGGCAAGTCAACGTTGGTCAACGCGATGATGGGCAGGAAAGTGAGCATCGTGACCGCGAAGCCGCAGACGACGCGGCACCGGATACTCGCCATCCGTACCGGCGATCAGGAGCAGATCATTTTCGTGGATACGCCGGGGCTGCACCGCAATTCCGGGCGCGCAATGAACCGGCTGATGAACCGGGCGGCGGTGAGCGCACTTGCCGATGCCGATCTCGCGTTGTTCGTGATCGAGGCGACGCGCTGGAGCGAGGAAGACGATGATGTGCTCCAGCGCATCAAGGCGTCGAAGGTTCCTTGCATCGCGCTGCTCAACAAGATCGATACGGTGCACCCGAAGGAACGGCTGCTCGAAGCTATCGATGCCCTGTCCAAGCGGCACGACTTCGTCGAGATCATCCCTGTCTCGGCACGCAAGCGCGATAACCTGAAAATCCTTGCCGGCAGCATCCGCGGCTTTCTGCCGGAGTCGCCGCCGCTGTTCCCGGCCGAGATGCAGACGGATCGCAGCGCCGAGTTCCACGCGGCCGAGGTCATTCGCGAACGGCTGACGATCCATCTGCGCGATGAACTGCCGTACGGCCTGACGGTGCAGGTCGAGCAGTATTCGCAGGATCGAGAGCGCCTGACGATTCACGCAGTCATCTGGGTCGAACGCGACAGCCAGAAAGGCATCGTCGTCGGCAAGGGCGGCAAGATGCTCAAGAAGATCGGACAGGAGGCGCGCCTTGCGCTCGCAAAGCAGCTACACCTGCCTGTACATCTCGAATTGTGGGTCAAGGTCAAGGACAACTGGGCGGACAGCGAACAGGATCTTCTGAACCTCGGCTACGAATCCCCGTGACGCGATGACGGCGACGCGTCGAGTCCAGCAACAGCCGGCCTACGTGCTGCACCACCGGCCCTTCCGCGATACCAGCCAGTTGCTCGACGTGATCAGCCGCGAGTACGGCAAGGTCACGCTCGTCGCGCGCGGCAGCCGTTCCGCGAAATCGAGGCTGCGCGGCATACTGCGGCCCTTCCAGGCGCTGCGGCTGTCGTGGTTCCTGCGCTCCGACCTCGGTACGCTGACCGGCGCGGAGACGGACGCGGCGCCATTGCCGCTCGATGGGGACGCACTGCTGTCCGCTTACTACGTCAACGAGTTGGTCCTGAATTTTCTGCATCGTCACGACCCGCAGCCCGAGATATTCAATGCCTACGCGCAGACTATTGAAGCGCTGTCGCGCAGTGACCGCATCGCTGCCAACCTGCGCGTCTTCGAGATGGAGTTGCTGCGGTTGCTGGGTTATGCGCTGAACCTGGAGTACGAAGCGCATCGCCACGAGCCGGTCGAGGAGCAACGCTTCTATGAATATCGGGTCGAGCAGGGTCCCGTCGGCGTGTCGCGCAGCGAAGGGCCAATGATTTTCGCCGGGGCGCGACTGCGTGGCATCGCCGAATCGCGGTTCGACGATCCGGCTGTGCTTCGTGACGCCGGGCGCCTGCTGCGGGAAGTGATCCGGCACCACCTCGACGGCAGGGAACTCAAGAGCCGCAAGGTGCTGCTGGACCTGCATCGCGCTAGAATGCCCGCAAAACCGTCCCCGGAAACAAGCTAAGTGCCCGATACCAGGCCCATTCACCTAGGCGTGAACATCGATCACGTCGCAACGCTCAGGCAGGCGCGCGGCACGCCGTACCCGCGGCCTGCCGATGCCGTGATTATCGCGGAGCGTGCCGGCGCGGACAGTATCACCGTGCATTTGCGCGAGGACCGCCGGCACATCCAGGACGCCGACCTGCCCGCAATCGCCGCGGTCATGCAGACGCACATGAACCTGGAACTCGCGGTAACGGACGAGATGCTGGGCATTGCGTGCAGGTTCGCGCCGAGCGACTGTTGCCTGGTGCCGGAACGACGTGAAGAACTGACAACGGAAGGCGGCCTCGACGTCGCTGGCCGATCGAATCGCGTCAGGGCGGCTTGCACGCGGCTCGCGGACGCGGGCATCAGGGTATCGCTTTTCATCGACCCCGAGGAACGGCAACTCGAAGCGGCCGTCGAGTGCGGCGCTCCGGTCGTCGAACTGCACACCGGTACCTATGCCGATGCGGCCGGCGTGCGGCGCGAGGAGGAACTGCAGAGGATCGCGCACGCGGCCGAATACGGTGACCGTCTCGGTCTCGTCATCAACGCCGGGCATGGCCTGAACTACGATAACGTCGGCGACGTTGCCGCCATTGCGCAGATCGCCGAACTCAACATCGGCCACGCGATCGTGTCACGCGCCGTCTTCGATGGGCTGTCTGTTGCGGTGTCCAAGATGAAGCGGCTCATGACGGAGGCGCGCGGCGAGTGATTTTCGGAGTCGGGACGGACGTCGTCGAATTGTCGCGGATACAGGCCACTTACGATCGCTTCGGCGAGCATTTCGTGCGGCGCGTACTCATGGACGAGGAACTCGAGCTGTTCCGCAGGACCAAATGGCCGGTACGGTTTCTCGCCATGCGTTTCGCGGGCAAGGAGGCGACCGTCAAGGCGATGGGCACCGGGTTCGCTCATGGCGTATGGTTGCGGGACGTGGGAATCACGAATAACGACTGGGGACGGCCGCTGGTCATCTGGTCCGAGCGCGGCCGGCGCCTCTGCGATCGTCTCGGTATCGGCGAAGGCCACGTCAGCCTCACCGACGATGCGGGCCTGGTCATTGCGTTTGCCGTCGTAGAAAAGGCCTGATATGCACTGTTTTTCCTTCGATATCGAGACCGTCCCGGACGTGGAATTCGGGCGCCGGATGTGGGGCCTCGAGGATCTGCCCGACGAAGACGTGGCAACCGCGATGACCTTCATGCGCCAGCAGCAGACCGGCAGCGACTTCCTGCCGCTGCACCAGCACCGGGTCGTGGCGATTTCCGTTGCGCTGCGCAGTGGTGACAGTTTCAAGGTGTGGAGCCTCGGCGACGAGGATGCCGGCGAAGCCGAGATCGTCGGCCGATTCTTCGACGGCATCGAGCGTTATGCCCCGGACCTCGTGTCGTGGAACGGCAGCGGTTTCGACCTTCCCGTGCTGCATTACCGAGCGCTGCGGCACGGCATCCAGGCGCCGCGCTACTGGGAGGTCGGCGATGCCGACAGGGACTACAAGTGGAACAACTACCTGAGCCGGTTCCACTGGCGCCATGTCGATCTCATGGACGTGTTGTCGGGCTACCAACTCCGTGGGCGAGCCAGCCTCGACCAGACGGCCGTATTGCTGGGGTTCCCGGGCAAGCTCGGCATGAGCGGCGACAAGGTGTGGGACAAGTGGCTCGCCGGCGGCATCCGCGAGATCCGCGACTACTGCGAGACCGATGTGCTGAACACCTGGCTGATCTACCTGCGATTCGAATTCATGCGCGGCAATCTCGACACGGCACGACTGCAGCGAGAATTCGCGCTGGTGCGCGAAACGCTGACGGGCACGGAAATGCCGCATCTCGACGAATTCCTGGACGCCTGGCCCGAGTCCGGTTGAACGGCGGCCAGCATGGCGCGCGGCAAGCGGCAGCCCGAGACGGCGATGATCACTTCCGTCACCCACGACGGGCGCGGCATTGCCGATACGCCCGGCAAGAAGGTATTCGTCGCCGGTGCACTCGAGGGTGAAAAAGTACGGTTCGTACGGCGCAAGTCGCGACGCAAGTTTGACGAAGCCGAGTTGCTGGAAGTCGTCATTGACTCGCCACAGCGCGTCGAGGCGCGATGCGCGGCATTCGGTCGCTGCGGCGGGTGTTCGCTGCAGCACGTCAGCATCGAGCAGCAGCGGGACATCAAGTCCGTAACGCTAAGGGACAACCTGGAGCGCATCGGCGGCGTGGAGCCCGGGCGCTGGCTGGAGCCCGCTTCCGGCCCGGAATGGAATTACCGCCGGCGCGCGCGGCTTGCCGTAAAGGACGTCAGTGCCAAAGGTCGTGTACTCGTCGGCTTTCGCGAGCGGCACGCGCCGTATATCACCGACATGCATCGCTGCGAGGTGCTCGCGCCGCCCGTCGACGGACTCATCGATGCACTGAGCGATCTCATCGGGCGCCTTTCCATCCGCGCGCGCCTGCCGCAGGTCGAGGTCGCCGTTGCGGACAACGCTACGGCCCTCGTATTTCGCGTGCTCGACCCGCCGGTTGGCAGCGACCTCGAGGAGTTCCGCGCTTTTGGTATCGAGCAAGGGGTGCGCGTCTATCTGCAGTCGGGCGGACCGGGTTCGCTGCAGCTGTTGCATCCCGCGGGCGACCAGGAACCGCTTTACTACATGCTGCCCGAGTTCGACGTGCGCATCGAATTCGAGCCGGTCGATTTCGTGCAGGTCAATGCGGCAATCAACCGCGCCATGGTCGGTAAGGCGCTGCAGCTGCTCGAACCCGGTGCGGAGGATCGGGTGCTCGACCTGTTCTGCGGCATCGGCAATTTCTCGCTGCCGCTCGCACGGCATTGCGGCGCGGTCCTCGGGATCGAAGGTGAGGCGACGCTCGTGGCCCGTGCCGCGCACAATGCGGCGGCCAACGGGATCGAAAACGCCGAGTTTCGCCAGGCCGATCTGGCTGCCGTTGACGGCACCGAGAGCTGGCTCAGGGATCCGTGCGACCGGCTGCTGCTGGACCCCGCTCGCAGTGGGGCGGCGGAGGTCGTCAATCGCATCGGGCGGATTGATCCCGAACGTATCGTCTACGTATCCTGCCACCCGGGTACCCTCGCGCGCGACGCGGGCGTGCTGGTCAACGAGGCTGGCTATACGCTCGAGGCGGCCGGCATCATCGACATGTTTCCGCACACGGCCCACGTCGAGTCGATTGCTGTTTTTCAAAAATAGTTAATAATTAACGATTTGGGAGCGGAGCATGTCACTCGGACCGGTGATGCTCGACATCGACGGTGTCAGCCTGACGCCGGCTGATCGTGACCTGCTGCGCGAACCCGCCGTCGGCGGGCTGATCCTGTTCAGCCGCAACTACGAGTCTCCGCAGCAGCTGGCCGCCCTCGTGAACGAGGTGCGAGCATTGAGAAGCCCGCCACCGATTGTCGCTGTGGACCACGAAGGTGGCCGCGTGCAACGATTCCGCGACGGCTTCACCGCCATCCCGCCCATGCGGGTGATCGGCCGCCAGTACAGGTCCGACCCGAAAGGCGCCCTCGACATTGCGCGCCAGGCTGGCTGGCTGATTGCGTCCGAGCTGCGGGCGTGCGGCATCGATCTTTGTTTCGCACCCTGCGTGGACCTCGACTGGGGCGTGAGCGAAATCATCGGCGACCGCGCATTCCACACCAAGCCGGAAGTCGTCGCGGACCTGGCGGCGGAATTCTGCCGCGGCCTGCGCAGCGCCGGCATGGCTGCGGTAGCGAAGCACTTCCCGGGCCACGGCGCGGTCGTTGCGGATTCCCACGAACAGCTGCCGGTGGATCGCCGCGAGTACGGTGACGTGCTGGACGACATGCGGCCTTACGAGAAGCTGATCGGCAACGGGCTCGTCGCGGGCATCATGATGGCGCACATCGTCTACCAGCAGATGGACCCGCTGCCGGCCGGGTTTGCAGAGTACTGGATACAGCGCGAGCTCCGCACGCGCCTCGGATTCGGGGGTGCCGTGCTGAGCGACGACCTGAGTATGAAGGCGACCCGCCGGTATGGCACTATGCCGGAGCGGGCGCGACGGTCGCTGGATGCCGGCTGCGACATGGTACTGGTCTGCAACGATCGCGACGCTGCGCAGGCGACGCTGCGGGCGCTTAAGGACTACTCGGACCCGTTGTCGCTGGTTCGGCTTGCGAGACTGCACGGAACCGGGCAACTGGCGCGAGAGTCCCTGCTCGCCAGCGAACGCTGGCAAATAGCGCACGCGGAATTGTCGAAGTGGACCGAGCCGCCCGAACTGGAACTGGACGCCTGAACATGGAGCCGGTCGACAGACGCATTCTCGAACAGGTCATCTCGGAATCCGCGGAGCCCGTGCTGCTCGTGCGTGTCGATCACTCGGAATGGCCGGTCGCGCTAAGCAACGGGGCGTTTGCGGCGCTCGGCGGCGAGCACGCGGATGGCAAACCCTTTGCCGACGTCATCGAGCAAATGGTCGGCCGCGAACTCGCGCTCGAAATCAGCGAGGCTGTGCGATCGAAACAGGAGACGAGCTTTCCCGTCGAACGGGGAGGCCGCGAATTCCTGCTCGTGCTGAAGCCGCTGGCGTTGCCCGGAGCGAGCGGCGCCAGCTTCTATGCGGCCTTCTGGCGCGGCGGGGCCGGCAGCCTGTCGACCGCCGGCGCGGAAATGCAGCATGCCTTGCTCAAGGCAAAACGGCGCATCCGCGACCTGTCGCGGGACGACCCGGTGACCGGGCTTCTCAATGAACGCGTGTTCCGCGAAGTGCTCGACCACGACTGGGCCGTCGCGGCGCGAGAGAGGAGCGCGCTCGCGGTCGTCTTGTTCTCGCTCGATGAATTCGAAGCCTACGTCGACGTATTCGGCAGGCACGCCTCCGATTCCTGCCTGCGCAGGGTAGGCCAGGCGATCCGCCGCTGCCTGCGGCGCGCGAGCGACGTCGTCGGGCGGCTGGATCGTGAACGATTTGCCGTGCTGTCTCATGCACCCGACGAACACGCGGTGCGCGATTTCGCCGCGCGTATTTCGACTGCGGTGCGTGAACTCGGCCTGCATCACCCGCGGGCGCGGGCCGGGCGCTTCGTCACGGTGTCGTTTCGCGTGGGTCTGGTTCGGGCCGCAGAAGAGTCGCGCAGCGCTGGCGAATTCCTCGACGAACTATTGGCCGGGTTCTCCGAGTAACGCCGGCTCGAGTTCTTGGTCTTCGGGGTCCTCGACGCGGGTTATTCGCGCAAGCACGCCGAACTTCGGGTGGTCGAAGTAACGCAGATCGCCGCTCTTGAAAATGCGGTCCTCGAAAATTCGGTAACGCACGGGCGCCGGCAGCATCTCGACGTAGGAGGCGCCGCTGCGGTTGTCCCGGAATTCGGTAACGGGATCGTCGATCGCGAGCGGGTCCCCAAGACCGGAGGGCTGCTCGAGGCTCAAGTCGACGACGAGGTGCAGGTAACGGCTCAGGTAAAGGGTGAAGCTGCCGTCGAGGCCTTCCGGTGGCGGCGCCAGGGCCTGCAGTTCAACCGGCTCGGTCGCTTCCTCCGGTCTCGTGACCTGGGTCCACGCGAAATGCATCAGGGGCCTGTAGACGTCCAGTCGCTCGAGCATGCCGGCAATGTCGGTCAAGGTGAGTTCTTCATCGAGGTGCAGAAAAAAGTCCTGTTCTGCCGGATAAGCATCCTGTTCCTCCACAGGTGCCTGTTCCTCGACCATTGGCTCGGCAACCGTATCGCCAAACACCAGTTCCTGCTCTTCAGCCTCATCCGGAGCCGGCAGCGGAGGCTCTTCAGGCAAAAACTGTTCGGTTCCCGCCGAGACTTCCTGCGCGTATTCGAAGATGATCACTTCGACCGTGTAACGTGGATACTCTATCTCTTCGGGATCGAGAACGGTCTGTGCCGCCGTCGCCGCCCAAGCCAGCGTCATTGCGATGGTTGTCGTTACTCGTCGCATCATAAAGTCTCTAACCTGCCGACCCTGGGCTCACCTGCTCCCCCTCCGCCTCCGGTGCAAGCCTGTGTATGAGGTCCTCTATCGCCTGGAAGCGCGCCTCGACACTCCGCGAGGTCGAGCCTGAAGCTCAGCCGGTGCGAGCCCTGCAGCCGGTAGCTGCGGCTGTCATTTTGCACCAATTTCACGAGCGCGACAGGATCAATCCGGCTGTTGTCGCCAAATACCACGTAGCCGCCTGCGTCTGCAGCGTCGATTTTCTCAATGCCCAGGGCTGAGGCGCGCTGTTTAATCGCCGCAATCCGCATGAGGTTCTTCGCCGCATCCGGCAGCAGCCCGAATCGATCGATGAGTTCGACCTGCATTTCGCGCAGTTCTTCCCCGTCTGCGGGTCCCCGAAATGCGCTTGTAGAGCATGAGCCGCAGGTGCACGTCGGGCACGTAGTCGTCGGGAAGCAAAGCAGCGATGTGCAGGTTGATGTCGACGCCTGCGTCGAGCGGCGCCTCAAGGTCCGGCTCTCGGCCCGCACGCAGGGAGTCGACGGCGCGCGCGAGCAGTTCCGTGTATAGAGAAAAGCCTATCTCTTGGATCTGGCCGCTCTGCACGTCGCCGAGTAGTTCGCCCGCGCCACGGATCTCGAGGTCGTGGGTGGCGAGCGTGAAACCGGAGCCGAGATCCTCCAGCGAGTCGATGGCCTCGAGGCGCTTGACGGCATCGGCGGTCATCGCCGCTTTCGGCGGCGCGATCAGGTAGGCATAGGCGCGATGGTGCGAGCGGCCGACACGGCCGCGCAACTGGTGCAGCTGCGCAAGCCCGAAGCGGTCCGCGCGGTTGATGATGATCGTGTTCGCCGTCGGGACGTCGATGCCGCTTTCGATGATCGTCGTGCAGAGCAGGACATTGAAGCGGCGGTGATAGAAATCCAGCATCACCTGTTCGAGTTCGCGCTCCGGCATCTGGCCGTGGCCGATGCGCAGGTTCGCCTCCGGCACGAGTTTCGCGAGCCGCTCGGCGATGCGGCCGATGTCCTCGACGCGATTGTGCACGAAGTAGACCTGGCCGCCGCGCTTGATCTCGCGCAGGCAGGCTTCCCGGATCACGACGTCGTTCCACTCGCCGACAAAGGTCTTGACCGACAGCCGCTCGGCCGGCGGCGTCGCGATCAGCGACATGTCGCGGATGCCGCCCATCGCCATGTTCAGAGTGCGCGGGATGGGCGTCGCGGTCAGCGTGAGCACGTCGACCTCGCTGCGCAGCGAACGGATGGCTTCCTTGTGCCGTACGCCGAAGCGGTGTTCTTCGTCGATGATCACGAGCCCGATGTCCTTGAACGACTTCGTGTGCTGCAGCAGCCTGTGCGTGCCGATCACGACGTCGACCGCGCCGGACCCCATGCCGGCCACGATCTCCCGGACCTGCTTCGCTGACTGGAAGCGCGACAGGACCTCGATTCGGACCGGCCAGTCGGCGAAACGGTCGCGGAAATTCTGGCCGTGCTGCTGCGCGAGCAGCGTCGTCGGCACCAGCACCGCGACCTGCTTGCCGCCGTGAACCGCGGCGAACGTCGCGCGCAGTGCCACCTCTGTCTTGCCGAATCCGACATCGCCGCAGACGATGCGGTCCATCGGTTCGTCGGATGCCAGGTCGGCGAGCACCTCGTCGATGGTACGCGCCTGGTCGTCCGTGGGGTCGAAGGGGAAGCCGCTCTCGAACGCACGGTAGTCCGCTTCGGACCAGTGGAAGCGGTGGCCCGGACGCATGGCACGGCGTGCGTAGATGTCGAGAAGTTCGGCGGCGGCGTCGCGGATCTTGCGGATGGCGCGCCGCCGCGCCTTTTCCCACTGGTCGCTGCCGAGGCGGTGCAGCGGCGCGTTCTCCGGCGACGCGCCGGTGTATCGCGAGATCAGTTCCAGCGCATGCACGGGCACGTAGAGCTTGTCGCCGTCCGCGTATTCGAGATGCAGGAACTCGCCCTCGATGCCGCCGACGTCGAGCGTGATCAGCCCGATGTAGCGGCCGACGCCGTACTCGGCATGCACGACCGGCGATCCCTCCTCGAGATCGTCGAGCTGCCGGATGATCGCTTCCGGGTCTCGCTCGCTGCGCCGCCGCCGGGTGCGCACGCGGTCGCCGAAGAGCTGCTGTTCGCTGATGATCGCGAGCCGCGATTCGGGCAGCAAGACGCCGTTTTCGAGCGGTGCAACGGCGACGCCGATACGGTGGTTGCCGGACGAGAATTGTGGCCAGCCTGCGACGCGCTCGAGGTCGAGTCCGCGCCCGGACAGGAGTTCATAGAGCTGCTCACGTCGGCCCGCGGAGTCCGTGGTGAACAGCACGCGGCCGTCGAAGCTTTCGAGGAACCGGATCAGTGCGCCGGCCGGGTCCTCGTAGCGGGCCTCGATTTTCAGTGCAGGCGGCATGCGCGTCGGCAGATTCCGAACTTCCGGACCCTCGGCCAGGGACTGCGCGGAGTAGTGCACGCAATGGTGGCGATCGATCCGCTCCTTGACGGCGTCGATGGTCGCGAACGTCTCGAGCGGATCGAGTACTGGCCGCTCGGGATCGAGGCTGCAGAGGTCATGCCGTTCTTCGATCTCGGCCCAGGCTCGTTCCAGCAACCCGTGCAGGCCATCGGGGCGGACCACGATGCAATCGTCAGGGAGGTAGTCCGCGAGTCCGGATGTCTTCTCGAAGAACAGCGGCAGGTAATACTCGATACCGCCGTGTGCGATACCCTCGGAGACATCCCGGTAAACGCGCGACCGGCTTGGTTGGCCCTCGAACCGTTCGCGATACCGCGAGCGGAAATCGCGGATCGCGTCGTCGTCCAGCGGCACCTCGCGCGCCGGCAATAGTTCGACCGCGTCCGCGGTTTCGCCGGACAGCTGCGAATCGGGCGAGAAGTAGCGCAGCGACTCGATTTCGTCGTCGAAGAAGTCGATGCGCACCGGCTCTTCCGAGCCCATCGGGAATACGTCGATCAGCGAGCCGCGGACCGCGAACTCGCCGTGCTCGGACACCTGCGGAACCCGCAGGTAACCGGCCGCTGCCAGGGACGCCGTAAACTCGTCATGGGTGAGTTGCTGCCCGGTACGCAATGACAGCGATCGGGCGGCGACGTAGTCGATCGGTGGCAGGCGCTGCAGGAGCACGGGCGCCGATGCGATGACGACGCCGCGTCGTATCGAGGGCAACTGCGCTAGGACAGAGAGGCGTTGCGAGATGATGTCCTGGTGCGGCGAGAAATTGTCCCACGGCAGCGTTTCCCACTCGACGAAATGCAGCACCGGGAAGTCGCCCCCGGAGAAGAAGCGCAGCTCGGCCTCCAGCTGGTCGGCGTGGCGCGGGTCGTCGGCCAGCACCAGCAACGGCGCGTCGGCCCGGCGCGCGAGTTCGGCGACCGCGAGCGACGCGCTGGCGCCGACGAGGCTGCCCCAGCCGGAAAAGCGGCCGGACGCCATGGGTGCGGCTATGAGGTAGTGGGTATCGGGCACGACGGGTGCATTGCGATCAGGGCCCGCGATTATAGTCGCGCTGCCCGAGTCTCACCACACAACGAGCGGATCTCGAACTGCGCCTGAATGGGATCCCGGCAGGCGCCCGGGGAATTTCTCTCCCTCATGGCTCGCTTCGCTGCGCTTTACTTCGGTCGAGAAACGCCCCGGGGCGCCTGCTCGTCTCGTCGCGACGACCGGAGCCCGGTTCGGGGTGTTTGTCGACGAGGCTGTAGGAGCGGTTCTCGAACCGCGNNACTTCGGTCGAGAAACACCCCGGGGCGCCTGCCCGTGTCGTCGAGACTGCTGGCGTAAGGTTCGGCGAGTTTCTGGATGCGGCTGCAGGAGCGGTTCCCGAACCGCGATCGGGCTGCGTGCCCGAGGTGGGGTCTATTCAGGGGAAAACGAAAACGCCCGAGCGTCGGTGTCGGTACAAGCGGCGTTCGCTCAGCGCTTGAGGACGGCGTGGATGACGCGGTCGTATTCGAAGTAGACGGTGAACTGGGGGTATTCCCAGCGCGAGATCGGCGGATCGCCGACCGCGGCTTTCTTCGTGACCGGGCTGCCGTATTTCGCCTCGACCTGCGCCTGCGTCGTGCCGCGCAGGGGGCGTGAACCGTCTTCGCCCGCGCTGATGCCCGAGGTGTTGAGCGTGTCCGCGCTGGCGCTCGCCATCAGGCCGAAAGCCATGCCGAGGATTGTCAGTAACCGCAGCTTGTGCATGATGCCTCTCCGAGTGCTTGCCGGGGCAATATAGCACCGGGGACCGGGCCAAAAAACAGGATCGCTGTCCGGTTTGTGTTTACTTTTGGCGGGAAACGCCGGTATTGAGACCTGTGTCACAGTTCGGGCGTCGTAAAACGGCATGAACCGCGGTGTTCCGATTGTGGTTTAATGCGTGGCGATGATTAATCCCGTCGAACTGTTTGTCGGGCTTCGCTACCTGCGGGCGAAGCGCCGCACCCGATTCGTTTCCTTCATCACACTGATATCGCTGATCGGCATCGCCCTCGGCGTCGCCGCCCTGATCGTTATCCTGTCGGTGATGAACGGCTTCGAAGGCGAACTGCGCAGCCGGCTGCTGAGCATGTCGGCGCACGGCTTCGTGACGGGAAGCGATGGCGTGACCCACGACTGGCGTCAGCTCACGGCGGCCGTTGAAGCCGACGAGGGTGTTGCCACCGCGGCGCCTGTCGTCGAACTGGAGGGGATGATCCAGTCGGGCCGGGAGTTGCGCGCGGTGATCATCCACGGCGTGGATCCCGGGTACGAAGACCGCCTGTCCGGCAACGTCATCAACCTCGTCGAGGGAAGCCTTTCGGATCTGCAGCCGGGCAGCCGCAGCATCATACTGGGACGGGTGCTCGCCTACGATCTTGGTGCGCGCGTCGGCGACGGCGTCGTGCTGTTGGTCCCGCGGCCGGCCGGCGACGGCACGATGGAGCCGGTGCTCGAGCGCTTCGTGATGAGTGGCGTCTTCGAGGCCGGCCTGCAGGATCACGACAGCATTCTCGCGCTGGTGAATGCGCGCGATGCGGCCGGCATCCTCGGGCTGGGTGACGAAGTCACCGCCGTGCGTTACCGGGCCCATGACGTCATGGCGGCGCCCGAGATCACCGGGCGGTTGACGGGGCGGCTGCAGGGCGTGACGGCCAGTGACTGGACCGTCGAGAACGCGAGTTACTTCCGCGCCATCAAGCTCGAAAAGATGATGATGTCGCTGATACTGTCGCTGATCATCGGTGTCGCCGCGTTCAATATCGTGGCAAGCCTTGTGATGGTCGTTACGGACAAAACCAACGACATCGCTATCCTGCGAACGCTCGGTATGGGCCCCAACGGTGTCGTGCGTGTCTTTTTCGTGCAGGGTGCGGTGATCGGCTGGGCCGGCGTGCTGGTCGGCGTATTGCTCGGCATCGTTCTCGCCATCAACGTCCCGGTCATCGTGCCGGTGCTCGAGCAATTGTTCGGCTTCCAGATCATGCCGGGCGATGTCTATTACGTGACTCGCATTCCGTCGGAACTCGAGTGGGCCGATGTCACGGTCATTTCGGTCGCCGCATTCCTGCTGACCTCGCTCGCCACCCTTTATCCGGCGCGGCGCGCGGCGCTGGTCAACCCGGCCGTCGCGCTCAGGTACGAGTAGCAGCCATGGCACAGCGCTTCGAAACCTGGATCGGCGGCCGTTACGTGCGCTCGCGCAGCGCCAACAGCTTCGTGTCGCTCATCTCCGCAATTTCCATGCTCGGCATAGCGATCGCGGTCGCGGTGCTTATCATCGTGCTGTCGGTTGTGAACGGCTTCGAGCGGGAACTGAAGGAACGCCTGCTGGCGATGACCTCGCACGCAAGCATCGAGGGCGTCGAGGGAGAACTCGAAGGTTGGCCGGACCTGCAGGAAGTCGCCGCGCGCAATTCGCGGGTCGTCGCGTCGGCTCCCTATGTGAATGGGCAGGCGCTCCTGGTCTTCGGCGAACAGCTTAGCGGCGCCGAGATCCGCGGCATCGACCCGGTGCAGGAACAAACCGTGTCCGGCGTGGCTGGACTGATGCTCGAGGGCGAACTCGCCAGTCTCGAGCCCGGCGATTTCAATATTGTCCTCGGCGTGGAACTTGCGAAAGAACTGCAGCTGGGCGTCGGCGAGAAGGTCACCGTGACGCTTGCCGAGGGAATCGTCACGCCCGCGGGCGTGGTTCCAAGGACCAAGCGGTTCACGGTGAGCGGGATCTACCGGGTCGGCATGTACGAATTCGACCGCCGGCTCGCCTTCACCAATATTAATGACGCCCAGAAACTGTATCGCAAGCGGGACACGGTCAGTGGCGTCCGGCTATCGGTCACCGAGATCTTCGATGCCGGTGGGATCGTCCGTGAAGTCGCGATCGAGCACGGTGCGCTCGTACTGATCAGCGACTGGACCCGGCGTCATGTCAATTTCTTCCGGTCCATCCAGATCACCAAGTCGATTCTGTTCGTCATACTCTTGCTGGTGATCGCGGTCGCCGCATTCAATATCGTCTCCACCTCGTGATGGTCGTGAAGGAAAAGCAGGCGGACATCGCCATACTGCGCACGGTGGGTGCGCGTCCGTCGAGTATTCTCAGGATCTTCGTGACGCAGGGCAGCGTCATCGGTATCGTCGGCACGCTGGCCGGTGTCGTGTTCGGCGTGCTGCTTGCAATCAACCTGGAGACCGTGGTGACGCACCTCGAAGCGCTGTTCGGCATCAAGTTCCTCGCGGCAGACGTGTATTTCATCAGCGACCTTCCCTCGGAGCCGCGTGCCGGGGACGTGCTGAGAATTGCGTCTATTGCATTGGTGCTCGCCCTGGGTTCCACGCTGTACCCGGCATGGGTTGCCGCCAGGACTGCGCCGGCAGAGGCGCTGCGTTATGACTGACGAGAAACGCAAGGTACTGGAATGCCGCGGTGTCGTGCGCCGATTCCGTGAGGGCAGCTCCGTTCTGGAGGTTCTCAGCGGTGTCGACCTAGAGGTAGGGCCGGCCGAGCGCGTCGCCATCATCGGAGCGTCGGGCTCGGGAAAAACCACGCTCCTGCAGATCATGGGCGGACTGGACGATCCCGATGAGGGCGTGGTACTCGTTGACGGAGTGGCGATGCACGGTGGCGACGAGAAGGCCAAGGGCGATCTCAGGAATCGTTACATCGGATTTGTCTACCAGTTCCACCACCTGCTTCCGGAATTCACCGCCGAGGAAAACGTTGCGATGCCGCTGCTCATCCGTCGCGAGTCGAAGGCCGACGCACTTGCGAAGGCTCGCGACCTGCTCGGCCGCGTCGGGCTCGGCGAACGCCTGGACCACAAGCCCGGCGAGCTGTCAGGCGGCGAGCGGCAGCGCGCCGCAGTGGCACGCGCCCTGATCACCCGACCACAGCTCGTGCTTGCCGATGAACCGACCGGCAATCTCGATGCGGGCAATGGCGAGCACGTCCTGAATCTTATGCTCGAACTGAATCGTGAGATGTGTACGAGCCTGGTGATCGTCACGCACGATCACTCGATCGCGAAGCGCATGGATCGAGTTCTGGTCCTGGAGAACGGCCGGCTGGCAGTCCAAGCCTAGACTCTTATCGGTCGTCCTTGTTACGACGCTGCGCCCTCTTGCGCGATTTGTACTGGCCGAGGGAGCTGCGCCAGACGAATTCGAGCGTGACGTACGCGACCAGGGCCGACGCCGTTCCGAGCAGCAGGCATCCCAGCAGCATCGGCTGCCAGATATTCACGAAGGTGTGCGTGACCCATTCAAACGACATTTCCACGTCGAACGGCTTCTGAGGCACTCCAAGAAGCAGGACGCCGAGCCGGTATGCAAAGAAATACATCGGCCCCATCGTCAATGGATTGCTGATAAAGGTCGTCAGCGCCGCGATCGGGATGTTGACGCGCAGTGCCAATGCTGCGAACGAGGCCCAGATCGGGTGGCCCGGGAACGGCAAGAAAGCGAAAAACGCGCCCAGTGCGACCGCCGGCACGACGTTCTTGCGGCGCACGCTCCACAGGCGGTGGTCGTGCATCAGGTGGCGGAACGGCGCAAGGAACCATCTCTCGCCGAACTGGTGGCGTTTGAGTGCGAATTTCCTGAAAAAGCGTCTTGGCATTCCGCGTCGAATCCGATGTCCTGACAACGGGCCATCCCCGTTCTCGGGGCCGATGCGACAGCAACGCGATGATCAAATCCTGTTTGAGCCTGCTGGCAGGTGCTTACGCGCTGCACTTTACCAGTTTTACATCCGGCTACGGCCTATTTCAGGTAGCGGCCCTGGGCGCTGCAATCGCGTTGCTTGCCGGCGGGCGCGGAGCGGCGGCGTGGTTCCTTACTGGACTCTCCCTGTTCGCACTGCACGCGCAGCATGTCGTCGTACAGCGGCTGCCGCCGCAATACGAGGGCGACAGCATGCTGGCGGTTTTGCAGATCGTCGACTTTCCGCGCCAGAGGGGGGAATCGATCAGTTTCCTCGCCCGGCCACTCGGCGATGCCAGAATTCCGCCGCGGCTTCGAATCAACTGGTACGAGGCACCCGAACGACCCGACATCGGCGACGTCTGGCAGTTCGAGGTGCGGCTGCGCCGGCCGCGCGGAACGAGCAACCCGGGGCAGTTCGATTACGAGGCCTGGCTGTTCCGGCAGCGTATCGGCGCGACGGGTTACGTCGTCAACGGGCCGCGCAACAAGCGGCTCAAGCAGAAAGCTGGCGCTCCGGCAAGCCGCCTGCGGGCGCGAGCCGTCGAACGGCTGGCATCGCTCATCGAAGACCCGGACACGTCGTCGGTCCTTGCCGCGATCTCCGTGGGCGCGCGCCACGGAATCACCGCGGAGCAATGGCTGCGTTATTCGCGGTCGGGAACGAGCCACCTGATGGCGATCTCCGGCCTGCACGTGGGTCTCGCCGCATCGGCGGCCTGGTTCCTCGCGGTAACATCGTGCGGGGTCCTGCGCGTCGGCGGCAACCACCTCAGGATTGCTTGGCTCGCGGCCCTCGTCGTGGCGGCCGGCTATGCCGGCCTTTCGGGATTCGCCGTGCCGGCACAGCGCGCAACACTGATGTTGCTGTTGCTCGTGCTCGCGTTCCTGCGCCGCCGCGAACCGCGCCCGGTCGCTATTCTCGCCGCGGCCTGTTTCCTGGTAACCGGACTCGACCCGCTTGTCACACTGGCGCCGGGGTTTCAGCTGTCGTTTGCCGCCGTACTGATACTGCTCTGGTTCGCGCGCCGCCGCGCCCGCGCTCCGGCATTGCGGCTGTCGAGGGGCGTCATGCAGCTCGCCGCGGTACAGGCGTACCTGCTGTTCGGCCTGATGCCGCTGACCGTGATGAATTTCAGCCGCGTGTCGTTCGCCGCGCCCGCGGTCAATCTCATCGCGGTGCCGCTGTTCAGTATCGTAACCGTGCCGTTCGCGCTCGCGGGCGTCTTGCTCGACGGCCCGGCCGCCGCAGCCGGCGATGTTGCTCTGCGGATTGCCGGTGCCGGGATCGAGGTGTTGCACCGGCTCGTCGACGTCGGGCTGTCGTTTCCGCATGCGGCGCAGACGACGTCGGCGACCGGCGCCATCGCTGGCATCTGCATGGCGTCGGTACTTGCCTGGGTTGTGCTGCCGCGCGCCTGGCCTGGGCGCCATGTCACTTTGCTCGGCGCGCTTGCGCTGGTCTCGGCCCGTGTCCCGGGCCCACCCGATGGCTGTGTCGACGTCCGCATGCTCGATGTCGGGCAGGGACTCGCCGTCGTCGTACGCACCCGGCAACGAACCCTGTTGTACGACACGGGCGCCGCCTTCCCGGGCGGCAGCGACATGGCGAGCCGCGTGATATTACCGTACCTCTCTGCACAGGGTGTCCGGCGAATCGACCGCCTTGTCGTGTCGCATTCGGATATCGATCACGCCGGTGGCGCAGCTCCAATCCTGGCAGGCATGGAGGTCGGGCAGGTACTGGCCGGCGAACCGGAGGCGCTGGCCGCGGCCGTGGCCTGCCGAGCCGGCCGCGCCTGGCGCTGGGACGGTGTCGGGTTTTCCGTGTTGCATCCGCCGGGGAACGGCCGGTACGCGGGCAACGACGCTTCCTGTGTGGTTCTCGTCGAGGCCGGCGATGCCCGCCTATTGCTGACCGGGGACATCGAGTCGGGCGTCGAGCGAGCGCTCGTCGCCGCCGGCGCACCGGGCCGGGTCGACGTGGTGGTGGTGCCGCACCATGGAAGCGATACGTCGTCGAGTGGCACGTTCGTGGGTTTCCTGTCCGCGGACGCGGCCCTGGTGTCTGCCGGCCACGGCAATCGATGGGGCTTGCCGAAGCAGGGTGTCGTAGAGCGCTGGCGAGGCGCCGGCACCGAGGTGATGACAACGTCGCACGATGGCGCAGTCGGAATCAGGCTTTGCGATCGGTCAGGAATCGTGCACGTGTCGAAAAATCGCCAGCAGCGCCGCAGGCTGTGGCATGAGCCTCCGCCGCCGTGAGCGGGGAGAATTTTCGATCCCGGCGCTGTATATTTCATTTTTCCTCCGAGTCCGACTGTATGGTTGAAATCGTCAAATCCGGTGGCTGGCTGATGGCGCCGATCATCCTGTGCGCCATTATCGCCCTGGGCATCATCCTGGAGCGCTTCTGGACGTTGCAGCAGAAACGCGTGATTCCGGACGACCTGACCAGCAAGGTTTGGGGCTGGGTCAAGAAGGACCAGCTCGACCAGAAACAGATTCAGAGCCTGCACCAGGGCTCGCCGCTCGGGCAGATACTCGCGGCGGGACTCATCAACCGCGACCGCGAGCGCGCGGTCATGAAGGACAGCATCGAGGATACCGGGCGCCACGTGGTGCACGAACTGGAACGCTACCTAGAGACACTGGGCACGATAGCCGCCATCACGCCGCTGCTGGGGCTGCTCGGTACCGTAATCGGCATGGTGAAGGTGTTCACCGCCATCACGACGCACGGCGTCGGCAACCCGACCGTGCTTGCCGGCGGTATTGCAGAGGCCCTGATCACCACGGCCGCCGGCCTGACGGTCGCGATTCCGGCACTGATCGGCTACCGCTATTACCGCAACCGAGTTGAGGCGCTGGTCGTGACCATGGAGAAAGAGGCGATCAAGCTGGTCGAGGCGTTGCACCGACGACAGCAGAAGGGCGGCGAATGAGGCTCAGCGTCCGGCCGAAGGCCCAGCCGGAGGTCAACCTGACCTCGCTGATCGACGTCGTGCTGCTGCTGTTGATCTTCTTCATGGTATCCACGAGTTTCGTCAAGCAGTCGCAGATCCAATTGCGCCTGCCGGAAGCGGACAGTCCCGCGATCGTCGAGGAGACGCCAGAGCAGATCGACATCATGATCACGGAGATAGGAACCTATTTCGTCAACGGGCGTGAACTCATCAATACGCGACCCGAAACGATCCGCAACGCACTGCAGAAGATATCCGGCGGCAATAACGAGCTGCCGCTCACGATCAGCGCCGACGCCAATGCTAAACACCAGTATGTCGTCACGGCGATGGATGTGGCCGGCCGACTCGGTTTCACGCGGATCAACATCGCAACCGTCAACGACACGGCCGACGACTAGTCGGGAGATCGCCCATCACCACGAGCACGTCAAATGACCGGGACACCGCCGTAATCTACAGGCG
>JABAHR010013592.1_pt3 | contig 29883 bp, 30 predicted proteins | sample 7062101 | NCBI WGS metagenome assembly JABAHR01 (sample SAMN14534553, study PRJNA622989) | marine sediment metagenome | biome: marine biome [ENVO:00000428]; feature: marine pelagic biome [ENVO:01000023]; material: deep marine sediment [ENVO:00002113] | place: India: Gulf of Kutch | collected...
ACGAAAGGTTTTGTTTGAGGGCTTACTGCACCCCCCTCCGATTCTTTTAATATAGTTAGAATTTTTGCTTTAAGTATAGTTTTTATTTCATGAGGATCAGTAATGGAATTACTCTCTATCTCTCTTTCTACATCCTCTCTTAGTTTCATCGTAGTTGTGACTCCCAGATCTGCCATAACAAGTGTTTCTTCAAAATCGTCCCAAATCTCATCATCAATCTCAGTTCTGCTGATTATTGCATCGAGTTTATCAATAAATCCCGTGCGAGTCTTTGATAAACCCTTACGTAGCCTTGAGAAAAGGCTCTCTTTAGGAGCTTCCTCTACCTGCTGCTCTACAGTTTCTTCAGCAACTTTCTCTTCTATTTCCTGAGGTATTGCAGGGGGAGCTTCAGGCTCAACCCTGGTCTCTACTATAGAAACAGTTTGAGCATCCTCTGTTTCAGTCTTAGCTGTAAATTCAGCAGCCGGCTCAGAAACAACCTCTTGAGCCGCTTCTATTTCCTGCTCAACTTTACCCTGAATCTCTTCTAAATCAGCGGGTTCTAACTTCTCAGTTTGTACAGCTTCTTCTAAGGCTTCATGACCTTCCTCTTCCGGTTCGGCTACCTCTGCTTCTGGTACTTCATCCTTTATAAATATTGCTAATATTAAAGTTACTAAAAATATGGCTGCACAAATTAATATAAACGTTAAATCATCCGGATTAATATTCAGTGTGTTCGATAAATTATTAATTATAGATTCCAAACTGTTTGCTCCTTCAACTCTTGATTATCTGGCTAAATTGCTTATTAAGTAATATATAAACATTTAATATACTCTTACAATATCTGTTATCAATAACGTTGCTTTAAAATATGGTTTTAATAATATTATTTACTTTTTTTAGACTTAATTTCAGATAATATAGGTTTTATATGTCAGACCAGTTTATTCACTTACATTTACATTCTCAGTACTCGCTTTTAGACGGCGCAATTAAATTTAATGATCTGTTTACTAAAGCAAAAGAGTATGAAATGGACTCTATTGCAATTACAGACCATGGAAATCTGTTTGGCGCCTATGAATTCCATCAAAAGGCAAAAGAGTTTGGTATAAAACCCATAATTGGGTGTGAAATCTATATAACTCCAACACTTAAGGTGGATCATCCCTCCCAGGCAAGAAATCACCATTTGATTCTGCTTGCAACAAACAATGCGGGATATAAGAACCTCTCTAATCTGGTGACAAAAGCATACTTTGACGGTTTTTACAGAAGGCCCAGGATAGATCATGAGCTGCTCGAACTGCACAGTGAGGGAATAATATCTCTTAGCGGCTGCCTCAATGGTGAGCTTTGCACAAGCATACTGGAAGATGATATGAACAAAGCCATGACCGTGGCGTCCAAATACAAAGAGATGTTTGGTGACAGATACTACCTGGAAGTACAGGCTAATGACCTTAGGGAGCAGGAGCTTGTAAATGAGAAGATTAAGCAGATCGGAAAATCCCTAAAAATACCGATTGTGGCCACAAATGATTGTCATTTTTTAAATAAGCATGACTCCAAGCCCCATGACGCGCTCCTTTGTATACAGACAGGCTCGATGCTGCAGGATGAAAACAGGTTTAAATTTAAAGGAGAGGAATACTATTTTAAATCAGCAGATGACATGATTTCTACTCTTGGAAAATATGAAGACGAAATCTATAAAACAGCCGAGATAGCAGAAAGGTGCAATTTTGAATTCGAGACCACAGGGTACAAGCTTCCTGTTTTTAATACCGATAATGGCAAGTCACTTGAAGAGTACTTACTGGAGCTTACAAAAGACAATCTGAACAAGATTATTAGAGATAAAAGCCTTGATGGTGATCAGAAGAAGATATATCAGGAAAGAATAGACAGGGAAATACTGACCATAAACGAGATGGGATTTGCGGGTTATTTTCTAGTGGTCGCAGATTTTATAAACTATGCAAAATCAAAGGGCATACCGGTTGGTCCAGGAAGGGGAAGTGCTGCCGGAAGTCTTGTGGCCTATGCACTTGGAATAACAGAGGTTGATCCTATTCCATACAATCTCATATTCGAGAGATTTTTAAATCCTGAAAGAGTCAGTATGCCTGATATTGATATTGATTTTTGCGGTGAAGGCAGGGACGAGGTAATCAGATACGTAACAGAAAAATATGGGGCGGACAAGGTAGCCCAGATCGGAACATTCGGAACAATGTCTGCTAAGGCTGTTGTAAAAGATGTAGGAAGGGTAATGGGAATACCCTATGCCGATGTAGACAGGGTTTCCAAACTTATACCGTCTTTCAGGGGAAGGGTATTTTCTATAGAGGAAGCAATAAAGAATGTGCCGGAGCTTAAAGATCTTATAAGCGGCTCAGAAGACCTTACTGAGCTTATTGAGCTTGCAAAACCTCTGGAAAATATGGTCAGGCACTCATCTACCCATGCAGCGGGAGTGGTTATATCCAACGAACCGCTTTCAGATTATGTGCCTCTCTATAAAGGTGCCAAGGATGAAATTGTAACCCAGTTTGATATGAACTCTATTGAGTCTCTCGGGTATGTGAAGTTTGATTTTCTTGGGCTAAAAACACTAACTGTAATTAATAAGGCCATTCAGTTAATAAAACAGTCTGATGACCCCGAGGCAAAGAACTTTGATATTTCCAGCATCCCGCTTGATGATCCAAATGTTTACAAGCTGCTTTCCAAAGGATTTACGAGAGGAATTTTCCAGATTGAATCACCCGGGATGAAAGAAGTACTTTCAAGACTGCAGCCAACTGACTTTGAAGATATCATCGCTCTTCTTGCTCTTTACAGACCGGGCCCTCTTGATAGCGGCATGGTAGATGAATTTATACAGAGAAAGCACGGAAAGAAGAAAGTGGACTACCCGCTGCCAGACTTAAAAGAGGTGCTAAAAGACACATATGGTCTTTTCGTTTATCAGGAACAGATAATGAACACCGCATCAGTTGTGGCCGAGTACAGCCTGGGTGAGGCTGATCTGCTAAGACGGGCAATGGGTAAGAAAAAGCCTGCCGAGATGAAAGCACAGAGAAAGAGATTTCTTGAGGGAAGCAAGAACAGAAAGATAGCACCCAAGACGGCAAAAGAAATATTTGATAATATGGAAAAGTTTGCCGAGTATTCATTTAACAAAAGCCACAGTACGGCTTATGCAATGATTACCTATCAAACTGCTTACCTAAAGACATATTACGCTCCGGAATTTATGGCGGCACTCATGACTGTTGAAGCCGGTAATACCGATAAGATTATTGCCAATATTGCTGAATGCAGGGATATGGGAATTGAGATACTGCCGCCAGATGTAAACGAAAGTTTGTCAGGATTTACTTCAGTAAATGGCAAGATCAGATTCGGACTTTCTGCAATAAAAAATATTGGAGAGAGCGCCATAGATTCAATCATTAAAGAGAGAGAAGAAAACGGAAGGTTTTCTTCAATATTCCAATTCTGCAAAAACATGGACTCAAAGAAGATCAACAAAAAATCCTTAGAGAGTTTAGTAAAGAGCGGCGCATTCGATTCCATAAATACTAACAGGGGTCAGCTGTATGAATCGATTGAAATGCTACTGAATTTCATTGCACTTAACACAAAACTGAATTCACAAAATCAGAATTCCTTATTTCCGCTGGAAGATTCCATATCTCTTCCCGAGCTTGCCGATACAGAGAACTGGGACGAAAAGAATATACTAAGGTGCGAGCTTGAAGTACTCGGTTTTTTTGTAACAAACCACCCAATGGAAAAGTATGCTCATGATCTTGCAAGGCTCGTAAAAATAAAAGACAGTGAGAGTATTAAGGAAATCCCCGACGGCAAAGAGGCTTCTATCGCAGGAGTGGTAAGAACTCTAAATGTAAGAAACACAAAGAGCGGCTCGGGTATATTTGGAAACCTGGTTTTGGAAGATCTTAAAGGATCGGTAGAAGCTGTTGTTTTTAATGATCTGCTTAGAAAGTCACTCCACATATTAGAGGACAGAACTGAACCTATAATACTAAAAGGCATAGTTGAACACACCGAGGAAAGAACCAAACTAAGATCGATGGATATAAGCTCACTTAAAGAACTTAAAAATATGTCTACTTTAAATGTTCAGCTAGAACAGCAAAAGGCTACTAGCGAATATTATTCATTATTAGAGAAAACATTTTTAAATTATCCCGGAAGCTCTAAAGTAGTTATAAGTATTGAGACTACCGATGGAATTGCTGATCTTGAGGTGGGAGAATACAAAGTAAATATTGATGACCCTCTGATTGAAAAGCTCGAATCGCTCCTTGGAAAAGGCACAGTCTCTATCAGCTAGGATTTAGCTCTGCAAAAAGCTTTTCTAATTTCCCGGGATCTTTAGTAATCACAAATACTTCCTGAATTGATGTACCACTTTTTGCAATAAGTTTAGCACCGCTAACGGTTTCATATTTATATTTTACATGCAGGTTTTCGCCTGTAGCTTTTGAGACTTTTATTTCACCGGGTATTACACCTGTAACATACTCAAGACTTGAGATATATTTTTCAAGGTAATCCTGAAGGCCTTTTATAAGGCTGTGCTGGCGTTTTATTTTAGATTTTCTGTGTTTCATTTACTGTAACTCTGGAAACTTAATTTATACACTAAATGAAAACAATACTAGAACAATATGAATGAATCAAATAAGGTTATTCTATTGATTCTTCAAATACCTCTGCCTCAAAGCCGTATAAATTAGTATTTTCATCTTCCAGTGCATTTTCTCCGAGGCCTGCTTTAAAACATATTTCCTTTAGATAAGTCTCCTTATCAAGGTTATATACAATAGGCACATGCGGAAGGAGCAACCCCGTTCTGCTGCCACTAGATATTACAAGACCATGCTTTCCTAAAACTACTTCTTCGGGTTTTATTGGCTTTATGGGTTTTAATACACTTATCTCAATTTTAATATTTGGCAGTTCCCCAGCCGATACTTCACTAAAACGAGGATCACTCGTAGCTGAAGATATTGCCGTGTTTTGTACAGCCTCAGCAAGAGGTTTTGAGGGAAATATTTCACCCTTACACCCTCTTAGCTCATTACTGTCTTTTTTTCTAAGAGTCACAAATGTTGCCTTGGGCTGCAGTAAAGAAGCTTGGTCGCTCACAACTTCGGGTATTTCTCTTGTCTCTAAAAAAGTCTTCAAGGTGTTTCTTGCAATCTGCAACAGGACACTTTTATCGTCTTCGCTCAGCTGCGTTTCAGTATCCATACCCGCTGATTGCACAAGATGTTCATTAAGCAATTTCTGAAATTCACTAGTATTGTCCATATTTTCAAATGAAAAATAAAACAACTATTGTAATAGTTAAAGTATAACACAGTACAGCGTACAGAATTTTAAATCATGAGTTTTAGAATTAAATTAGAGTCGGGATATTCTATTGCCATCAGCATCTTGCAAATGGTGAGCATAGAGCCATGCATAAGTTTCATGTGTTGTACGCACTAGAAATACAGTTTTGCCGCTTTTGAGTTTACCTTCTGCTATTACACTCACCGTATCACCGATCTTCAAGGTAACTTCTCTTGGCTTATTCTCATACCTTTCCAGAGCATATGCCCTTACAGATTCAGGAATATAGTCCTCTGTTTTTTCTGCACTATCTGTATATACCTCCAAGAGGTTTGCATCATACCTGTCATATAGAGGAATAAGTGTTTTCATTTGAGGAATATTGGGATTTGCAACCAAAATTTCAGACTCCCAAAGAACGGGCAAGGAATGCAATTCGTCAACCCTATCTGCTGATTTATCACCTACACAACCGGCAATAATTATTAAAGCTAGGATCAGGAAATAATCGGTTATGGATTTTCTCATTTAACCCCCCCAATCTAAACATGATCAACTACCTAATAAATTAAGTATATCACAACCTAAATATATTGTGATGTACTCTGGCATTACTTAAAATATATTTACACATAGATTTCATTAGATATTCTTTAAAAGATAAACAACTAAATTGTGAGGTGGGATTGTATGTCGGCATTACTAGAAACTTTAGGTCAGGTACTAAATAGTGGAGCAGTGGGTCAGATCAGCAGGCAAATTGGTTCTGATGAAAATACAACCGGTAACGCATTATCTGCAGCACTTCCTGTTTTATTGGGGGCGCTATCAAGAAACGCATCCAGAGGAAATGGAGCAGAACAACTTCTCGGAGCACTTTCGCGTGATCATGATGGTGGTATACTCGATAACCTCGATATATTCCTTCAAAATCCTGAATCCGGATCGGGAAGTGGTATCTTAAGACACATGCTTGGTGGCAGGCAACCAAGAGTAGAATCCAGCCTAAGCAGGTCAACGGGTCTTGATGCGGGTTCAGTAGGAAAGCTTCTTGTAACTCTTGCACCGATTATTATGGGAGCCTTGGGAAAATCACGCAGGCAAAATAACATGAATTCCAGAGACTTAAGTGATATGTTAAATACAGAAAGAGCAAGCTTTGAAAGGAGTCAGCCACAGGCATCAAACCCACTGAACCAGCTGCTCGATGTAGATGGAGATGGGGACGTAGACATGGCAGATCTAATGAAGGGTGGTCTTTCTAGTGTGCTCGGTAATATGCTTGGGAAATAATTTATTATAAAATAGAATTTAGTTAAAAATTTCCTTTGGTCTCTCTATACCCAGTTTTCTCATTCGTGCCCTGAGGGTGCTTGGATTTATATCCAGTATAGATGCAGCACCTTTATCCCCATGTACTTTCCAATTGGTTTTTTCAAGAATCTTAATAATATGATTCCTTTCTATATTTTCAAGCCTCATTAAATCCGCATTATCCTGTGACTCTATATTATCAATAAACTGATCCTCTATATGAAGTGTACTTCCCTTCGAAAGCACAATATTTCTCTCTAAAACATTTTGCAGTTCTCTAATGTTGCCAGGCCAATTATAGCTTAAAAGCTTATCGTGTGACTTAACCGAAATTCTGCGGATATTTTTACCTAATTTTTTAGAATACTGTTTTATGAAATAATTAACCAAAAGTGGAATATCCGATTTACGTTCCCTTAGTGGAGGCACCAGTATTGGCACAACATTTAATCTATAATACAGGTCGGCTCTGAATTTATTCTGTTTAATAGAAAGTTCAAGATCCCTGTTTGTAGCAGCTATAACTCTTACGTTCACCCTTTGAGTATTACTGCTGCCTACTCTCTCATATTCCCCTTCCTGAAGTACCCTAAGAAGCTTAACCTGCAAGTCCACTGGCAGCTCAGAAATTTCATCTAAAAATATTGTCCCGCCATCAGCAATCTCAAACCTACCAATTTTCTTATTAACAGCCCCAGTAAAAGCGCCTTTATCATGACCGAACAATTCGCTTTCAATAAGTGTTGCAGCTATTGCTCCACAATTTACTTTTACAAATGACCTGGTATTTCTTGAGCTTAAGTTATGAATAGCCCTTGCTATTAGTTCTTTACCAGTTCCGGTTTCTCCCAATATCAGGACAGCAGATTCAGTCGGAGCTACGATCTCCACCTTATTAAGAATTTTCTTAAGCTCAATATCCTCACCTATAATTTCTTCAAAGTTATTATTAAGCCTAATCTCTTCTTTTAGGTAAATATTTTCATGCTGCAGCTGGTCTTTTAATACCTCCAGCTCATCTAATGCATTCTTTAATTCCTGGGCCTGTTTTGCATTATTAACAGATACTTCAATTTCCTTAGAAACTATTTCGAGCAGTCTCTGCTCGTCTTCACTAAAAGCATCTATTTCCATCGCATGTATATTTATACATCCAATAGTCTCATTACTCTGTTTTATAGGTAGTGACAGACAGCTTTTAGTGCCGAGCTTCAGTACTTCGGGACTTGCCTGAATTTCTTTTTCCAGATCCTCACAATATTTAGCCGTCCCGCTGGAAATAATGTTCCAGACTATACCATTTGGATATTTGATAATTTCAAATTGCTCCAAATACCATGTAGGAAGACCTGCATAGCCACTAAGTACAGCATTATCCTGTTCTGCTAGATAAATTTCTACCCCGTTTATACTATCTAAATTGTCAAAGAGGGAATTTGAAGCATTTCTCAATACTTCTTTAATGTCTATCGTCTTATGAATATCCTTAAGGATGTTATTTATTATTTCTTCATTTCTATTTTTTCTTGATAGTTTTAAGAGGGTTTCCTGTAAAGTTTTCTCAGATTTTCTGGTTCTGGTTATATCCTTAAAAATACAGACTCTTCCAATTACCTGATCATTTAACCTTTGTGGAGTAGTGATTTTTTCAAAAATTCGTCCGTCTTTAAACTCCAATATCTCAAAAGTATCTTCAACTCTGTTATTTACCAGTTCATTAAATTTCTCATTATAATCTTCTGAGTGTTTAACAAGAGTACTGAAATAGTCAAAAATATCTGATTTTTGCTTACTTTCTATTTTATCGCTGGTGATTTTCCAGACTTCTAAGAACTTTTCATTGTAATAAAGGAAATTACCTTCAGTATCAATGATCAAGATTCCATCCGGCTCACTATCGATAGCTGACTTAAAAAAATCTGTGTATTTAATTATATTTTTTTTAGTAACATTCATCGTATTTAATGGTCATATATTACAATTGCTGTCATATATGACTATTATTTTTGAATATTTATTCATCTTAAAATCTACCACTATCCTAAATATTCTATAACTTCAGGAAGTTAAGACCGATTTGCAGATATGGCACACCTCATGCACTAAAGTATATTACTTTTAATAAGGAGGTAAATAGGATGAAAGTATTAAATTTAATATTTTCTTTTTTATTTATATTTATATCTTACTCAGTAGCGGCCAAGGCTGAATTGCCCGATCCGGGAATGGAAATTGATGATAGAACAGCTTTAGTAGTAACAGATCCGCAAAACGATTTTCTAAGCCCTGAGGGTGTAACATGGGGTGTAGTAGGGGAAAGTGTTACGGAGAATAAAACTGTACCAAATATTGAAAGCCTGTTTAAAACAGCCAAGGCAACCAATATTCCGGTTTTTGTATCCCCTCATTACTACTATCCTACCGATAAAGGCTGGAAATTCGAGGGAGCGCTTGAAGTTCTGATGCATAAAATCAATATGTTTGACAGAGCCGGGCCTTTATCTCTTGAAGGATTTGAGGGTTCTGGAGCAGATTTTCTAAAGCCTTACAAGCCCTATATTGAAGATGGGAAAACAGTAGTAACAAGCCCTCACAAGGTATATGGTCCCGAGGCAAATGACCTCGTACTTCAGTTAAGGAAGAGAAAGATTGATAAGGTAATACTAGCAGGTATGTCTGCAAACCTTTGTGTGGAAGCTCATATGAGAGAACTTCTCGAGCAGGGTTTTGAAGTTGCAGTTGTAACAGACGGCACAGCTGCTGCAAAAGTTCCAGAAGGTGATGGTTATAAGGCAGCCATGGTCAATTTTAGGTTTATGGCAAATGACCTTTGGACAACAAAAGAGGCAAATGAGAAAATGAAAAGCTTTGCTAAAAAATAATCCTGGCAATACATATTCGCTTCTTCTCATTGTAAACGATTTAGCTGTTGAAATATATTAAAGGAGAGTTTTATTTAAATGAAAATTACAAAACTATTTAAACTATTTTTATTTTCCGTATTGTGCATATTCATCTCCCCCCAAATATCTAATGCACAAGCCATTGTAGTCCAGTTCCTTGGAACATCAGACGTAAGTGTGCAGATGATTGACACCGATGGAGATGGAGTAAATGACGTGGAGTCTAACTGCTATGAAAATGACCTGGTTGATCCAACCAACGGAGAAGTAGTTGGCACTGGTCTTGATTGCCTGAGGGATATAGTAGCTAATGAGGACGGAAGCGTCACACTTACAAGCAATATTTTCTTTGATTTCGATGGATTCGGGCTTATTTCTTCGGAGGGTACTACAACAGTACAGCCTCTGCTTACTCAGTCCGCTCTTGATGCAGGGCTTACAAACGGCACGGGTTCATTCTCGGACGAAGACACCATAATGTTTGGTACGGGAGTGTTTGAAGATGCTACTGGTAATGTGCGTTTATCTGGTCTTGTTGACCTTAGCAGTTTTCCAAATGAAGCATTTTTTAACTGTGTATTTGAAATCGCAGTGGATGGCGATCCTGCCCCAAATATCACAGGCGGCGGCGATGAGGCCATAGTAGTCAAGTTTCTGGGAACAGACACAGGACAGGACACAATGATCGACACCGATGGTGATGGCGTAAATGATGTAGAATCTACATGTTTTGAAAATGATCTTGTAGACCCAAATACTGGTAATGTAGTAGGACATGGAATTGACTGTCTAAGAGATATAACACCTGTTGAAGATACTAATGGGCTCACTCTAACAAGCAACATATTCTTCACATTTGATAGCCCCGGCCTTCCAAGCGGTCTCATATCTTCAGAGGGCACAACAACCGTGCAGCCTCTGGTTACAGATTCTGCATTGGATGCAGGGCTTACTCATCAGACTCAATCTTTTAGCAATGAAGACACTATAATGTTTGGCACAGGGGATTTTGCAGGGGCCACCGGAAACGCCAGACTATCTGGGCTTGTGGATTTAACCACTTTTCCAGACGATACCTTTTTCAATTGCATGTTTATTATTAAAGCAAACAGAATCGTTGGAGTTAAAAGCGGAAGCGGATGTGCTCTGGCATCAAATAATTATCACGCACAAAGCGGTATAATTAATTATATAATGATGTTATTGGTTCCGTTGCTGATAATAGGTATCAGAAAAAGATATTTAGCAAGTAATTCTTAGAGTAATCATAACCCACCTCAAATAATATTGAGGTGGGTTTAATGCTAACTTATATTTAATCTCTCCATTTACTGAATACATAATCGGACTCTTTTTGAGATTGATGGCAGGAAAAACAGCTCTGTCCGCCGTCTGCAACAAGGCGCTCTGTTTTACTGTCCCCTGCAAATCCCTCAAATCCCCAGCCTCCTTTGGATGCATAAGCTGCTGAATCCTTTTGCATTATACCAATTAGTTTTCTATCTGATTCCTGAATTGTCATATCTGCCTGGTTATAATTTAATAGGTCAAATATAATAACTGCGCCATCCTGAAAAGTGCCTGATTTATAACCCTCAATTGCTTGTTCATTGCCATAGATATGGTGTATTCCCTGAAACGGATTTTCGAGAGGATGTCCCGGTTCAATAATCATGGATTTAACATGTGTCCAGCTTCTGTACCCATCCGGATATGCAATCTTTGAGCTTTCTCCAATTGTTTTCATACACCCTACTGCTCCAATAACTAAAATAATTGCTCCAAAGACAATGCTTTTTTTCATTTAAAACCTCCTAATAAAAATAATATTGGTATCGACTCTATACTATATATCAAATATCAAATCACTTGTCAAGATAGTTTTGCCACGATACTATTATAATAATATGAAGCAATCACAAACGCTTGAACTAATTGAGAGAATTGGAAACCTGCTCAGAGCAGAGCAAAGAAAAATTGGTTCGGCTTATGATCTACAACCAGTACATATACAGGTGCTTGATTACTTGAACCGGTGCAATAAATACAGCAACACACCTGCAGCAATTGTGAAATATTTTGGTATCACGAAGGGAACCGTCTCACAGTCTATAAAAATACTGGAAAAAAAATCTCTTGTTGAAAAGATGCCTGATGCTGTAGATAAAAGATCGGTGCATATATTTATTACGGCCGGGGGCAAAAAACTGCTAAAAAACCTTTTAATACATAGAAGTTCATATGAATTAGCAAATAAAGCCGACAGCAAAACCAATAATCTAATAGAAAATGAACTCAAGAATATATTGGCTAATCTGCAAAAGCATAACTCTTATAACACCTTCGGAGTATGCAATACATGTAGACATCTAATCACAGAGCAAAATGGATTTAGATGTGGATTAACTACAGAAATGTTGTCATCCGCTGATACAACTAAAATATGCCACGAGCATGAATACTCAAAGGCAGTCTAATCAGTTTTTTTATCGTATATCTCGGATTTTGCTAACCAAACAAATAGAAATCCCACCATTAAACTAAGTAATGGTCCAAGATATTTCTGCCATAGAGAATTTATCACGGCAATATTCGGATCAGTATTTAAATAAATAATTTCGATGGTCTCACCTTTTTCGGGTACAAACAGGTATCCATAGGGCCTGGTATTTTTAAATGTATAAGAATTACCACTTTGATCTTTAAATTCAACCGTTGCATAAAACCTTGCAGAGCTTCCGCCTGATCTATGTCTTCTTATTCTTTGAACTTCCCCTTTTGTAATAATACCTTTAGAGGATAGCTGAATTGAGTTATATAAATCGATCCCGCCTGTATATAGCAAATATAGACCAGCGGCAGCAGATACAATTATTATCAGCCAAGATTTGAGTCTGGCGTTCATATCGGCAATACAAGCTCCGAGGATTTAATTTATATAGAATACTTCTTTACGGCAGCCTTAATATGTTTGTCAGCTTTTTGCAGATCAGCAGGCGCCATAACGGGTTTAAAATCCACATAGGCATCAAAAGATAAAAACCAGGGCTCTGCATATTTGGGAATTTCAGAACTGTCTTTTAAATTTAAGAAAAAAAGCCCCGTCCTCATTCCATCTTCAGCTGTAAAATACGCTGCTTCTGGTTTTTGCTCGGCCATTATTTCTTTTATTTTTTTTGTAAGCATCCCGTCCATCACCATATCATTTGCCGTTTCTACCGGCAGACTTACTGTCATAAGTACTCTCAATATATTGTTCCTCCTTAATGGTTTCTATTTAAACTACTTAACAGATTCAAAATCACAAATTATCCGTTACTAATACCCTTCCCTTGGCAGCAACTGCAGTCTTTCCGTCTGCTCCTTTAATCTTTCCTCTAAGATCAACAATATCCCCTGCTAGTTTCTCATTAGGTGTGACTTTAATAATTAGCCATTCAATTGTGATAGTTTCATCAGCAAACACTGGTCTCTTAAACCTCTGCCAGAATTCAAGACCTACCGTATAACCATGTTTTGAAAAATAAGTTGCGGTAGCTCCCAATAACAGTGCTGTAGTCTGCGTGCCGCTTGCAATAGGCTTTTTAAATCTCGTGCTAGCTGTAAACTCCGGATCATGATGCATGGGGTTTAAATCACCCGCGGCTTTAGCAAACTCTGAAACCAAGGTAGGATTAAGTGTAACTTCAGTACTGAATCGTTCTCTTGGTTTTATTGGAGACATAACAACAATTATATATGAAAAATAGTCTTACAGAACTTAAATTTAATAATACTTATTATAGTCTGCCCCAGGAATTCTATCATCGAGTTAAACCCACTCACTTTGATAATCCACACCTAGTAACATTTAATAAAGAAGTTTCTGAAATGATTGGTCTTGATCCGTCGGGAGCAGATAAGTTTGATTTTGCTGAATATATATGTGGCAAAAAAGAAATTCCGGGATCAAATCCCATAGCGATGTACTACACAGGTCATCAGTTTGGAGTCTACAATAAAGACATTGGCGACGGCAGGGCTATATTGTTAGGGGAAGTAATGAACCCTGAAGGTGAGAAATGGGATTTGCATCTTAAAGGGGCAGGCCGCACAAAATACTCAAGGCAGTTTGATGGCAGGGCAGTATTGAGATCATGTATCAGGGAATATCTCTGTGGTGAAGCCTTACATTATCTTGGAATTCCTACAACAAGATCACTATGCATAATCGGCAGCGATGAAATAGTACAGAGGGAAACACCGGAAATGGGAGCCATGCTCATTAGGGTAGCTCAGTCTCATGTACGCTTCGGCTCATTTGAGGGGTTTTTCTATAATGACCAATTTGAGAATATCAAAATTCTTGCAGACTATCTTATTAATAATCATTTCCCACATATAGCAGATTCAGATAACAAGTATTTTGTGCTTTATAAAGAAATTGCTAAAAAGACTGGCAAACTAATAGCTTATTGGCAGGCTTACGGATTTACTCATGGAGTTATGAATACAGACAATATGTCTGTTCTCGGACTTACTTTTGACTATGGCCCTTTTGGGTTTGTAGAAGAATTTGATCCCGTATTCATTCCAAACCATTCAGACCATCACGGCAGATACTCTCTTAGAAACCAGAAATCCATCGCCCACTGGAACCTGCAAAAGCTGGGTAAATGTTTTACAGACCTTATTACTTCAAGGCAAATAAATGACGGCCTTCAATTGTACATTGACACATACAGAGATGAATATATTAAACTCATGAGAAAAAAAATAGGTCTAGTAATTCCAGCAGAACAGGACTGGCAGCTTGTTGAAATCATATTGGAATGTCTATACAGTTCCCAAGTAGATTACACAACCTTTTTCAGGAAACTATCCGAATTTGATATAGAAAATTTCAAAACCGAAAATCAGGTTTCTAAAATGTTTAGCGGCACCGATTATGGAAAGTGGGCTGCTTTTTATTCCAAAAGAATAAAAGAAGAACAGAGCAGCAAGCAAGCAAGAAAAGAGCTTATGAACTCAGTAAACCCTAAATATATACTAAGGAACTATATAGCTCAGATTGCTATAGAAAAAGCACAAGCTGGAGATTATTCAGAAATAAATATGGTTTATAATATTCTTAAAAACCCATTTGATGAACAGCCTGAGTTTGAAGAATATAGTAAAACCGCGCCTGAAGAATATAGGAACTTATCCCTCAGTTGTTCTGCTTAGATGAATTAATTATCACTCAGGTCTTAGAACAGTGATAGTATACTTATTAAGGTCAATATACTTCTTAGCTACTCTTAATACATCATCTTTGGTCACAGACATAATACGTTCGGGGTACTTCTGATATTCTTTATAGCCCTGCCCATAAATTTCATCAAACGCTATACGTGCTGCCTGGGAGGAGTTTTGCTGAAGGCCTATTTCAAAATTACCTACCAGGTACTGCTGTGCCCTGCTGAGTTCATCGTCTGTTATTCCTTTGGCCAAGAGTAGTTCCAACTGTTCTTTCATTCCTTCAATGGCTTCATTTTCTTTTTGAGGAGCGGTGCCAATATAAACCCCAAAATAACCCGGCTCTAACCCTGGCGTATAAAAAGATGTAACAGAATAAGCCAGGCTTCTCATATCTCTAAGCTCAGTGAAAAGTCTTCCGCCCTGCCCAGCAAGTACGGTGTTTAGAATCTCAAAAGCGTACTGATCATTATCACTTAAATCAGGCGCTAAATACCCAAGCAGTATATGTGCCTGAGCCTTGTCTTTTTGAGTTACAGTAGATTCCCTGATTGATTTTGCAGGTTTTTCTGGTTTAAGTGAAGGCAGACTCAGTTTGGTTCCCTTAAACCCTGAAAACTGTTTATTTAGCGATGCCACAACTTTTTCAGTATCAACATCTCCTGCAACAGAAATTACCATATTCTCCGGGTTAATATATTTTTTATAGAATTTTTGCAGGTCCTGTCTAGTAAACTTTTCTACTACTTCGGGCTTTCCAAGGCTGTCAAAACGGTAAGGATGTTTAGTGTAAAGTGTGGAAAGAAAAGTATTTACTGCTGTTCTTATTGGATTATCGCCCTGCCTGTTGATACTGGCAAGTATCTCTCTTTTTGCCCTGTCTATCTCATCTTCGGGAAAAGTTGGGTTGATTATTACATCAGAGAATATATCAATGGTTTTATCGAAGTTCTTACTGAGAGATTCTACCGCAACACCGATGCTGTTTCTACCCGAAAAACCGTCAATTTCGGCAGCTAAAGATTCTACTTCTACGGCTATGTCCTCAGCACTTCTTGTCTTAGTACCCCTTGTAAACATATCGGATAGAAGATTGGATATTCCGTTATTCTTATTATTTTCAAACCTCACCCCACCAAGAAATACGGCTCTTGCAGCAAAAATAGGGACTGCATGATTTTCTTTTACAAGCAGAGTAATGCCATTATCGAGTTTTGTTTTAAATACCTGTTCAGCAGAATCCGAAGATTTTTGCTCAGGCTTACTATCTGCCTTTTTGGAAACATCCTCTGCAATTTTAGAAATTTCATTTACATTAATGGAGACGTTTTCAGAAGGGAGCAGAAACCCGGGGGTCATATTGTCGTTATTAAAATATTTATTGGCCACCCTTATAACATCATCTGCCGTTACATTCGATACTTTTTCCAGATACTCTTTTTCAAATATATAGTCGCCTGTCTCGACCTCATAAAATCCAAGTTTTTGCGCCTGCCCCTGCATGGTTTCTTTTGTATAGATAGTATCACTTTCGATATTTACCTTTGCTTTATCCAGTTCATCATTACTCACTCTTTCATTTTTAAGTTTATATAATTCAGACAGCGCCTCAGCTAAAGCTTCTTTTGAGTTTTCGGGCTTAAGAGTGCCGCCTATTACGAAAAGACCTGGATCTTTAGGAGTAAAAGAGTATGAATAAATGCTGTTAACTATCCCCTTTTCTTCTTTTATGTTTCTGTAAAGACGAGAGCTTTCGCCTCCCCCAAGAATGTTCGATAGTACATCCAGTACAGGCGTATCATCACTACTTGCAGCAGGTCCGTGAAAAGCAACAACAAAATATCCTTCTTTTATATCCTTTGAAATCACAAAAGGATTAATCTTTTTTTGCTGAGGCTCTACGGGTATATCACATTTAGGAATAGGAGTCTTGTTAATTTTTCCAAAAGTCTTATTAATTTTTTCTTTTATCTCTGAATCATTAAAATCACCCACTACAACCACAACCATATTGTCTGGTGAATACCATTTCTTATAAAAATTTAGGATTCCTTCTCTTGTAAAACTCTTCACACTCTCTGACGTTCCTATTACAGGTCTTTTATATGTGTGATGTTTATAAGCCTCTGCAAACATCTTCTGGCTGAGCACCCTGCTTGGAGAATCTTCTCCCCTTCTTATTTCTTCCAAAACAACTTCTAGCTCCTTACTAAGCTCTTCAGGATCAAAAGTAGAGCTTGTTACGGCATCAGAAAGCACATCCAGGGCAGTCTCGGCAAATCTGCTTGCTATCACAACATAATAAACAGTCTCATCAAACGACGTAAAGGCATTTATGTCTCCCCCGCTGCTCTCAATTACCCTTGCAATTTCTCCAACTCCTCTTTTCTCTGTACCCTTAAAAAGCATGTGTTCGTGTACGTGAGCAAGACCAAATTCACCCTCTACTTCACAGGCACTTCCTACTTTCACCCAAACATTCACTGCAACTACCGGTGAGGCATGGTTTTGTTCTAGTATCACTGTAAGACCGTTATCAAGCGTATATTTTTCGGTAACGGTTTGCTCATTTGAGCTGTCTGCTGCAAGTATCATATCTGTCTCCTTGATTAAAACTAAAGAAAGTAAAATCAATAATATTGTTCTTAATTTTTTCATTGTTTGTAATATTACCCTAATTGTATTAATGTTTAGATGTATTAAACCCGGGAATGGATAAAATTGTTATAATATTCTTGTAGTTTGGTTTTCCTCTTGTGCTCTCACCCTCTCCTGCTTCTTAACCAGGTTATATAGATAAAGAAAAAATCCGCTCAAAGCATATGTATATGCTATAAGGAGTATCATTGCCTCGGGGATGGTGATGATCGCTGCAATTATAATTGAAATCACAACAAGTGCATTGAAAGGCCTTTTAATGTTTCTTGGAAACTTCCAGTACGGCACATCACTTACCATGAGCATACCAATAAACGGAGTTACAAATAGATAAGCCCATATAGCAATTTCCGTGGGATCAAGCCTTATTTCTGCAAAAAACAGAATTGGAGAAGCCACAATGCCTGCGGCCATAGGGCTTGGAAGGCCGGTGAACTTGTATTTTTCTACCCCTGTAGACTGTACATTAAACCTAGCAAGCCTGAGTGCCGTGCAGACTACATAAAAGAGTACCACCATAAGACCAAGCTTCCCTGAGTTTATAAGGCTCCATGAATAAATGAGCACAGCAGGAGCTACACCAAACGACACTAGGTCACTAAGTGAATCATAGGATATACCAAAATCACTTTCTGAACTTATTAGTCTTGCTATCCTTCCGTCTAGCAGATCAAGAAAAGCCGATATACCAATGAAAGCCGCCGCCCACCAGTACTTTCTATAAAATTCTTCAGTCGTGATCAGATCATTAGATACCATGCTCACTATCTGAATCGAGGTCATTATAGAAAGCAGCCCGAAAAACAGATTTCCGGTTGTCATGATACTCGGCAGTAGCGGCATCATCCGCTGCCTTCTTGTCTTTTTCTTCTTCATTTACTTTTAAACTCTCCGATGATTGATTGTCCACCTACCACCTTATCGCCCAAACTTACCATTAATTGTACATCCTCCGGCAGGTAAATATCAACCCTAGATCCAAATCTTATGAGTCCTATCCTCTGAGCTAAACTGAGTTTATCACCCATTTTAATCAGAGACACTATTCTTCTTGCAAGAAATCCGGTTATTAGTGAAACAACTACCGGACCTCTACTCTCCGTTTCAAGAAGCATGGAAAATCTCTCGTTATCTTCTGAGGCATGATCGGTAAAAGCAAGTTTAAACTCACCCGGGTTATACTTTGTAGATTTTACAATTCCGGGGTAAGGGTTTCTGTTCACATGGCAGTCAAAAATTGACAAGAATATGCTTATGCACTGCATTTCCTTTTTCAGGAAGTTTGGTTCTGATATATTTTTAATAGAGACTACTTTTCCGTGAGCAGGAGACAGGATTAAGTTACTGCCTGCAGGAATATCAGGATCAGGGTCTCTGAAGAAAAATATAACAAACCCAGTGAGAATCCCGAATATCACAGAGAGTATTACACAGCCCCAAAGTGCAAACAGCCATGTGACAGCTGCAAGAGGGATGATAAATTTAAGCCCGTCTGCAGCAATCTTTGGTCTGAAATCTTCCATTAATTTTTTGTTTTATCTACAAGTTTTCTCTTAAACAGAGAACTCATCATGCCTCTAAATGTTGCACCAATGTCTTCTATAGGATGAGTCTCACCCTCTTTTAGTAGCCTGTTGTAGTTTGGTCTTCCATTTTTGTTTTCTTCAATCCACTCATTTGCAAACTCCCCTGACTGGATTTCAGAAAGAATCTTTTTCATTTCCTGTTTAACTCTATCATCAATTACCCTTGGCCCTCTTGTGATATCACCGTATTTTGCTGTATCACTTACTGAATAACGCATGTTTGCTATACCGCCTTCATAGATGAGGTCTACGATGAGCTTCACTTCGTGAAGGCATTCAAAATATGCCATTTCTGGTGGATAACCGGCTTCTGTCAGGGTTTCAAAACCAGCAGTAATAAGAGCAGAGATTCCGCCGCATAGCACACTCTGTTCACCAAACAGATCAGTTTCGGTTTCGTCTTTAAATGTAGTTTCGATTATTCCAGCATGTCCGGAGCCGATAGATGCAGCATAGGCAAGCCCAATCTCTTTTGCCATACCTGAAGGGTTGTTCTCTACTGCTATTAGCGCCGGAACACCTCCTCCAAGTTCATATTCGTTTCTCACAGTATGGCCGGGTGCCTTTGGTGCAACCATAAATACATCTACTCCATCCGGTGGAACTATCTGCTTGTAGTGAATGTTAAACCCATGACTAAAGGCAATAGCATTTCCTGCTTCAAGATTATCTTTTATTGATTCATCATATATTCCTTTTTGACTTGTATCTGGGGCAAGAATCATAATTATGTCGGCTGCTTTAGAAGCATCCGCTACACTCATTACATCAAATCCTGCATTTTTTGCCTTATCCCAGCTGCTTCCACCTTCCCTAAGTCCTACGATCACATCCATCCCGCTCTCTTTTAGATTTAGGGCATGGGCATGTCCCTGACTTCCATATCCTATAATGGCTATTTTTTTACCCTTTAAAATATCAGTATCAATATCCGAGTTATAATAAACCTTCATCTTACTTAGTTCTCCTTATTATTTTTTTGTATGTCTCTTGTAAGTGCTACGGTACCTGTTCTTGCTATTTCTTTTATACCTAATGGAGTTAGCAGCTCAATAAACGCTCCGATCTTCTCTTTATCACCAGTTAGTTCAAGCATATAATTATTCTTTCCAACATCTACAACCGATGCCCTGAAAATATCCACTATCCTGAGAACTTCTGCTCTTGTATTTTTATTTGTTTGAACCCTGATAAGAACCATCTGTCTCTCAACCCTTGTCTTATGAGTGACATCATCTACTTCTATGACGTTTACCATATTGTTGAATCTCTTTGTTACCTGTTCTATTACATCGGGATTGCCGCTTGTAACAAGCGTAATTCTGGATGTGTCCGGCTCCAGGGTTTCTGCAACCGAGAGACTTTCAATATTAAATCCTCTTGCGCTGAAAAGACCTGCTATTCTGGATAGTACACCAGATTGATTATCTACAAGTATAGATATAGTATGTCTCAAAAATATTTCCTCCAATAAAAAATAGTAACCTCGGAATATGGGATTTAAGCTACGTCGACTGGATCCATAATCATTTCATTCATAGCGGCTCCAGGAGCAATCATTGGATAAACCATTTCTTCACAATCTACTTCAACCTCCAGCAGTACAACTCCCTCCATATTAAGCACTTCCTTAAAGGTAGGCTCCACCTGATCGGGCCTGTTTATTTTCATCCCCTTGGCGCCAAAAGCCTCGGCCAGCTTCACAAAATCAGGCTGTACTTCAAAATAAGAAGCAGAATAATTTTGCTCAAAGAACATCGTCTGCCACTGCCTTACCATTCCATGATGTCTGTTATTTAATACTATTATCGTAAGATCGAGATTGTGTTCGAGTGCAGTTGCAAGCTCCTGTGTGTTCATCTGAAAACTTCCGTCACCGCAGACTGCTATAACTCTTTCATTTGGTTTAGCAAACTTAGCACCCATAGCAGCAGGAAAACCAAAACCCATAGTTCCCAGACCGCCTGAGTTTATCCAGGTTCTTGGTCTGTTGAACCTGTAGAACTGAGCAAGCCACATCTGATGCTGTCCTACATCTGATACAATAATTGCATCACCCTTTGTTAAATTTGATAAAGTATCGATTGCATAGCTGGTTTGAATCTTCTCGTCGTGCTCATGCGGATTTAGCGGGTGAAGCCTCTGCCATTCCTTAATCGTAGAGAGCCACTTCTTTCTCTTAGGCTTAAAATTTGAAGGAATAAGCTTTATCATCTCTTTAAGTACATTTTTTGCATCTCCAACAATTGCACAGTCTACTTTTATATTCTTTTCAATTGATGAAGGATCAATATCTATATGTATAACTTCAGCATTTGGAGCAAATTTGGCAAAGTTTCCGCCTGTAGCCCTGTCATCAAATCTGCCGCCAAGAGAAATAACGAGATCAGATTCATGAACCGACATATTAGCGGCATAAGAGCCGTGCATACCAAGCATACTGATATAAAGTGGATGGCTGGCAGGAAAAGCCCCAAGCCCCATAAGGGTTAAATTCACCGGAATCTGCAGTTTCTCAACAAACTTTGTAAGCTCCTTCGTAGCTTCAGAAATTATAAGCCCTCCGCCGCCGTATATAACAGGCCTTTTTGCCTTAAGGATCATATCCATTGCACGTTTTATCTGTTTTGGATCACCCTTCACTTTAGGTTTATAACCTCTTAAATTTACTTTTTCAGGTATAAACAGTTCATCTTCACTTATCAAAACGTCTTTTGGCATATCAACAAGCACCGGGCAAGGTCTTCCTGTCGTAGCAATATGAAAAGCCTCTTTCATGGCTTTCGGAAGGTCATATGTTTTTCTTACCAAGAAATTGTGTTTGGTACAGGGCATTGTGATACCAATGTGGTCTGCTTCCTGAAATGCGTCGCTTCCCAGGTACTCTGTTGGTACCTGTCCAGTAAAAACTACAACAGGGGATGAATCCATCTGTGCAGTTGCAATTCCCGTTACAGTGTTAGTTGCAGCAGGGCCTGAGGTACATAGAACAACTCCTGGTTTACCAGATGCCCTTGCGTAGCCATCTGCCATATGAGTTGCACCCTGTTCATGTCTTGCAAGCACGTGGGTAATATCACCTAGATACTTGGTCATGACATCATAGACCTTAAGCACATATCCCCCTGGCAGCCCAAAGACTACGTCTATCCCCTCGTGTTTAAGAGTCTCAAAAAACATTTCCGCACCAAGCATTCTAGCCATTTAATATAAAACCTCCTGAATTAAAATATCTTTATTACTTTTTCTTAAATTCTTTCAATTTTTGCTGCATTTTATCCTTAAGAGCTAATTTCAACTTTTTTAGCTGCTTAATTTCCAGTTCTTCTGCTACAGACAAATCTTCTGAATTTTCCAAAACAGCAACTTTTTCATCAAGTTGTCTGTGTTCTGAAAATAAATTTCTAAACCCCTCATCCTCTTCCAATAACTTTTGAACCAAATCATCATCAGCCATGATATCACCTCTTATTATCTATTAATTCGGCATGAGCCTCTCTTACATATTTAGGTACAAGCGTATTAACTTCATCCTTTTTTGCCTTCTTAAAACTATCAACGCCCAATATTGCGCAGCTTGATGCACGAGGACTACGCATGTGCCCGGGTGCAAAAAGCACAAGACCGTTTATTCTATCCATAAAAGTTAATTTATTCAAATTTAATCCGTCACCAATTAGTACAATTTTTTCATTTTTTTGTTCTATTATGCTGCAAATATCATCTACACTTACAATTTTATCCCCATCACCTACTATATCTAACTCATTATTATTATATCTAAAAAATGCAGAATATAACTGTCCTTTTTTGGCATCTATAATGCTGCAGATCGGATATGGCGTAATTAGTGAATTAAAAGCCACACACTTAAGAGTTGATACTCCTATAAGGGGTAAACCAAGTGAATATGCTATACCCTTTGCAGCCGATATCCCAACCCTAAGAGAGGTATAAGAACCAGGCCCCGAAGACACTGCAATTCCCTGCAGGTCAGATTTATCAAGCCCTATAGTGCAAAGCAGCTTATCTATAGATGGAACAATCTGTGAAGAATGTTTTAGCCCTGAATTGAAGAAAAGCTCCCCTAATACTTTATCATCTTCTGCTACAGCCACACTGCCGCATAAAGATGATGTTTCTATTCCCAGTGCTATCATTAACTAAAAATTCAACCTAAATAATATCAATGCCTACAGAATGCTTATTGTGTCTGCATAGGCTCGTCCATTCTTCCAAGAGAAGCAGATCCAGAGCTAATACCTTTGATTCTGAGGTCAAGGTCGTCTTTGTTAGTAGCCTGTCTCATGGCTTCTTCATATGTAATGAGCTTCTGTCTGAATAGATTATAGAGGCACTGATCAAATGTCTGCATTCCATAATGCAGGTGACCCTCTTCAATGGCCTGCCTGATTTCACTCGTTTTTGTAGGATCGGCAATACAGTCTTTAATTCTTGAAGTTGCAAGCAGTACTTCAACCGCGGGAACCCTGCCCTTTCCATCAGCCTGAGGCATGAGCCTCTGAGATATGATTGCTTTTAGCACCTGTGAGAGCTGATATCTTATCTGATTTTGCTGACTCGATGGAAATACTGCAAGCATACGGTTAATGGTTTCCTGTGCATCGAGTGTATGAAGTGTAGTAAACACAAGGTGACCTGTTTCTGCAGCAGCAGTAGCAATTTCGATTGATTCTAAGTCACGCATCTCACCAATGAGAATAACATCCGGATCTTCACGAAGAGAAGCTCTCATTGCATTTGAGAATGAAAGAGTATCAATTCCCACTTCGCGCTGGTTTATATAACTATTTTTGTCTGCATGTGTATATTCCAGAGGATCTTCAATTGTAATGATATGTGATGCCTTTTTTACATTAATATTATCTACCATCGCTGCAAGAGAAGTAGATTTTCCACTACCGGTAGTACCCGTAACAATAACAAGCCCCCTGTCCTCCATGCTTATTTTATCGAGTATAGGCGGCAGGTTTAAATCATCGAATGATAAAATATTATAAGGGATAGCCCTTATAGCCATAGAAGTTTCTCCGCGCTGCTGGTAAACATTTACCCTGAAACGGGAAACATCGGGAATGTTATAAGCAAGGTCAATATCAAAAGTTCTATCAAATCTTTCTATCTGATTTTTATTCATTACCGATGAATAGAGACTCTTCATGATCTCTGCGTTTATAACCGGTGCTTCTTTCATAAAATGAAGCTTACCGTTTACCCTGAACACTGGAACACTATCGGTTTTTAGGTGAATATCTGATGCACCTACTTTAAGTGCTGCCTTTAATAAATCATCAATCTTCAATATAGCCATTTAATCATCCTCCGAGCTTTTAGGCTTTGTAGATAAACCACTCTTTTCATATATTTCTACTATCAATTTTTCCATTAATTGAGGGTTTTCTATTAAAAATTTTCGAGCATTCTCCCTACCCTGACCAAGCCGCTCACCATCATAAGAAAACCACGTACCACTTTTTTCTACTACATTATGCTTAACTCCAATATCAATTAACTCACCGGTATAAGAAATTCCCTCTCCAAAAACAATATCAAACTCCGCATCCTTAAACGGTGGAGCAACTTTATTTTTGACTATCTTAACCCTTACCCTGTTACCGGTAATATTATCTCCATCCTTAATTGAACCTATTCTTCTTATCTCAAGTCTGACTGAGGAATAAAACTTGAGCGCATTTCCTCCGGTTGTGGTTTCCGGGTTCATGTAGGAAGGTACACCAATTTTCATTCTTATTTGGTTTATAAAGATAACAATAGTTTTAGATCTGTTTACAGTAGCCGTAATTTTTCTAAGCGCCTGAGACATGAGCCTTGCCTGAACACCCACATGAGCATCACCCATCTCCCCTTCTATTTCCACTCTCGGGGTTAGAGCTGCTACCGAATCAAGCACAATAACATCTATTGCACCGCTTCTTACCAGAGTATCAACAATCTCCAATGCCTGTTCTCCAAAATCCGGCTGTGATACAAGAAGGTCGTCCACATTAACTCCCAATCTTGAAGCATAAGCAGGATCCAGTGCATGCTCAGCATCAATAAACGCAGCAACTCCTCCCAGTTTTTGAGCTTCGGCAATTACATGAAGAGCAATTGTAGTCTTTCCCGATGATTCAGGCCCGTAAATTTCAGTTATCCTTCCTCTTGGTATTCCACCAACACCAAGAGATAGATCAAGCCCAATTGAACCCGTAGATACTGCCGAGATTTCCGGAATGATTGCATCTGAGCCAAGACGCATTATTGAACCCTTGCCAAACTGCTTTTCTATAGAAGAAATGGCAAGCTCTATGGTCTTTTCTTTTTCTTCTAAACTCTTTTTATCTGTTGTTTCCTGCATTTTAACTCCCTATAAGTAATTGATTATACATAATTTATTAAGAACTTCCTAATCATATCCAGACTTTGTGTAGATGTAATAAGCTTTATCTGCTCCCTATCACCATGATAACTGAATTTATCAGAAATTATATCACCATTTTTGCATGCAAGCGAAATATGCACGGTACCCACTGGTTTTTCTGTGCTTCCCCCTCCAGGACCTGCAATTCCTGTGATCCCAATGCCTATATCCGTGCCGGATAAATCCAATATTCCTTTTGCCATTGCCTCTGCTACATGAGTGCTCACAGCGCCATGATTTTCTATGAGCAGTCTGCTAACACCGAGATCATTTATTTTTGATTCGTTGCTGTAGCATATAATTGCCCTGTTAAAGTATTTTGAACTCCCCGAAACATTAGTAATCCTGTGCGATACAAGCCCGCCCGTGCAAGATTCTGCAAGTGACAAAGTCATGCTGCGCTCGTTTAAAAGACCTCCAACAACCTCTTCCATCGTTGTGTCTGACTGAGCGTATATATATTGACCAATTTTTGTATCTATTTTATTTAATAAATTTTCTGTCTGAGCATTTATTTGCTCTTCAGATTTTCCTTTAGCAACAAGCCTTAAATGAACCTCGGGGAAATGTGACCTATAGCCCAGGTATACCCCCTCAGTTTCCAAATCTTGAATTTTTAAAGCTAACTCCGATTCTTTTAGACCAAATGTTCTTAGGAGCATCGTTTTGGTTTTTTCATTATCTGAAAATTTGATATTTATATCTGCAAGTACAAACTCGAGCATCATAGACTTAAACTCTTTTGGTACACCGGGAAGGAAATAAAATATTGCTTTATCATATTCATAGTAAAATCCTGGCGCTGTACCCACATTATTATTTATTATTTTGGATCCCTCAGGCAGATAGGCAGGTTTTTTGTTTATCTCCAATAGCTTCCTTTTTCGCCTTGCAAATATTTTTTTTATCATGTCCAAAGCCTGGGGGTTTTCACAAAGTTTGGCACCGAAGAACTTTGCGGCTACTCCGGCAGTCAAGTCATCGTTTGTAGGTCCCAATCCTCCTGTGACAATTATTACGTCTGCCCTAGCCTTAGCATTTCTAAATGCCTGCATGATATCTTTTTCGTAGTCTCCTACAGTTGAATGATATTTCACTTCAAAGCCGCTGTCAGCAAGGAGTCTGGATGCCCAGTGAAAATTTGTATCAAGCGTAAGACCGCTTAGAAGCTCATTTCCAGTTGTGATTATTTCTATGTTCATAAGTATTTAATAAAGCCTTATAAATATCTGCATTATGATATTTGCATAAATTCCCGCAAGCACATCATCTAGCACAATTCCATAGCCGTCTTTTAATTTCTCGACCTTTCTTATTGGATACGGCTTTGTAATATCAAGCGCCCTGAACAAAAAGAATCCTAAAATTACATTTACCCACGTAAATGGGATCAGGATCATAGTAAACAGATATCCACAGACCTCATCTATCACAACATGAGAAGGATCTTTTTTCTTATAAATATTTACAGCAAGAGTGGACATATAAATAGAAACAGCTGTTAGAATGATGATAAGTGCTATATATAAAGGTAGCGAAAGATTAGTTATGAACAATAAAAGTAATATGGCGCCAAGAGTACCGGCGGTTCCAGGCGCTATGGGAGAATTGCCCAGGAAAAAGAATGTTACATATAGTCTAATTAGAAAATCTTTGTTGATAATTTATTCCTTCGTGCTCTAAAAGCTTTTTCTTATAATTTATACCACAAGAATAGCCCCCAAGACCAGTTTTGGAAACAACTCTGTGGCATGGAATTACTATTGGAAGCGGATTTGCCCCAACAGCATTACCCACGGCACGATAGGAATTTGGCCTTCCAAGCTCATTTGCTATATCTTTATAAGTTACTAATTTGCCAAAAGGAATTTTTAGAAGCTCTTTCCAGACGCTTTTTTGAAATTTGGTACCTTTAGATATATCCAGTTTATAGCTAAACTTTTTAAGATCACCATCAAAATATGATTTTAGTTCATTTAATACAGCTGAAGGCTCATCAGACCTGGTAAATTCAGCAGATTTATTATTTACCCTAAACTCTTTAAAATTTTCTAAACCTAATATCAGGTTGGATAACACTCCGGAACTAGTAACAGCATAAACATCACCAAGACTGCTTTTGATTTTTGTATAATTGTACATATTTCCCCCATATGGAATTCAATCATTATACTCAAACTCAGCTAATAATTAACATTAATAGTATAATTAACCATTTTCAAATAAATGCCTGAGTACTACTGCAGATTATCGTACAAACTCTTTAGCACTTCCGAGCTATGAGATTTCTTAAGCTTCATTATGGTCTGTTTTTCTATCTGCCTTATTCTTTCTCTTGTAAGACCAAACTTCTGCCCTATATAATCGAGAGTAAAAGAATCATCATACCCGATACCATATCTCATCTTAATGACTTCCCTTTCTCTTGTAGTAAGGTCAACAAGAGCCTCATTAACATTTTCAGGTATAGATATATTATCGATCTCTGCATCCTGAAACACCTGGTTATCGTCCTTTAAAAGGTCTACGTAACTCGTTGTTTCACTGTTATAAATGCTGGAATCAAGGCTGATTACATCATTACCCGTTCTTATAACGCTCTTTATACCGTCTACAGAAATATTAAGGATTGCAGATATCTCCTCTGCTGAAGGGTCCTTTCCCTTTTCTTCTTTTAATTTAATAAACGTCTGCCAGATCTTCCCTGATTTTTCCAGTAGATACGAGGGAACCTTGACTGTTCTTGTCTGATTAAAAATAGCCCTGGAAATAGACTGGTTTATCCACCAGACTGCATAGGTAGAAAACCTGTACCCTTTGGTATAATCAAATTTCTCAACGGCCCTGATAAGCCCTATGTTGCCTTCCTGTATAAGGTCTAAAAATGAAGCGCCCTTTCCTACAAACCTTTTGGCTATGCTTGCTACAAGCCTTAGGTTAGAGTTTATAAACCTGTTTCTAAGATTATTTTTAAACTTACTGTAAGCTTCAATTATATGTTTGTTTCTGACTGCTTTTTTGTTATGTTCTCTTTTTTGCTTTACTGACTTTATTTTTCTCTCCGAATTACTGCATTCACAGACTTTGCTGATTTTAACGTCATTTACCTGTGATGAATAAAAAGAAATCCTGTTTTCACAGTTTTGCATAAGGGCAGAAAGAGTAAGCTCCTGCTTGGGCTTTAGTAATGTTTCAAGACTTACATCCTTAAAATAATCGTTGATCAGGATGTTATCTTTTTCATTATACTGAGGGTTTAAACCTGCAGTTTTAGTATTTAACTTCTGGTTTGCCTTATTTATCTTAAATGAATTTTCACGATTCACCTCAAATTCATTATATTGTTTTTCTTCAGTTACAGTGCTAAAGTTGTTTTCATCATACATATCATCCCTCTTTTAGTGCTTTTAATATTTTGATGTTTATAAACCTATAGAGATGCAAACTCTATATAAAAATATTAACTAAATTACTTAAAAAAAGTTTCAAATAAATAAAAAATTAAGTAAATTACTTATTGAATAGGTTTTCCGGAGCTCTGTCCGGAAGCATTTTCGTAGATTTCGTTCCATTTCTGAAACAGTATTTTTATTGAAGTAGCCGCTTTTTCGTACTCTGAGTTGCTGATAAGTTCATTAAATGCAGATAAATCTGCTACACTTTTCTCATTATCGAGAGTATAAGCATGTATAAAAGTACAAATATCTCCATAGTTAAGGATAATATGGCCAGAACTATCATAACCAGAAAGCAGTCCCAACAGCTGATCGCACCCTCTAATAAGGTTTGTGAGTATACTTATTATTTCAGACTCTTTAATATCATCAGGCACTCTACTTATGGTTTGTTCATATAAATCCTTTGCCGTTTTTACTCTTTCAATACCACTTCTGAGCTTTGTACTATAATAAATCGCATTAAACCCCCAGTGAGAAAACAGAGATTTTCTCTCATCCTCTATAAACAGTAAAAACCATTCAACGGGAATGATGTTCTCTATATATATAAGATTATTTTTAGTTTCTGACTCAGAAGGTGCAATATAAAACTTTCCATCTTCATCTTTAATAAAAAAGCAGTCCTTTACTTCAGACGGGTCAATTTCAATTCTCTGGCTAAAAGATTTTTTGAAATTATCATATTCATTAGCAAACCATACACCAAAAGGCGACGGAGGACCGCCCCAGTATAGCTCATAAAACTCTATATAACTCTCCCAATAATCTTTTTGCTCAACAAATGAATCGAGCGGCTCGTATATTATTAAATTACTTGTAGCCATAGTAATATTTTATTAAATATGATAAAATAACTTTAACAATTTACATTAATTATAGTATTAAACTGCTTGAAAAACTTAGGTTTATTATTGACCTTAAGAAAAAAACAGTTTATACTG
>JABAHR010001170.1_pt4 | contig 29740 bp, 24 predicted proteins | sample 7062101 | NCBI WGS metagenome assembly JABAHR01 (sample SAMN14534553, study PRJNA622989) | marine sediment metagenome | biome: marine biome [ENVO:00000428]; feature: marine pelagic biome [ENVO:01000023]; material: deep marine sediment [ENVO:00002113] | place: India: Gulf of Kutch | collected...
CAACGGTGCTGACCGAGTGCAATCGGTCGGCGAACCGCCGTCCGGCGCCTGGCACGTCACCGCCATATCCGCCCGAAATCACGGCCGCACCGGCCAGACGGTCTTCGGTGCTTGAGGCTCATGGGCATCCACTGTTGTCCTGCACCGACAACAGACCCGGCAATCGCAGTGAGAATCGCGCGGTTCTGAGAGCCGGGTTGCGGCTGGAGAATGCTGTTCCGCGCGCGGTGTCCTTTGGAGTGGCAGTGGTGCTCTGTGTGGAGCGGCGGATGTCGTCACCGGGCTCGACGGCTGGACCGTCGGATCCGAGTCGTTGCGCCAAGCGGCGCGAAAAACAGAACGGCTCGCAGGGGCCGGCTTTGTTTCCGATCCGCGCCGGCGGCATCAACTCGGAGCGGTTACGACGGCGGTGCAATCGAACGCGTCCGGGACCGATTGATTCGGACTCGGACAATAACAGAAGCACGTCGCGCCCGGGCTTTCCCCAGTGGGACAATCGAAGGTATCGTACCGCTTGTGTCCTCGCGCGTCGACGGAGTCGATGCCGAACGGCTCGGCCTCACCCTCGAAAACGATGACCCCGGAATCGGTCTTCAACGCCGCAATCGCCCCGGCGTTGGACACATGGCAAACACAATCGCCATCACCGCACGCAGCGGTCTCCTGAGCCACGGACAAAGCACTTACCCCGATGCTCAGGAATACAATTAGGCTCAGTGCCGCGGTGGGGATCAGGGTCCGGGCTTTCTGCATGTATTTGGCCATGGGCGTCGATCAACGAGAGGCTTTGGGAGAGGGTACTGTACGCCGCCTCCGTCGCCCGTGGAGCGATCCGGCTAGCCGAACGGTTGAATTTTCCGGATGAGGTCGACAAAACTGCGCATCGGCAGGCACCGGCCGGGCCAAGCTCGCTCCACGGCAAAGCCCACGTCACGCTTCCCCGGCCCCAATCAAAGCCGACGGTCGCGGCTCGAGCAGGACGTTTGATATCGGAATGCGGCGCCGCCGGTATTTTGCATCGCTGCTGATCATGATGAGCATGCCCGTTTTCGGCGAAGAGCAATGGTTGTGCGTGGCGGAACGTGCGATCGGGTTCCGTTTCAATCTCGCGCAAGCCTCCTGGGAGAGCCTGCCTCTCAAGACCAATAGCCGATATCTCATCAAGCGCGGTGACCCGACCTCGGAAGATTGGTGCGGATCCTCTCCCTGGGAAGTCGTAGAGGTGAACAAACGGTCTTGCCACATCCTATGCGCCAACGAATTCGATCATCAGGGTCGGTTGAGATGCAGCCAAAAGAACCACAACTGGTTTCCACTCGACTTCCATTTCAACAAGAACTCGTTGACGTTCCAGCACGTAGATCGAGGGCCGGATTTTAGTGACCTGCGGCGAGGTCTCTCAGGCGATGGCGGCAGGCCGCCCGTGGTGGAAATTGGCCGGTGCAACGCTTATTGAACACAGCCGGATCGAGACCGCCGCACCTCCCCTGTAAACCCACTGCTTCCGCACGCTTGGTTCCTTCCTGTCGCTGCTCTATGCCAGTGTCCGTCGAGAGCCAGTAATAACACCCCGGCGTCGCGTATTGACGCAGGGGAAAAAACGATGAACAGACACTGGACGGGAAGGGTCTTTCTGATTGCTGCCCGCGGGCATGCTTGTCGCCGCGCCGCCCTGTGGCACGCCGAGGAGAGGACCGTGCGAGCCACCTCCGCCGCCTCCCCCACCGCAGGAGAGTTGCACCACGGTTGGCGACTGCCTGGAGCGAATGACGCTCGATGAGAAGATCGGGCAGATGACCCAGGTTCAGCATATTGCGCTGAGCCAGAAGGAGGACATCGCCACTTACTTCCTCGGGTCGCTGCTGAGCGGCGGCGGCGGCGCGCCCCGCGCGGGCAACACTCCCTAAGACTAGGCGAACATGGTCGAGTAATACCAGAAAGTCGCCCTGTCCACGCGGCTTGGCATTCCGCTCCTCTACGGTGTCGATGCCGTGCACGGGCACAGCAATGTCTACGGCGCCACCATCTTTGCGCACAACATCGGGCTCGGAGCCACCCGGAATCCGGACCTGGTTCGGCAGTTAGGCGAGATCACGGCCAAAGAGGTCTATGCCACCGGCATCCCCTGGACGTTCTCGCCGTGTCTGTGCGTCTCGCGTGACGAGCGCTGGGGACGGAGCTTCGAGAGCTTCGGTGAACACCCGGAGATTGCCTCGATGATGACCACCGTCATCGAGGGCTATCAAGGCCGTATCGACGGCGCGTACCCTGATCTCGATTCGCCGAACACCATTCTGGCAACCGCCAAGCACTGGATTGCCGATGGGGGTACCGCCGGCGGCATCGACCAGGGAGACGCTCAAATCGACGAGGGGGTGCTGCGTGCTATTCACATGCCGCCTACGACGCAGCCATAACCCGCGGCGTGGGCTCGATCATGTCGTCGTACAGCAGCTGGAACGGCGCGAACATGCACGGCAATGAGTATCTGATGACGGACGTCTTGAGAGTCAAGCTGGGGTTTGAGGGCTTCGTCGTCTCGGACTGGGCCGGAATCGACAAGCTTCCCGGTGATTACGCCAGCGACGTGCGCACGGCGATCAATACGAGGGTCGACATGGTGATGGTGCCGAACAACTACCAGCTCTTCATCGACACCCTGCGTAACGAGGTCACCCTGGGCCACATCTCCATGGACCGCATCGACGACGCCGTCAGACGGATTCTCACTGCGAAGTTCGCTCTCAATCTCTTCGACAAGCCGTTTCTCGATCTTGCTGACCCAAACGACAGGTCGGCCGGGCTCGCCAGCATCGGCTCCCCCGAACACCGGGCGGTGGCGCGACAGGCGGTGCGCGAATCCCTGGTGCTGCTGCAAAACAAAGGGCTCCTTCCGCTGAAAAAAGACGTCGGCGAAGCAAGAACGATCGTCGTGGCGGGCAAGTCCGGCGACGACATCGGTGATCAGAGCGGCGGCTGGACCATTTCCTGGCAGGGCTCGAGCGGGGACATCACACCGGGCACGGCCATACTAGAGGCAGTTCAAAAGGTTGTTGCAAATGACCCCTACACCACCGTCGTGTTCGAGCAGCGGCCCGAGCGGCGGATCCGCGGAGATCGCGGCATAGTCGTGATCGGAGAGCGACCCTCCGCAGAGGGCCAGGGCGACGATTCCCACCTGGGGCTCGATGCGGAGGACTCCAGTGCGGTCACCAACGTGTGCAGCGCCATGCCGTGCGTGGTGATCCTGATCTCCGAGCGACCCATGCTCATCCAGGACCAGCTGGCGCAAGCGCACGCGTTCGTGGCCGCGTGGCTTCCGGCCACGGAAGGCGACGGCGTGACGGACGTCTTGTTCGGTGATTACGATTTCACGGGCAAACTGGCGGTGAGCTGGCCGCGAGACATGAACCAGGTGCCAATCAACGTTGACTACCCCGACTACGACCCCCTGTTCCCTTACGGTTTCGGCCTGACTCATTCTCCGCCTGCCCCGTAATCGCCAAAGCGGCCCGCGATCGTGCGGCGTCGACGCGACTCGCTTCCCGCGCACGACGATCTCCAGGCCGTCGCTCGTCGCCGGCGCACATGGGTCGGCGCGTCGGCCGAAGCGCCCGCTGCGTGTGACAAGCGGATGCGGCGGCCTTGCCGCCGCGCTTAGCGAAACGTGCGGGCGACGCCTACTTCCAGCACTCGATCTGCACCGTGAACTCTCGCGCCTGCGCGGCGATGTCCGCGGTTTGCCGCTCCGGTCCCGAACGCGCGGTTGGGTAGTCAACGCCGTTCACTTCCATCCAGATGCGGGCGACGGGGCCGTGAATGGCGAAATTGACATTCTGCGGCATGTCTCCCGTGACCCGGGCCACTTCGATAGCGTCCAGCTTGCCGACGACGACCCCGACGACGTTTCCGCTGGCATCAAGAACCGGCCCACCGCTGTTGCCGGGCTGCACCGGGGCGGTGATCTGAAAAAGACGCAAGTCGTTGCGCGGGCCGGATAACGCACTGACGTTGCCGCGGGTGACGTTCATCTGCGTCAGCAGTCCGCTGAGCGGGTAGCCCGTCACGACGATCGTGTCGCCGGGGCGCATGCCGCGGCCGGCTCGCCAAGAAGCGCTCGCCCCGCCCCCGTCGGGCAGCTTAAGCAAGGCAAGGTCCGTGTCCGGGTCGCTGGCAAGCGTACTCGCTTTCGTCACCCGGCTGGCGCGCTTCACGCGGACATCGCGACAGTCATCGACCACATGCGCGCTCGTCAACACGTGGCCCTGGGAACTGACCACGAAGCCGCTGCCGGTATCGGCGATCTGCAGCTCGACCGAGGGCGCTTCCCCCAATCCGCGCGCGGCCAACGCCACCCTCAGCAGGGTCAAGATCTCCTGCGAAGCAGCGCCGGTCTGGGGCAATTGCATCGCTTCTTGAAATTGACGAATCGCGGCACGAGTCGCCAAACCGAAGACGCCATCGACCGAGCGGGGATCGAATCCGAGGGCCGTGAGCGCCGACTGGATTTCGCGAACGAGATCGGCCGGCGGCGATGATGGTCGCGCGCGCATTTCATTCCCGCCAACGGCATCGCTGCGCTGCGTGAAGACCGTCCGCGGCGCAGGCGCTATCCCGGCCCGCCATACCCGCACCAGCCATTGCGCCTCACGCAGCTCTTCCGGGATCATTCGTACGACAAGGTCGTCCCGGCTCTCGATCGCGTACTCGTGCTTCTGCGCGGCGGCGAGCTGCAACCACTTGTACGCCTGCACATAGTCCCGCGGCACTCCGTACCCACCGACATACAGCAATCCGAGGGTGTACTGGGCGGGTGCGTAGCCCTGTTTCGCGGCGCGGCGGTACCACCTTGCCGCCTGCGCGTAGTCCACGGGAACGCCGCGCCCGCTATCATATATTAAACCGAGGTTGAACTGCGCCTCGGCGTCCCCACCCTCGGCCAACGATCGCCAATACGCAAACTCGTCGGCCGAATCGCGCCCCGCGGGCGACGCGACCCCCTTCGGGGCATCCGCCGCGGCCGTCGCCGCCGTGGCGAGCAAGAGCAGGCAGAACAAGAACAGCAGCTGTCGCATCGTTAAAGCTTACTGCACGAGATGCCGCATGGCGAAGTGCTGCGCGCAGAGCGTAGGAGTGGACTGCCGAGCGACGGTCCACTGACGCGCCAATCCCCAGCGAGGACCGCCTGGCGCCACGGACCTCCGGCGAGCCCGCGATTCACGCCTCGGCGGGAGATGAAAACGACGGAGCGGGCTCAGTAGCGCATCCGCGTGATACGGAGCACGCCGCCTTTGTCGGCCAGCGAGAGCTCGATGGGCCTGCTGTCCTCGAAGCGGCGCCCGTCTCTGCGTGCCTGCGTAATCGAAACTGTGCCGCGAGCCACCCACTCACCTGCTTCCCCTTGTCGGATGTCGACCACCTCGATCAGCGTTCGCCGTGAGCTCGTGTTGGCGAAGAGTCGTTCGTAGGCATCGCGAATCGCGGCTTCGCCCCGCATGTCGTTCTCCACGCCGTCGGCGGCGAAGAGCGACATCAGTCGCTCGGAATCACCGAGCTCGTAGTAGGTCTCGTAGAAAACGACCATGGCTGCCACCGCGTCGCGAACCGCGGCGGCATCGCTCGGCGCCGACAGACTGGGTGCGACGCGCGCGACCTGAATCGACGTCGGCGCCGCCGGCTCTGGACCGGCCGTGTCCGGGACCCCGGCGGTAGAGCTGCCAAGCGCTTGCGAGACCGCCGGCTCCGGCTCGCGCGCCTCGTCGCCGCTCGCAGCCACGGTGGTCTCGGTCGGCAGCGGAGTCGCGTCGCCAAGTGCTGCGGCCGCAGGCTGCGGTGCGGGAGCATCGTCAACCCGCGCCGCCACGGGGGTCTCGGGCTGCGGCGCAGGCGCCTGATCGTCTCCCGCTGCGGTCGCTGGGGTCTCGGCGTCAGCGGTCGGGGGCTCAAGAGGATAGCTCTGCGCGGCGGCGGTCATCGGAGCACCGGGCAACGCATCCGACGCGGCCGGGGCGCGCCGTTGAATGACGATCCGCGGGCGTGCAGGCGCCGAGTCCGAGGTCGGGTCGGCACGGCTCACCTTGAATGCCTCCGTGTTCAGGTTGTAGGTAATCACGCCCCCGCTGACGACATTCTCGAGTTGCTCGATGCGGGCGTTGCCGGTTATGGTGACGACGCCGTTGGCATTGTCGAAATGCAACCGGTCGCCCTTGGCGATGACCACCTCCTCCTGTCCGTCCGGCAGTGTCTTGAAGACGGCCGGCTGCCCCCAGGCGGTTGCCGTATTGAGCTCGTCGTCGGTCACCTCGGCCACCACCTTGTCGGCAACGATTTGAGTCGTCCCCTGGGTGATAACTACATCGTGTTGCAGCGTGCGGGTGCCGGACCTGAAATCCACGTCGACGTCGACCGCCTCCATGGACAATTCTTGCTCCCGGTCGGACTTCAGGGCGAAGGCGGTGCCGGCCGCGTACAGTCCGCCGACGAGGGCCGATGTGACGCCCAAGGTGAGAGAGAGTCGAGTTTTCATGGGGTTACGCTCACTGGCTGGTCTGCGTTTTGGGCCGCGCCGCCCGATCTTCGGCCCAGATTTCATCTGGCGCGTATTCTCGCAGACTGGCCGCTGGGCGCAACTTCGACCCTTGTGACGACCTCTGGGAATCCGGAAATTAGAGACGAGCGTACGCGTCGCGCCGACGATCGGAAGGGAAGGCCGTGTGCCGGGTGTCAGGCCTGGAGCGGCGTGCCCCGGGCGAACCGCCCCGCCGAGAGGCGTCCGTGCGCCGGCGCGCCAGCCCTTCCCCGCCTGGGGAGCCCGAGCACCGCGTGACGGGCTACGGGCCCGCCCGCGTGGTTCGGGACACGGAAGGGCCGTTCATCGGGGCACGCGCAAGCGATGGCGATGCGCCGTACCACGATATTAGGCGCGTCGTTACGGGTCCGAACTCACGGCTGCGACACGGGTTTTTGAATCACGACGCTGGGAGCGGGGTCTTCGAGGTAATAGCCCTCGGCGACCACGTTGGTCACGTTGAGCGTGACGGACGCCGCCGAGGAACGGATATTGTCTTTGCGGAGCACGCACGTCCCGGGTTCCTTAGTCGTGCACGAGGCCGACCCGTTCGCGCCGTCGCTCCAGACGGCGGAGATCGCGGCGCCGCCTACTCCCGCGGCGGAGTCAACGGCAGAGACGGATACTGTCGCCTCGGCGAACCAATTGCCCGCCTTGCTCGACCAGCCCGCCGCAGGCGCTGTCAGCTCGGCTTGCATGGCCTCCTCCTTGGACGGCGGCGGCGCCGTGCCCGTCTTCGTCACCCGATTCGCTGCGTAGCCCATGTTGCCGTCGGCGTCCGTGGCGCGGGCGTTCACCGTGTGTTGGCCGCCGGTCAAGGCGTAGCGCGTCAGGCGGCCCCTGAACGCACCGTCTTTTTCCTTTGCGGCGCTCCAGGCTTCGCCGGACGTATCCGGCTCCCCGTCGACGTTTCACTCGACGGTGAGCGATGCGGGCTCGCGCAGATCGCCAGCCGGGTCGCTAGCCTTCGCGCCGGCGCGGCTGCTCCGTGTTACCGCGCCGATGAGACCGCCATGGCCCCGACGCCGCGCCGCCGAGGGTCACCGGCTACTCAACGCAGGTGCCAAGGTTGCTCCAATACGCAGGACTCGTCCCGGGCTCGACGTTCGTGTTCGTGCGCTTCGCCTTCCACTGGATCGAGTTGTGCACGACGAGGTCGTTCTTCTGGTAGGTCGCGTTGCTGTACCACGCCATGAGAGTGCATCCACCCGCACCGGCAACGGTGATGTTGACACTGTCCTCGGCCCACGCGCCCTCATTGTCGTAGGCGATTGCCTTCAGTTCGTACGAGCCGGTTGGAACATCCTCCCAAGTGACGCTATAGGGTGAATCCCCCGCCGTCTCAAGCCACACATCGTCGCGATAGAACTCCACCGATACGATTGTGCCATTTTCATCGGCCGGCTGCGCGACGATCTCGACGTCGCTGCCTTCGACGAACTCGTCGTTGTTCTTGGGACTCGTTATCTGCACGGTCGGCGCCAGGTTGTCACCGCCACCGCCGCCGCTGCCGCAATCGCTGCAGGTCACCAGCTCCCAGTAGCGTCCGCCGTCGGGCTTGCGCACCCGCGAGCCGTAGTGGTTGCGCGTGGCGCGGTAGATGCAGCCCTCGTAGAAGGCCTCGTCCCCGACCTGATAGCTGACGCCGGTCTGCCACAGCGCCACGCCTGCGTCGGCGCCGTACACCGTAAGGCCGACGGGATCGGACTCCTGATGCAAGCCATCGCCGCCGGTCGCGACCGTGGTGAGCTGGTGCTGCCCGGGCGGCAGGTTGAACCAGGCCCAGCTCCACGGCGGCCGGTTGTCGAACCCCAGCGACTGGCCGTTTTGGAAGAACTCGACCTGCTCGACACTTTCATCGGCGGAGGCATTGATGACGATGTTGAAACCCTCGAGCGAGATCGCGCAGTCGACCGGCTGGATGATGGCGACGTTGAGATAGTCGACTTCGGTCTTGTTCGGCTGCTGGGGAGCCGGGTCCCCGGTATCGACAGCGCTCAAAAGCGTGCCCACGGCATCGTCGCCGCTGATCTCCCAAAACATGATGCCCCGCAGGCCGTACGCGTCGACGTAACGCCGCTTGAGCGCCAGGGACTGGGGCTCGTCCAGAGTCCAGAACATGCTTTCGGCTTCGCTGTACAGCCACGACGCCAGCGAGTGCGGGTCCCAGTAAAGCTCATAGCCCTGCAACATCAGCGGGATCAGGTCCTTGTAGTAGTTGTAGCCGTCCTCGTAGATGCCCGGTGCGACCTGCCCGGACTGATACAGCCCGTTGTTGGTGGCGCCGACGTTCTTCCAGCCGCGCCCGTAGAAGGCTGCGCCCGCAACCAGCTTATCGACGGTCACCCCGTATTTGTCCCGGTAGAGCCTGACCGTGTTGTCGAGCGACAGCTTGAAGGCATCGGACGACGGGTCGGACGGCGAGGTCAGCAGGTTGGTCAAATGCCCTGTCTTTTTCTCCCAACCGCCATGGAAATCGTAGCTCATCAGGTTGAACCAGTCGACGTGCTGCTGGTCGAGGTGGATCTGAAAATTGTCGCCGCGAAAATCGCTGGCCGGGGTCGCCATGGTCAGCAGATAGCCCGGATCGATCGCGTCGAGCTGCTGCCGAAACTCGGCCAGCAGCGCGGTCAGGTTCACGTCGTCGTTGCTATTGTGATGCGTGCCGCCCGCGCCGCCGGTGATCGGATACTCCCAGTCGATATCGAAGCCGTCGAAGATGCCGGCTGCCGCTTCGTCCCCTCCGACGCCATCCACTGGCGGCAGATTGCCGTGGATGAAGAGGTCGATGCACGAGTCAACGAAGGTCTGCCGCGACTCGGCGGTCAACGCCGCGTCCGAGAACCAGGTCGAACCCAGCCAGCCGCCGAGCGCCGCCAGGATCTTGATGTGAGGGTGCTTTTCCTTCAGCTTGCGCAGCTGGTTGAAATGGCCGCGAAGCCCCTGAGACGCCGTGTCCGGCAAAGCGTCCACGGCCATGTCCTCGTCGTAGTGCTGCAGATACGCGGCGTAGGGATCGTCGAGCTGACAGGTGATGTCGCCGTTGGCGTCCGGGGCGGGCACGGCGAAGGAGTAGTTCAGCACCGTGATCTTCTGCGCAGAGCCGCTCTCGACAATGTGCTTGACGTAGTAGGGCTGAAGGTAAACGCCCCATTCCGGGAAATACGCCACGACCTCGCGCTCGTGGCTCGCCGCGTGCAGTGGAAACGCGGCGCCGCAGGCAAGAACGACAGCAACCGCACGGATGCCGCCTCGAAGTGTTCTCATGTAACGGTCCCCCAAGCCCGTGCAGCACACCCGGCTGTACCCCGCTTTACCCGGTAGGGCATTACTTTTGCGCGGGGTCGCAAGGGCGTTGCGGCCGACCTGTTGCGGCAGCCCCGTGCGCCTTGTTCTCGTGACTCGCTGGCGCCAAGCGGGGGGCTGCGCTTTATCGATTAATAGTTGTCTTCAGGCTTGCAACTTTATGATAACCACTTGGAGCCCGATCATACAAGGCGAAAGAACGATCCGTGCGCCCTTTGGCGCCCGAGAATGAGGATGCCGAAACCACGGCGTATCACCGCTACCAAGAGCACCCTCTAGATTTCCAGGCACCGCTGCTGCGACCGTGCTTGCCTCGTTCTCGCGAAAAGGACGGCGGGCCTACCGTTTCGAAGCCCCCCCTTGACCGTCGCCGATTCGGGTCTCCTCGAAACTCCGGGTGCGCGCGCTGACAATCGAACTCCGGTCCCCTTTGGCCTTCTTGCAGCACCACTTGTCGGAACCGAATTTAGAGCCCTTTCTGATCGGTGTAAGTTCTCAGTCCACGATCGGAGCCGACCTTCGGGCCGTTTTGCCAGGCTTCGGTCAGACCGCCCCGGCGAATCGACCATTGCATGCAAAACACGCTGTCGACCCAACGGCCGTGAGCGGTGGCAATTCCTTGCGGCCCACAGATTCCGCGACGCACTTCCGCCTGAGTTGGAGTTGGCACGCTCGTCCGACCGCTTCTTCATCGATTAGTCCCAACCGTTGCCTTGCCCCTGCGTAGCGTACGGCGGCCGGAAGTGACCGCTGGTCCGCGCTCCCTGCCTACCCAGACCTATCAGAAGTAGTCTTTGAATGTGTTGTTCACAAGCTGCTTGCCTAGCAACGGGCAGCGTTGGTCTGCACACGGAATCCGGATTGATCATGCCGAGGAGTAAAGGGTGAGCTTCAATTTGCACCACGGCGGGCGCATCGGATCCCAACAGATCGAGGATCTTTGGAGTGTCGTAAACAGGTCCGCCCCGGAAGAGGTTTTTGTCATCGCCGCGAACAAGGGCGAGTATCGTGATTTTTTTCGACAATTCGAGCCCGCTATCGCACACGCAGCCGTCGGTGAATGGAAGAAATCGCTGCAATCGGGCCGGACTTTCCGTCACATCGTCCTGCTCGAGGCTCTCGCCGAGATACCTGCCGGCCGCAGACCGGCTCTCGTTGACCAAGCCTGGTCCCACGTAAGGAGCAAAGGGCGTTTGACCGCCATTGAGGTCAACCCGGACCGATCGCCGGGCAGAGGGTCCCCCGAAGGCCTGAAGTTGGGCGTGCTGAAAACGTTGCTGCGAACCCTGGGGACACCGAAGACCCTGACCCGGCAACCGTATCAGTGGACTGCTCTGTCTGTGCGCAAGGTTGCCGAGACAGCCGCGCAGACGCCTAACGCATCGATATCGCGACGAATGGCCGTGACCGCCGAGCTGTGCCGGGGCAGAGTGCTCGAGCTCGGTTGCGGACCGGGAGAGTTGGCGGTCGAGATTCAGCGCCGCGGCTGCGACGTGGTGGGGGTCGACAAGAATCGGGAGAAAATCGATCGCGCCCGCGAGCGGTACCCGAGCATCGAGTTTCACCGCGCCGATGCGCTCGATGTGGACTTGCCGCAGGCATCCTTCGACACGGCCTTGCTTCCCGAGATACTCGAGCACCTACCCGAAGCGACGGGAAACAGGATTGTGGACAGGGCCTGGTCGCTCCTCAAGCCGGGTGGGCGCATGATCGTCACCGTCCCCAACCGCAACTACGTGCCGCACCCGAATCACGTGCGTATATTCGACGCTGAGAGCCTGGCCGCGCTGCTCGCGGCTTACGGACCGCCGGTACTGGTGGTGGACCAGCCTTACAAATGGCTCATCATGTACGTCGACAAAGCGACGTGATGTATCGGCATCGGCGCCATCCGTCTTTGAAGCGCCCTCACGAACTCGCCCACAGCCGTCAGCCACCGGATTGCACCTCGTCCAGCCGCCGCATGATAGCCGCCGCCCTCTCGCTTCGGCGCCACGCCGCAGGTCGGGCGTCGACAGCCATTCGGGTCCGGTCATAATAGAAATTCGCCTCCTCCTGTCTGCCGGCAAGGGAGAGCGCGTCTGCGTAGCGGAGGAGCCACTCGGGTTGGGATTGCAGGACGCTTGGCAAGCGGCGCAGATAGTTCAGTGCCGCATCGAACCGCTGCCGGGAGAGCTCGATCTCCACAGCCGTGTCGAGCAGCGTGACCAACGGGCCCAGACGCTCGATGCCCTCTTCGATTCCCTGCGCCGCCATCTCGTGGAACGCAGCTCCGGCCTGTAGCAGAATTCGGGCACGCTCCACGTACAGATCCGGCGCCGGGCGTTCGAGCACGTCGATGGCGCGGGTTAGGTCATTGGTGGCGCTCTGCGGCGAGACACTGGCCAGACGCGCCCGCGCCAGGCGGGCGTGCGGATCATCGGGCCGCAGCGCCACGACCCGATCCAGGTACGAGCGCGCCCGCACCGCGTCGCCGGCATCCGCCCACAGACGGCCCTTCTGATACATGAGCTCGACCGGGTCGGCGCCCCGGCGCTCGGCATTCTCGAAATCGTCGAGCGCCGCCGACCAATCCCCGAGCTGACGGTAAAGATCGCCGCGTCGCAGGTACAAGTCGGCGTCGGTCGGCGTCGCTTCGATGCGCGCGCTCACGGAGCGGATACGCGCGTCGATCGCGGGATGGGCGAATAGATCGACTGCCGCCAGAGCGATTAGGGCAGCACTCGCGGCAATCAACCGATCGCAAAGCCGCCTCATGTCTCTGGGAAGCACTGCTCCTTTTGCTGACCATCGAATGCATATGAGGTATGTGCCACGGCGGTGACCGTGAAACAGACTTGCTCCGCCCCATCGAACTTGTCCGACTCCAGGGTGGCCACCCCGTCGTCGGAGGTGACCGCCGTTGTCGTTCCCAAAGGAACTTCGTCCAGCGTCCATTGACCGACAACGCTCGCGCCGCTCACCGGCGAGCCCAAATCGTTCAGGACCACCGTCGCGAGCGCCGTCCCTTTGCTCCACTTGCTCTTGCCGATCGCTCCGAGCGCAACGTCGAGCTCCGTTACGCTCATCGTGTCCGGCTCCCCGCCCGGCGGTTCGCCGCCGCCGTCGCCCTCGCACGGCAGTCCCGACGGCATGAGCAGGCATGCGCTCGAGCGTACGTTCAGCGCGGGATCGTAGTCGCCGGCAATATCCGTAACGATATCGGTAACAGCGAAACGAAGCTCGCCGGCACTGTCGCTCGGCAGGCGCTCGGTGCCGAAGCTCACGTGACCGGTGACGTCGGCGGCAGCGGCAACCGTGCTCGTCNNTGCCCCGTCACCAGCGCGTTCGGCACCGCCAGTCCGTTGCGCAGAACGCTCACGTCGACCGAACCGTACTTCCATTTCCTGCCCTTCGTCAGCAACGTCGCGTTGAGGGCGCCGACATGTGAAGGCCCGTCCTCGAGCACGAATGGCATGGTCGTTGCTTGTGGCATCTGATTGCCCAAGAGGTCCTTGACGTCGGTAACGGTCAGTGTATGCGGCTCTTGCGGCGTGAGCGGTGATGCGAGTTCCAAAATGACGGTACGTGCATCCGCTTCCAGCGAAGCGCTGGAGACCTCCACATTAGTATCATCAATGGTGTAATTCGCGAAATTGCCGGCGCTGTCGGCGTTCACGAGCGGCGAAAAACCGACCCGAACGGTGGTCGGATCGAGGACGTCGACGGACTCGACTCGGGGCGGTGTATTGTCCGGACCCTTGAGCAGCGTGAAGCTGTCGTGCACGGCGCCGTCGCGGTCCAGGAACAGCGCGTCCAGTCGCGGCCCGTCGATATCGAGGAGTACCGAGCCGAGCAACTCGAAGGAAGTGAACATCGCCGGGTGACCCAGCGTTTGCCCGCTGGTGACTTTGCCCGAGCTGCCCGCGACAACGTAAACCGCGCCCGGGGCGCCCGCTGTCATCTTGTCATACGCGCCCACACCGGTGTCGCGACTCTCGCGCCCGCTTGTTTCGTCGACCAACATTTCCAAGCCCAGGGTGCTCGAGGTCCCGTAGTGGCCATGCAGCAGGAACGAGCGCTCGTAGGAATGGCTATGCCCGGCGAGCACGAGATCGACTTCGTGAGCCTCGAGAATCGGCAGCGCGTTCTCCCGCATCCACACGAGCTGGGCTTCGGTGTCCGACTTGTGGAAGCCGTCGCTGTACGGCGGGTGATGCCAGAAGGCGATGATCCACTGCTGCCCATTTTCTCGGGCGGCGATCAGGTCGTCCTCGAGCCAGTTCAACATGGCGTCACGAAAGACGCTACCCGTCTCGTAGGACTCGAGGCAGACAAAATGTATGTTGCCGTAATCGAACGAGTAGTAGGCTTCGGTGCCCGAGGGCACCAGGCTCGTTTGGCCGAGGTCGAAGATTTCGTAGTAGGGTCCCGTCTGGGTCACCGAGTCGGCGCGGTGGCCGTCGTGATTGCCGAGTGTCGGCCACAGCACCATTTGCCGCAGGATGACCGGATAGGTATAGAAGACAGCGGCCTGGTACTCGTCGTCGGTGCCGTTCTCATACGCGTTGTCCCCGAGCATCAGCAACATATCCGCACCGCGCGAGCCCGTGTAGCGCTTGTACGCCTCGCGCACCGCGCGCGCGTTCACATCCGAGGTGCCGGAATCGCCCACGACCCACACCCGCGTCGGCCGCGCCTCGAGAGGGGCCGTGACAAAGTGATGCGTCGCCTCCGCCTTGCGGATCGCTGAGGACGAAGTGCCGACCGCATAGTAGTAACGCGTGCCGGGGCTGAGGCCGGTTATGGCGACCGTGTGCTCGGTTGCCTGGCCGTCGACGACCACACTCTCGGTCAGATCGTCGCTCTGCGTGCCGAAGTACACGGCCGAGTCGCCGGCGGAGTCGGTGCGCCAGCGCACGGTAATCTCGGTGGGTGTGCCCGATTGCAGATACGGACCCCGAATGACGCTCTGCGCGAGCACAGCCTCGGTGTCGAGCAAGCAACACAGAAGAACCGCACCGCAGGCGGTGCCAATCAACCCGTGGCCTGTGTTCATTGTTGCACCCCTCCCGTCGCCGCACCCGAAGGCGCTGTTGCATTCGGCTGAGACGGTCTTTGGTCACTTCCGGACAGCACCTCGGCGGAGCAAACAGCCGATTTATCGATTTAACATAGACGAGCTAGGCAACCTAAGGCATTGATCCAGATCACAAAAGCATTTGGAGTCGCCAGACGGATCCACCCGTCGGCGCGGCGCTCCACGACGTGGCGGCCCCTGCCCCGCGTGCGCAAGAAACGCTTAGATTCTTTACAGGTCGAGCGTCGCTATGTTACGTTCAACCCAATAAAAGTCATCTTAATGTCTGAAAAATAAAGAAATCGCCGACAACGGCGATTTGATATCGGGCCCGACATTTACATCGGGCCCAACACCGGAGAAGGGGGTGTGTGATGATGCGTTTCCACTTCGCGGCCGTGTGCGCCGCCTTGTGTTCTCTTGCCGTTCAACCCACGGCGCGTGGCGATCACTTCGACGCCTTCAACCCTCGGCAGATTCCCATCGAGCTGCAGGGCTGGTGGACCCCGGACTATGGCCACGTCCACGCCGCCGTATTCCTGCCGGTGGGGCAGGTGGTATCGGGAGTCCTGGATATGGTCATCCGGGTCACCGTGCACGAGAACCCGTCGATGTTCTATGAGCTGCGCTTCGACGACGAGAAGGGGATCTTGAAGCGCGTGTCGGTGGGACCGTATTACTGCGAGCAAACCTGCGTGTGGGAGTTCAGCGAGACTCTGGACACCAACCTCATGCAGGACGGCTGGCGCGAGTTTCGCATCAAGGCCATGACCCGCACCCCGGACGGTATTCGCTACTCCAATTCCAGCGGCATCATGCTCAATGTGCAGAACGGCGGCGGCGACAAGGACTATCACGCCAGCTGGCAGAACCGTCTGATTGGCCGCGGCTGGTACGAGACGGAGGGCTACGCAAACGCCGTCATCGAGAACATACCGTTGGCGCCGCTCACGGGCCCCCACACCTTCCGCATCCGCGCGCAGCGTCTTGGCACGGAGCGATTGTGCTACGCCGTCGATGCCAGTCATCCGGTGCCAAAGACCGACCACTGGCCTGCGCAGGGCTCCGCTGCGGCGATGAGCGACTGCTTCGTTGGCGATTTCACGTGCTCGACGTGCTGGCAAGACGTGACCGTGGACCCGGGCGCGCTCGGACTCGAGCCCGGCTGGCACAGCTTCGCGGCCCGCTCCGAGAGTCCGCCGCTGGCCATCTCTCAGTGCGACGGGTGCAGCAGTGAGCGAAATTTGCTCGCAGGCGTGGCCAAGCTGTGGTTCTACGTCGACGGAACGGGANNGACGGAACGGGAGAGTCTCCGGAGGCCCCGGGGCAAGCCTCGAATCCGTCGCCCTACGACACCGAGACGGGTGTCACGCTCAATCCGACACTGACCTGGAGCGCGGGCAGCGGCAGCACCATGCACGACGTCTATTTTGGAACAACAACTTCCCCGGCGCTGGCAGAAACCATAACCACGACGAGTTTTCTGCCCGGCCCACTCGCCCAGTCAACAACGTACTACTGGCGTGTCGACGAGGTCAACGCCGGCGGTACGACGCCGGGAGAACTGTGGCTCTTTGAGACGGGCGAGGGCCCCACCACGGCGGGTGTCACGTCGCTGTCGGTGAGCACGGTGAACGTCGGCAAGGGCGCCAAGCTCGGTCAAGCGACGGTCACCGTGTCGGACGACGAGGGGACTCCGGTCGCCGGCGCCGTCGTGACCGGCGCGTTCTCCGGGGATTTCAGCGGCAGTTTCTCGGTTACGACAAACGCCTCTGGCATCGCCGAGTTCGACGCGACCGGGTCGCCCCAGAAGGGCAAGGTGAGCTTCGATTTCTGCGTTGAAGACGTGAATCCGGGCACTGCTCTTGGCTGGGACGGAGAGAAACCCTGCGGCTCGCTCTAGAACGAAGCGGAACGTCTCGGCGCCGGCGCTTGGCTGTGCGCGCCGGCGCTAGAACCGGTAGCGCGCCTCGAAGTTGACGAACAAAGCGTCGTCGGCGCCTTCCTCGAAGGCGCCGCCGGGCTTGAAATATCCCGTGATGAACTCGAGATTGATGTCGTGCCACCCGCGCAGGCCGAAGACGAGATCGAGCTCATCTCCGAGGGAGCGTCTGTCCCCGTCCGGATCCTCGTCGATGCCTACGTCGCGCAGCTCGTCGAAGGCCTCGTCCTGACTGTAACGATGGTAGAGCACGTCGACTGAAGTGCTCGCACTGGGCCGCACGCCGAAAGCGGCCGTAAAAATCTTGAGATTGCTGAGCTCCGGATCGAAGAGCTCGCCGTAGTACTTGAATCTCGTGACCCCGTTGAAACGGGCGTTGTTGTCTTGCAGGCCCGTCTGGCGGAAGTTGCGGTCGGTACCGTCGTCGGGATCGGAGTCGCCGCTGCCGAAGGCGTAGCTCACGGTGAAGGAGGGCTCGAGTTTCTGCTCGAGCACGTAAGTGGCGCCGACATCGAAACCGTAACCGCTCAGGTCGTCGGCATTGGGCTGATCGTTGTCCACGCCCGGATCTCCGCCGACATAGGCAACATCGCCCCAGTACCGCAGACGGTCGCTGGCCTTGCCCAGCGCGCGCACGCCGAGCCAGTAGGGCGTGCCCTCCTCTTCCGAGCGGTCGTCTCGCACGACGAAGTACCCGCTTAGGTCCAGTTCCGGCAGCGCGTCACTGAAGCGCAAAGTGAGAAAAAAGTTGTTGATCCGGTCGCTCTCGACGTCGTTCAGAAGGTCGCCGTCGACGAGGTCCTCCCGAGAGAAGGAGCCGTCGAGCTCTGCACGACCGAAATCGGCGACCACTCTGACACCGTCCAGCACTTCGTCGTAGTACCACTCACGCTGGTCTTTGATACGCTGTCTGCCGATGATGGTCTCGGTCCCTGGCAATGCCTGTTTGAATCGAATGTAAGCCCGTTTGACTTTGAGCTTGGCGTCTCGGTCACGGTCGCCGCTCTCCTCGGTCAGCGCGTACTGACGCGACAATCCGAAGTTGAAAAACGCGTCGTATGCCGGACTCGACTTGTAGAACAACGCCACCTCAATCTCCGGCTTGATCGTCTCGAGCTTGTCGGGATCATCGTCATCGAGGTTGAAGTTGTCCTCGACCTCGTATTTGACCTCGATATCGCCTCCCCACCACCAGCTTTCCGCAATGCGATTTCGCGTCGCCGGCGGCGCGTCGGGGTCATAGACGTCGCCGTTGCCACGGCCGTTTCCGTTTCCATGCGCCTTCGGCGGCGCCACCCCGGCCGCCGGAGCGGCAGTCGGAACGTTGGCCTCGGCCACCCTCTGGGCGCTGCTGGCCTGCCCTTGCGGAGACTCGGCGGGACTCTCGGCGTCGGCCACAAGCCACGGGAGGAGGGCTTCGCCGGCCACCACGGCCCACTCGAGTGCGTTCAGCAGGCCGAGCACCGGTGTCACAGCGCGGGACGGCGCAGACTGTGCCGATCCGGCGCCGTGCGTTGGCTCCCCGGCGACGTCGGCCTCCGAGGCGACCGCCAATCCCGTGCAGACCGAGAGCACGAAAGGCGCGACACGCGTGAGCGCCTTGCCTTGAAAAAGGCGGCGGCACGCCGTCGCTGTCCCCCAAGCACAATTACTGGCGCTTGGACAACGCCCGTGATCGAGAACGCTCATGTCAGCTCGACCGCCCGCCTAGACACCTCCTCTTTTCGGAGGATGGCAGCGGAACGGTTCACCAGTTCGGCGACGTGGGCACTCGATCCCACTCGTTGGGCCTGTCGCCCAGCAAGACGAAACAGAGAGGCGCTCTCAAGAATGTCGAAACTCTCCCGTGGCAGGCCGCTCAGCGCGAAGTACTCTTCGTGAAACCGCCGGCTTAAGCCGCCGTAATAGTCCCCACTGGCCTCTTCGAGCCCGCACCACGCAAGCTCGGCCGTGATCTCGGCCACGTTCCACAACGGATGCAGCAGGGTCACGTCTTTGATATCGGCAAAAACGACGCGACCTTCGAGGAATCGGATGTGGTCTAGGCGCAAATCGGCGATTCCCGGCGCATCGATCGCTGATACTCCCGGCAGCATGCGCTCGAGCCCTGCGAGAATCTGATCAATCGAGCGGCCGAGGGCGGGGCATTGCGATGCAAGCGTCGCCGCCGCCGCGCGCGACTCGGCCAGAATCGTCCCCACCGGGCTCTTTTTTTTCGGCAGCTCGACTTTCGCGCCGTGGCAGACGACCAGCGCCCGAGCCAGTTTGGATACGAGCGCTGCGGCCTCAGCGCCCACCAGAATATCGGGCAGGCGCACACCCTCGACGGTGGCAAACACGCTCAGCCCGAGAGCGCCGACGTAAACCACGGCATGCGGTAAGAGGGGCGCGTGCGGGTCATCGTCGAGCGCCCGATTGAGCTTTACCAAGCCGTCGAACAACCTACGACCGCTGTAGTCATGCTTGGCTGTGCCGACAAGCAAACGCTCCCATCGAACGCCGTCGCGTTGCCCCTTGATACGGTAACGAGCGCGCAGTGTCTTGCTCGTCTCACGCACGGCGCGAACATGGCATTGCGTCAACTCGACTCCAAAGCTTCGCTGCAGAGGCCGCTCCAGAAGCGCCTGCATGTAGACCGAATCGCTCAGCAGCCTCGAGCGAGCCTGCCGCGAGAGTCGCTGTCGCGACGGTTTTGCGACGGGCACCGTCGAGCTCGAGGCCATCGCGAGAGCACGCTCGGCTTCGCCCAGCAGCAGCTCGGTCGTCTGCTCCCAGCCGGGGCGCTGCAAACGAAAACCCGTCGCCGCTGAAGTCAGCAGAGCGGCGGCCTCGAACAGGCGCACGCGGCTTTCATCGGCCGACGTTCTCAGCAGATACTGCTCGAGGAATGCCTCCCCGACCTCGTTGAGCGCTGTGGTGTTCTGGAATAGACGCAGGGAGGTGGTGCGCAGCGCCGACATAAAACGCCCCACATCGGAGACGGGATCGCCGAACGCCATGTTGTCGACATCGATGAGCGTCAAGCGATCGTCATTCGCGAGCACGTTGGAAGGGTGAAGATCGGCATGGACCGGACCGCAGATCTGGACGCGACGCGCAAGCTCGGCGGCAAGCCTTGCGCTCAAACGCTCGACGCGCGCGTGCTGGTCGGGTGAGATGACGAAGAGCAAATCGCGCCAACGCTGCACCGACGAAACCTCTCTACCGGCCGTGCGGCGACTGGAAAGGGGCAACTCGAGCCCGTGCAATATCGATAGCGCTCGCGCCAATTGCCGGACGTGCTTTATCATGATGCCGGTGGTCTCGGCGAGATCCGACAAGCGCGTGCCCGCGACGCGTTCCTGCAGGGTCATATCGAGTCCGGGCAGGTAACCTACGGGCGGCGCGAGCCCGATCTGATACCCAGCGGCCCGCCACAGCGCCCAGCTTCTCGCGAAAGACTCCGAAGCCGTGCGATTGGCATCGAGCTTGCCCACCAGCCGGCGTATCTCCGGGAGTCGGTCCGTCTTGGACTCGCTCTCTACTTCGAATGCAAGAGACGCCCGGGCTCCGGGCCGAAAACCAAGGACCTCTGTGTCCACGCGTCGGACTCGAACTCGGCGTGAGGCCCACAGCGACTCCAGGTGACCCTTAATCGCATCGGGATCGCACACGCTCAACAGGCCCGGGAGATCCGGGTCCACCGGGTAGAGGTACGCGACCAGACGCGGTCGCTGCAGATCGAAGCGGGGAGTGCTCAACACGCGGCCGGGCAACTCGGCATAACGGCGTGCCGCTTCTTCGCTGAGCGGCGGCGCGCACTCGTCGCGACCGAGGGGCCGCGCAGACAGGAACTGCTTAACTGACCTGCCACTTTGCCGATGACGCAGTTTAACCTTGCACAGAATCCGGCACGAGACCGACGGTCGATGCTGCACTTCGTAGATCTTCGCCGCAACAAACTCGTACTCCTCTTCAGGATGCGATGCCGCCTGCTGCAGTGCATTGAGGAGCCGACCTTCGTCCAGCGCTTCGGCGAGGTCGGGGAACGACGGATCAACAATGGTCTTGTTCATGCGCAACACGAAATCAAACGCCAACAGCGGCGAGGGGTGTGCGGACGCGCAACCCGTGCTGCGCGCCGCTTTCGTCGGCAACGAACTTTCCCTGTCGCAGGGAGATCACGCGATCGAAACCACTGATCTTGTCCATGTCGTGCGTGATCATGATCACGGTTCGCCCGCGCATCAATCGATGCATTGCCTTGATAACGAGCTTCGCGGATTTCGGATCCAGCCCCGTGGTGGGTTCGTCCAGAATGACGATGGGTGTGCTGCGAATCATGGCCCGGGCGATCGCGATGCATTGGCGTTGACCTCCGCTCAACGTTGCGCCGCGCTCTCCGATCGGTGTCTCGTAAGCCTGCGGCAGCTCCTCGATAATCCGGTGGACCTGAGCCCGCCGCGCGGCCCGCACGATGTCCTCTTGGCTTGCGCCTGACCTCCCGTAAGCAATGTTCTCGGCGATCGTCGCAGCGAACAGCACGGGCTCCTGAAATACGATGCTCACCTGCCGGCGCAGGGAGTCGAGCGTCAGCTCCCGCAGGTCAAAACCGTCCACGCGTATGCTGCCCGCGCTGGGGTCGTAGAAGCGCGCGATCAGCTCGACCAGACTGGTCTTGCCGGCACCGGTAGGTCCGACGATCGCGACACGCTCCCCGGCCTCTATGTGCAGGTTGATGTCGGCGAGGACACGGCGAGTCTCGCCGCGAACCAGATTCAAGCTCACCGCGTCGAACATGATTTCGCCAGTCAGTCGCGGCGCGGGGATAGCGCCCGGCGCGTCCTGCACCGGGGAGTCGATATCGAGAATCGCTAAAACCCGCTCACCGGCTGCAGTGGATCGCGTCATTCTCAGGGTAAGGCGCGATATTCGTCGCAGGGGGCGCACGTATACCCGCAAATAGGCGAGAAAAACAACCAACTCTCCCACGCTGAGACTGCCGGCAAGAATCCGATTCGTCGCAAACAGAACGACGGCGGCTGTGACGACAGCGACCGCAAGCTCCGAGGACCATCGAAGCTTCGCCTCGTAACGTGCCGCTCTGACACCCGCGCGCATATCTTTCTTGTTTGCGCCGCTGAAGCGCTTGATTTCATGGCGCTCGCGCCGAAACATCTGCACGACCTTGATCGCCCCGAGGGCCTCGTTGGCCATCGTCGCCAGATTCCCCTCTCGCTCGCGCTGCTTCCGCACCGCCCGCTTCATCGGCCGGCGATACTTGCGCACACCGATCGCCACCAACGGCATCAGCACGAGTGCCGCCAGACCGAGTTGCCAATCCATCCACAACATGACCGCGCCGATCCCGGTCATCAGGAGTAAACCTTCGATAATCTCTATGGGCAGGGAAGTGAATGCATTGCGGAGCATGCGGACGTCAGAGGTCAGACGTACGATCAGATCTCCCGTGCGACGGCGGCTGTGAAAACTCAGTGGCAGGTACTGAATGTGCCGGTAAAGGTCGTGACGCAATGCTGCAGATACCTCGATGCCCAGACGGGCAAACAGCACCCGATGGATGTAGTAGAAAAACCCCCGGGCAAAAGCGATCAGCAGAATAGCCAGCGCCAGAGCTGCGACCAACCAGGCGCTGGCGGCTCCATCCGCCGCGACGTTCCAGGGCACGTACGACGGCAAGGGCTGCTCCAGCAACACGTTGTCGATGATCAGCTTGAGCGGCCACGGTTCGAGCAGCGACATCAACGTGACGACGACGGAGCATGCGAGCGACGACGACAGTAAGCCTTTGCGCCCGCGCAGGTAAATCCCGAAACGCAATGCTACTTTTGCGAAGTGAGACCACCGCCCCGCGACGCGTCGCGCTCGTCCCCGAGCGGTGTTCAGGTATCTAGTCAACATGCTCGGCGCTCGACACACCGCGAGCGGTGCGTTGCTCGGCCAGAAGTTTGGCGCACTCAACGATATGAGCCGCGCGGTTCGCCCAGGCGTGCCGCCGTTTCGCGACGAGACTCGCCCGCTTGCCCATGCTCCACCGCAGTTGCTGATTTGAGGCGAGACGCCGAATTGCCGCGCTCAGGGCATCGACGTCGCCGGGCGGCACGAGCAGACCGGTGCTGTCGTGGTCGATCAGCGCGCACAGCTGTCCGATGGCGGAGGCGACGACGGGTCTTCCGCAGGCCATGTACTCCAGCACCTTCAAGGGTGAGAAATAAAACGGTTCCAACGGTGGATAGGGCGCGAGCGCCACGTCCATGGCGCGTATGTAGGCGGGCACATCGCCGGGGGCAACCGATCGGGCGAACGTCACCCGGCCAGGAAGCTCCCCCTCGAGACGGTCGAGCTCCTTCGCAAGCGGCCCATCGCCGACGATCAGCAAGTGATATCGGCGATCCTCCCCGGCGAGCCGCCGGAATGCGTCGGCGAGCACGTCAACCCCGTGCCAAGGCTTGAGGCTGCCCACGAAGCCAATAACGAATCGATCTTCCGATGCGATCGGGAACACCGCCCCATCGGGGTTGAAGGTCCCGGTGTCCACGCCATTGAACACGACCTCCACCTTCGAACCATCGACCCCCGAAGCCATCAACAATTCGCGCAGTTCGTGACTGACCGTCACCACCATCGAAGCGGCCTGCAGAGCCGTGTCCTCGAGCAGCATCGCCGCCTCTGCCAGGCCCTGCGCGCGGTGCCGGACACCTTCCCAGGCGAGTGGAGCATTGACCTCGAGCACGTGCGCAACGTTGGCCCTCTCGCAGAAAAGTCCGCCGGCTGCGCTGAAAGGACTGTAGCGTTCGTAAACGAAATCCGGCCGGCGCTGATCGAACACTCGCTCGAGCGCTGCCTCCACCGTGACATTGCGGCATATGTGCCTCAGGGCTCGTGCCACTGGCCGCATGGGTTTCTTTGCCGCGTTCCCGCCAAGCGTAAATGACAAGATGTCCTCACTGACGGCCGGTGCCGCGATGGGAACCACGGGAACGTCCAGCTCTTTCGAGCCCTCGACCGAAGACATCACCAGAGTGACCTCGTGTCCCAACTCCGCGAAAGCGCGCACCACGCTTTGCACATGCTTGGCCGAGCCGTTGAACTTTGTGAAGGCAATGCCCGGATCGGCGCAGAGGTAGCAGATCTTCACGCCGTGTTCTCCGCCAGCAATTGATACAGCGTCCGCGAGGTCTCGCGAATGTCGAACTGCGGTGTAATCGACGATCGCGCCCGTGACTTGAGCCGCTCGTAGCGCGGCTTGTCACGCATCAGGGATTCAATGGCGTCGGCAAGAGAGACCGGATCCTTCTCCGGTACGATGAGCCCGTTGTGATCGTGCTTGACCGCCTCCGGTATGCCGGTTGTCGCCGTCGCCACCACCGGCAGGCCGCAGGCCAGGGCCTCGACGATGGCAACGGGCAAGCCGTCTCGATTGCCTCTGGCGTCGGTAAGACAAGGCAAGGCGAAGAGATCAGCCTTCTGGTATCGTCCGACGATCTCCGTTTGGGTATGGGATCCGAGCAACGACACCCGATCACCGAGGCAATGCGTCTTGATGTGGTTCACGAGCGCGTGGCGCAATGCACCTTTACCGACGATCCAGCAGCGGAAGTCAAGCCCTCGGTCGCGCAGATGACGACAGGCCTCAATCAATACGTCGAGCCCTTTCTTCGGAACAAAGCGCGCGACGGCGAGCACGGTGAACGGCGATCCGGTCCGATGACCGTTGGGGGCAAACCGGTTGGTGTCGATGCCGTTGTATACGCGCACGACGTTGCTTTCCGTGCTTGCGTAATTCTGATCGAGGAATGTCTTGTTGAACTCGCTGATGGCGATGACCCGGTCGGCGAGATTTATTTTTTTTTCGAGCAGCGTACGATCGACATCGTCTTTGAAAATGTCGACTGCATGAGCGGTGAAGCTGTACGGCAGACCGGTGATCCGGGATGTCGACAGCGAGACACTGGTTGCCCGCGACGCAAAGTGGGCGTGAAGGCGCTGCAGACGCAGGCGTTTCGCTCTGACTGCGATGAACCCACTCTGAAGCGTTCGCCACACGTAGCGCGGCTTGCCACTGAGCAAAGCGTGCAGGATCACGCGCCGGTACGCACTCGGGAACATTCTGGCCGCTTCGCGGTTGTACTTGAAAAGGCTTTCCAGGTTGTCGAAGCCGGGAACGTAGGTGATCGAAGCCTTGAGCTTGGCAAGATCTGCGTGGAACCGTGGCTCGCGGGGGGGCAACAACGAGAAGATGTGCACATAGGCGCCACGCGCCTCGAGGGCGAGAAGCTCGTTCAGTATGAACGTCTCCGAGAGCTTCGGAAATTTCCTCAGCACATAGCCGATCTTCAACTGCTTTTTTGAACTCATGGCTGTCTTATCAACCTCTGCGATCTGCAAGAGTCAAGATATGACGGGCGGCCTCATCGGCCCCCTGCAGGCGAAGGCAACCGGGGACGTCGAAGCTGCCCGCGTCGAGGGTCGCTGTGAGCGCCCCGGCCAGCGCCTGCGTCGTGACCTCGTCGGGATGGACATAGCTCAGAGCCCCGAGGTGCGCCAGCGCCTCGGCGCGGCACAGCTGTTCCTTGTCCAGCCGCGACTTGCGGCGCTCGCTGTGCTCACCCGAGCGCCAATTTCGCGGCAGCACAATCGAACGGACGCCGAGAGCCAGAACCTCGGACAGCGTGTTGTAGCCGCCCATGCACACGACGGCATCGGCGGCAGCCATGTAGCGAGGCAGATCGTGGACGTAGCGCCTTAGTTCAATGCGCCGACTCTCCTGCGCCATGTGCTCCAGATGTTGGCGATCCTGATCGGTCATCAACTCACCGGTGACCACAAGCGCGTGCACATCGGGCAAATCAGCAAGGGCCTCGATGAGGGTTCGCAGTAAAGGGTAACCGTCGCCCCCACCGCCCACACACGCGACGATCAGCTTGCCGTCGCAGTTCAACTCACTCTTGACGCCATCGACGCAACCCAGCGCCGCCTTGTCCAGGCTGACGTAACCGCAGTAGTGAAGCTTTGAACGGACCTCACTCGGAAGTGCATAGGCGTCCGCCACGTCGAGCACTTCGGGAACCCCGTAGACCAAAATGCGGTCGTAGTAGCGGTCCAGAACGTCGTAGATTCCCTGGCGCTCCCACTCCGCGCGCACCTTCTCGGGTGGGTCCAGAATGTCGCGCATTCCGAGCACCGTCTGCGTGGACCCGTTATACAGGGCTTGCAGGGTGGGCAAGAGCTCATGTCGCGCACCCAAGGGAAAGTTGTCCGTGACGAATACGTCGGGCGCGAAGGAGGAAACGGCATGCCGGGTGAGCTCGCCGCGCAGCGTGACCAGTTCGGCTATGCCCAGATCGAGACCCATGGTCTTGGCGCCATTCGTGCCGGACGTCGCAATGGTCGGCAGCTTCAGATAGTCGCATTTCGGTGGCAGCGTCTTGAGCATATCGAGCGCCGGCGACCCGCTGATCAGTAGAACACTTGCATCCGGCCGCTGCGCAACCAGCGATTGCGTGATGCGAAGGGAGCGTCGCACATGACCCAGGCCGAAAGAGTCGTGCGTGAAAAGAGCGATGCGCGGTCGAGTCTGCGTGGGCATGGGGGCTCCCGAGCGCGTGCTCAATGGGCCGCGCTGGCGGCGGCCGCCCTCTCCCCTAGCGCCGTGACGTAGGACGGCAAATCGATCCTCGGCTGTTTCGGCCGTTTTGAAACCAGCGCACCGAGTTCGCGCGCCGTGTTGGCGGCACCGTCGAGCCACGGCAGCGCACCGGCCGGGCGCCGAGCCCGCAGTGCCGCCATCATGGCGTCGACAAGACGTTGCGGACTCGACCCCACGGGGACCCAAGTACACAAGCCCCGCCTCGAGAACAGTGCCGCGCGCATGCGCTGCTCGGCGCTCGGGCCTTCGCGAGGAATGCATATCGTCGGCTTGCGCAGCTTCAGCGCCTCAATGAGCGTGTTGTAGCCGCCCATGCACACGAGAAGGTCCGCCGCGTTCATGAGACTTGCAACGTCATCGCTGCTGCTGACGACTTGCACGGCGCATTGGGCCATCATCGTCTGCAGCACCTTGCGCTTGTCCGCACCCATCAGGGGACCGGTAACGAAAACGAAGCGCGCAGGCACGTTACGCGTCAGCAGCGGGCTCGCGGCGGCCATCAGCCGCATCATCGGGAAGGCATCGGATCCGGCGCCCGCCGTCACGACGATCAGCCGTTCCTTCCCGTTCAGCCGGTATCTCTCCCGAATCGTCTTCACGGGCTCAGGCGCCGGCGAGGGCGCCACATAGTTCACGAAATCCACTTTATCGGCTAGCGGGCCGCACAGACCGTAGCTCTCTGCCGTATCGAAGATTTCCCGCCGGCCGTAGATCATCACCCTGTCGTAGAATTCGAGCATCACGCGGTAGCAGCCGTCAGCTTCCCATTTCGCTCGCACCGCCTGCGGATCACCCAGAATGTCCCTCAGACCGAGCACGATGGCCGGTCGGTTGCGCTTGCGTTTGAGCACCTCCAGCAACTGCAAGAGCTCCTGGTTGGCGCCGGCGGGCAGAAAGTCCGCGAGAAACAGGTCAGGCGTGAATTGCCAGACGATGCTGAGCATCATCGACTGCCGCAGCCGCGCCAGCTCGCGGTCTTCTATGTTCAAAGAGCGCGGCTTCCACGAATTCGTCGCTGTTTTACACAGCGCCGGCAGCTTCACGAGATCGACTCCCCGTGGAATTTCGATTCCCGGTATACCCGGAAACCCTGCGACCATCAGGACGCTAGAGCCGGGGTGCTGCGCGACGAAATGGGAGGCGATGTTCAGATTTCGGCGCAGGTGCCCGAAGCCGACTCCGTCGTGCGAGTACAGCATCAGTCGCATCGGTTTGATCATCATCACCTCTGTCATAAAGCCAACGCGAAGCTTGGCGTGGGCAGAAGGCTTCGTCTGGATCACGGCCGATGCTCGCAGGCTCGAGCCCCGCGGCGTGAGGGCGCCCTCTTCCGCGGCCGACGCGGCGCGTAAGGCTGTCAGAAGCTAACGGAGGTTTCGCCTTGAGTGGCCGAAACGGCTTCACTACTCATGCTAGTTAGGCACACCGGAAGCGCCACGCGGTCCGTCGCTGGAATTGATCCATCGGTCATCCTTGACCTCGGCGGGCACGAGTGACGCCTTTGTTGAAGGCCGCGGCGGTCTTCTGCGCGATGCGGGGAGATTCGACGTCAAGTGATGCGAGCCCCTGACGCGCCATGCGTCGACGCGCATCCTTACCACGACGGGCTTTTGAGTTCGGGGTACGGCCAGCTCGAGCCCTCCGCCCTGCGGCGACTTGGAGGGCGCAGGCGCGTGGAGCGATCGAGTCCGCCGAGGCCCTCAAGGCCGAGACAAGACGCTCTGAGGCGCTCTGAGACGTCCTTCAGCTTCGGCGCCGCAGACCTCCGGCGGCCACGGCGGCACGAGGTGCGGACCGGGAATCCGGCCCGGCCCTGACTTCGCGAACCACGCGCCATGAGCCGACGAGCGCGTCGAGGGCCTGCCTGGCCTGGCCGACCGTGACGACCTGCGGCGGCCTGCCGACATCGAACCGCGCGGTCGTGAGAATCTTGCGTGCCTCCGGCCTCCGGTCTTGCGTGATCGAACTCATGTTTTGCTCTTTCTCTTCGCAGGGTGCCGCTGGGGCCCACGAGACCAAGTCACGGCTTCCACTCTATAACGTCTAGACAGGCCGGGCGCGCTGACCAAGCCCTATCGTAGTCAACGGATGAAATTGGCAGACGAAGCGACGAACGTCTCCACTTCCGCGACAGTCGCAAGGGCGAGAGGCCATTGCAGCGTTGCCGGTCGTCCGATGCTCTAGCGAGCATGTGTTCCGTGGACTACGTTCATTAGCAGGAGGACTTCTGACGATGCACACAGGCACGGAAAGGCGCAAGAGTCAGCGTCGTGAGGGAGCGGAGCGGCGCTCGGGAAAGGACCGTCGCAAAGTCGATCTGCCGGTCGACGAAGACCGCCGCTCGGGCAAGGAGCGTCGCTCCGGGCGGGAGCGTCGCTCCGGAAAGGATCGGCGCAACGCCGCCTAAACGACGCGGCTGCAGAGGGAATCGGTAATCGGTCCGGACTGCAAGCCGGCGCCGGCTCTTCCGTTAGGCGCTATTCTCCGGCGGCCACCGCTTCCCCGCTCGAGACGAATTTCACCATTTCCTGAAAGTCGAGCCCGGCGCAAGGGTCGTGCGTCGAGACGATCGAACAGCTTTCGTCGTCGTAGAGCGGCAATTCGTGATGCTCGCACGCATGAACGTGAGCGCTGGAGCCCGGCCCGCTGTCGGTCACGCTAACGCATCGGGCCTGCGTGCCGTGCTCCACCCAGTACACGGGGTCGGCGCCTTTGGCCAGCAGCGCGCCCACCGCGATCAGCAGCGCGCACAAACCCACCGTGACAGCAATCTTCATGCGACGAGCAGCTCCGGGTGATCGGGAAAGGCGCCGGCCGCGCCCGGCGAAACTAGGGCGCTCTTTAGTAAAGCTAGACGCCGTGCCGATAGACGCAAGCACTCATCACGGATTTGCGCGTGCGCGGGTCGCGGGCGCCGAGGATCACGCACCGCATCGCGTTCCTGAAGACACCGCGATGCCGGAGCGCGGCGCGGACACATCGGGCGTTGGAGCAGCAGAACAAGCCAAAAAAGACCCGCCGCGAGGGCGGGTCCAGAGGACAGAATAAATCCCAAGGAGGAAGTAGGTCGAACAACATAGCCGTTTCGGCTAGTTATAAGCGTAGACGCGAACTCGCCAAACGCAAGGGAAAGGCAGGGCATGCTGACACCGGCGCCGACACGCGGCCGAGCGAGCACTCGCGCGGAACACCCGTATGTGACGCAGCTCGCGGGGC
>JABAHR010007793.1_pt1 | contig 29618 bp, 30 predicted proteins | sample 7062101 | NCBI WGS metagenome assembly JABAHR01 (sample SAMN14534553, study PRJNA622989) | marine sediment metagenome | biome: marine biome [ENVO:00000428]; feature: marine pelagic biome [ENVO:01000023]; material: deep marine sediment [ENVO:00002113] | place: India: Gulf of Kutch | collected...
AAACTCGACTCCCCGAAACTCAAGCAGCTTGCGCAGCGCGTACGGCTGCGTTTCCATCTCGACGCACTCGACAAACAGGATACGCGCTCTTACATCAACCACCGCATGCAGGTTGCCGGTGCGGCGTCCGAGGACCTGATCACGGCGGACACAACGGACTTGATCTATCGATACACGGGCGGCGTCCCGCGCCTGATCAATACGCTGTGCGACACCGCCCTGCTCTGTGCCTTCGCCGACAGCAAACCCGCGGTTACGGTCGACGAAATCACGGCGGCCGTTGAAGAGCTCGACTGGGAAGAGCACGAGAGCAATACCGGTGTCTACGATCAAATACAACAGATCGCCAGCCGGCGGCCGGGAACGGAATCGCACGTCATGCAGATCGAGGTGCGGACGAACGGCGAAACGGAGTCGGTACAGACCTTTCCACCCGGCAGAGTGATCGTCGGCCGTTCGCCAGATAACGAAATCTATATCAAGAGCAAGTTCGTGAGCCGCCACCATTTGCAGCTGATTTGCGACGACGACAAGTGCATCGTCGAAGACCTGAACAGCACAAACGGCGTGTTCATTGGGGAGTCACAGGTCAAGAAGCGCGAACTCTCGAACGGCGATGTAATCTCACTTGGCGTGCACGAACTCATCTACACGTACATTGGCAGAGGCACCGGCGAGTCGACCGACGGGGATGCCGATTTCTCGGATACCTATGATGATGTCGCGACCGCCATGGAAGAGAGTTCGGCAAGCCGCAAACAGGGATAGCCGTCAGCTGCTGCGCCGGTGCGTCACGCGTGAGTCGCGCCGCTTGAGAAGCACCACCAGCCCGCCCACCAGGCACAACACGCCCGTCACAAAACAGATCGTCGGCCAATACCAATGGTTGACGTACATCGATGCAGACAGCGAGATGACGCCGGCGAGCAGGTAAAAATAGGGCAGGCTTTCGTAAATTGGCTTGGATATCCACATGGCGGCAAAGAATCCCTGTCCCGGCGTCCCATTGTCCACGGCAACCAAGCCGACGTCCAGTGTCGGACGCGCGACTGGCGCAGCAGCGGTAATTAACGGTCGCTTCGCAGCGCCACTCCGTCTATGCGGTGCCGCCGACGGTCAGCTCGTCGATCTTGAGCGTCGGCTGCCCGACGCCGACGGGCACCGACTGACCTTCCTTGCCGCAGGTGCCGACGCCGTCGTCCAGTGCGAGGTCGTTACCCACCATGGAAATCCTGGTCAGCGCGTCCGGGCCGTCGCCGATCAGCATGGCGCCCTTGACGGGCATCGTGATGGCGCCGTTTTCGATGAGGTACGCCTCGCTCGCGGAGAAGACGAACTTGCCCGACGTGATGTCGACCTGTCCGCCACCGAAATTGGGTGCGTAGAGCCCCTTCTTTACGGACGCGATAATCTCGTCGTGTTCGTGCGGGCCCGCGAGCATGTAGGTGTTCGTCATGCGCGGCATAGGCACGTGCGCGAACGACTCGCGGCGACCGTTGCCGGTGGCGGCGACGCCCGTCAGCCGGGCGTTCATCTTGTCTTGCATGTAGCCCCTGAGCACACCGTTCTCGACGAGCACGTTGTATTGCCCGGGAGTACCTTCGTCGTCGATCGCGAGCGAACCGCGCCGATTGGGTAGAGTGCCATCATCTACGATCGTGCAGTGCGGCGACGCGACGCGCTGGCCCACTTTTCCCGAAAACGCCGAGGTACCCTTGCGGTTGAAGTCGCCTTCGAGCCCGTGACCGACAGCCTCGTGGAGAAGGATGCCCGGCCATCCGGGCCCGAGCACGACGGGCATGGTGCCGGCCGGCGCCGGCTCGGCCTCGAGCGCGACGCCGGCCTGCCGCACGGCCTCGCGCGCATATTTCATGGGCAGGTCCCCGGCGAGGAAATAGCTCAGGTCGAACCGCGCCCCGCCGCCCGAATAACCCTGCTCGCGCCGGCCGTTCTGCTCGAGTATCACGCTCACGTTGAATCGCACGAGCGGCCGCACGTCGGCAGCCAGCGTGCCGTCCGAACCTGCGACCAGCACCAGGTCCTGGCTGCTCGCCATGCTGATGATCACCTGTTCGACGCGCGAATCCAGCGCCCGCGTCTCGGCATCGATACGGCTTATCAGGGCCGTCTTTTCCGCATCCGGCAGGCTGGTCGTCGGATCGGCGAATGGGTACAGGGGCACCGCGGTGCCCCGCCGCCACGCCGGCACGCGCTTGTCGTCGCCCTGGCGTGCGATCGCCCGTGCGGCGACCGCCGCCTGCTCGAGCGCGGGCAGCATCAGTTCGTCGGAATACGCGAAACCGGTCTTTTCGCCGCTCACGGCGCGCACGCCGACGCCCTGGTCGAGACTGAAGCTGCCTTCGCGGATGATGCCGTCCTCCAGCGTCCAGCTCTCCTGGCGCGACACCTGGAAATACAGGTCGGCGTAGTCCACGCCACCGCGCAGCACACTGCCGAGTGTCTTGCTCAGGTGCCGTTCCTCCAGCCCCACGGGGGCGAGCATGTCGGCCATGACCGAATCGATGGGGTCTGCTACGTTACTCAAGTCGTGCTCCTATAAGCGGCGGTTCGCGAGTGCCGGAAACCTCTCACGCAAACTGTCCGGGGCCGCCGGGTCGATGTCGGCGACGACTGCGCCATTGCCGTCTGCCTGCTCGGCCAGGACGCGGCCCCATGGATCCACAATCAGCGAATGACCGTAGGTTTCGCGGTTGTCCGGGTGTGTACCGAACTGGCCCGGGGCAATGACGTACGCGAGGTTCTCGATCGCCCGCGCACGCAACAGCGTATGCCAGTGCGCGGCGCCCGTAACGGCCGTGAACGCCGCCGGAACCGTGAACACGGTTGCGCCGGCATCGACGAGCGCCCGGTACAGCTCTGGAAAACGGACATCGTAGCAGACCGTCAGCCCGACCTGCCCCGCCGGCGTATTGACCGTAGCCGGATCGTCCCCCGCATACATCGAGTGCGATTCGCGATAGGACTCCTCGCTATCGGGCAGGTCGACGTCGAAGAGATGGATCTTGCGGTAGATGGCCTGCTGTTTTCCACGGTCGTCCACGACGACACAGGCGCCGTACACGCGCTCGGGCTCCGGCGACTCCAGCGGGATGCTGCCCCCGACGATCCACAGGCCATGCTTCGTCGCCGACTCGCGGAGAAAATCCTGGATCGGCCCCTCGCCCGGCTGCTCCGCGTGCAACGACTTGTCGCGCCCGCGCTCGGGCATCAGTGCGAAGTTCTCGGGCAGCACCGCAAGCGCGCAGCCGTCCCGCGCGGCATCGCCGAGCAACTGAGCGGCCAGCTCGAGGTTCCGGCCCACGTCGGCACCGCTGTTCATCTGGATGGCTGCTACTCGCACAATGGGCTCCTCGTCTGCGTCGCTGTGCCAGAGGATACAAGAAGCGGCCTCGATGTTAACCGTGCGCCGACGGCTTTATCGAGACCGCGTCTATTCCGGCTCCAGGATGCAGCCCGCGAGTTCGGCGCGCGACGTGAAAGCTTCGGCACCCGTACTCTCGATCGCGGGTTCGTCCCACGACCCGTCGATGGCGTAGTAGACCTGCCCCATCTCCTGCAGCGGCTTCTTGAATATCTGTGAAAAGATCAGCAGCGCCGCAGCGACCTGCGGCCCGGCCACGACGGCCCCGACCACCGGCAGCGTGTTGCCGAAATTAGCGGCAACGACAGCCGCTTGTTCGTATTCGCGTTGCGTGAGGCTGGCCCGGCCTATGATCGCGATGTTCGCGGCGGGACCCTCGAGCGACAGATCGCACGTGTAGGCCTCACCGTCCACGATACGAAACGTCCCGTCGAGCGCGTCAAACCCGAAGCCCTTGTCGAACACGTCGGTGAAATCCAGTGACAGCCGGCGCGGCAGCGCGACAATACTCATCAGGCCGAACAGGCGTCCCGCACCCGGTTCGATCTCATTGAGCTGCCCGGCGCCGAACCTCACCTGCACATCGCCGTCGATACTCGCGAACACATCGGTTCGCGGCCCACCCGACCAGCTCACGTCAAACAATAGGGCCATGTCATCGCCGTCGATACCCGGCGCGTAGTCGAGGCGCTGCATGGTCGCCATGACATCGGTGCTCGTCAGGGTGGCCATGAGATGACTACGGTAGCCGGACGGGTCCGTCGCATCGGCAACCCAGCGCGCGCTGCCGACGACGCCGAAGGTCGCGTCACGGGCGGTGAAAGCGTCCGCAACCAGGCCCTGTGCGGTCCGGGCCAGCTGGATCTCCAGTGCACCCAGGAAGCGATTGCCCAGGGCGAATTCGTTCGCCTTCAGCGTAATCGGCGGCAGGGTTCGCGGATCCACTTCGGCGCGAGCGGCGGCGGCCCGTCCTGCGTCGTCGCCGGAGAGGACCAGGCGCTCCATGTCGAGTACGACGGCGCGGTCCGACCCAAAATCGTAGGGAACGAAGATCGAGCCGGTTACCTGTCCGCCCTCGAGCTGCACCAGCCAGTCGCGCGCACTGCGGTCGACACGCACCCGGTGATTCTGCAGATGCTGGCCGAGAACCCGCAGGCTGTCGACGTTCAAATCGACAGAACGGATACGATCCGCCGCGCCCGTGCGTTGCTCGTCGCCACGGGACAATTGCAGCCATTCGTCGAAACGCACGCTCTCGACGTTGCCGCGAATGTGCAGACCGCGCGTCTCGGCCGACTGGAGCTCGCCACCACCCAGTGCCAGCATGCCGCGCTCCAGGTCCCACGTGTCGGCGTCGCGCGCGAACGCGATGTTCCAGCTCACACCGCCGTCTGCCTCCCCGCGGCTCTCGATCCGCTGGCCGCCTGGCATGAACGCAATATCGCCCGAGATGCGCGTAGCCTCCGCGGCGGGCTTCAGCAGAGGCTCTGGCAGGCCAACCTCCATACCGACGAGGTCGCTGCCGACACGCACGGTGAATGGCGTGCGTTCGTCGCTCCCGCCTCGCGGGAACAGCAGGTCGACGACGTAATCCGCCTCGCCTTCGACGACACCTGCGAGCGGCAACCCGAGACCCTCCGACAGCCCTCGAGCGTCAACGACGCCGCGGGCCCGCGCGATCACCAGGAACCGGGGCAGGTCCGCCGGCGCATTATCGATGGCAATCTCCACGGGCCGGCCGAGGAACGAGCCTCCCAGCGCCTCGCTCGTAACGCTCGTGCGGTCGATGGTCACAACACCGTTCAGCCCGGTCACCGGCGGGTCGAAGCCCTCGACCTGCACGCTGCCGTCGTTGGCGACGATGCGTGCCGTGACCGTGAAATTCCGTGAATCGGTGATCGGAACCATCAGGTCGAGATTGAACGCAGCGTCGCCGGAGACACGAATTCGCCGCAGATGACCGCCGAACAGGTTCGCGATAGGGCTGCTCTGCGCGTAGCTGTGCAGCGATTCCAGGGTGCCGGTCGAGTAGGAATCGATCGTGAGCACGGGCTTGCGCAGGTCGTCGATCTCCACTTTCGCATCCACGACTTCGCGGCCGCGATTGATCGACCGGTTGCGTTCGGTGAACAGGCGCGTGTTGTCGAGAACGACGTCCATATCGATGATCTCGGCGGCGGGCCAGTCGGGCAGGAACTTGAACGTCGTATTGCGCACGTTGGCTTGCAGCAGGAAACGCCCTTCTCCACCGTCAAACGGGAACTTGTCGAGTCGGCCATAGAGCCGCGTCGTGCCGCTCGGGATGCTCCCTGCCACCAGCGCGCTCTGGAACCAGTCGTAGAGCTTGCGGTGCATGAGCTTGCCGGGAATGAAGCGCTTGGCGGAGCCGATATCGGCGATGCTCCACCGCGACACGAGGTCGATCACGGGCGCCTCGCCCGCGTCGAGGGTAACCTGGATGTTGCTCTGGCTTTTGAGGTCGGCGTTGCTGATCGCGATGTTGTCGGACAACACCGTGATCCGATCGCCGCTGCGGCGCCAGATTACGGTACCGCTGGCATTGTCTATCGGGATTGGCTCCGCGAGGTGGCTGGCAAGGTCGACAACCAGGTCGCGGGATTGGATTTCGAGCCGGCCGCCCGACCAGTCGGCCCGCAACCTGCCCGTGAACCCGCGGATGCCCGGCCGATCCTCGTGCGCCGCGATACCGGCATTCTCGAGATCGGCCGAAACTGCGTAACGCGGCATGTCAGTGTGAATATCCGAGACCGTGGCCACCAGGTTTCGAACAATGCCGTCCGGCCGGAGACGAGAGAGCAAGCGTGCCTGCTCGTCGGGGAAAAGCGGTAAGAACAGTCGCAGGTCGCCGAGGTCCACGTAGTCACCGCGAGCATCCAGCATGACGATCGATCCGTCGGCATCGATGCCGGTCTCCAGCCTGAGCGCGGTTTCGGGCCATGCCCCTGACTCGGTGCTGATCCGAAATTCGTCGGCCACCACCAGCCAGCCATCTGCGTCGCGGTGATACTCCAGGCGGCCAGTCATCGAGAACTGCTCGCGCGCCACGATCGCAAGCTCGTCCAGCGAAAACTCGATCGCGGCGCTCTCGATCCCCCCGTCGATCCAGGCGAATGACATATCGATATCACCGATGCCCGACAACAGGGGCCAGTTGCGGTTCAGGTCGAGCGCGATGACGCCGGCGAGATCGAGTTCGCTGGCCTCCACCGTGACGTCCCAGTCGCTGCCGGTCCCGCCTCCATCGGGCAGCTGTGTCGCGCCGACACGCAATTGCCTCCCCAGCGACTCGGGGAGCACAACGGTACCGTCGAGGGTAAGTCGCTGTTGCTCGCTGCGGACGTCCAGGCGGCTGATCGCAAACGTCTTCGGCTGTTCGTCACCGGGCAGGATCAGTACCAGTTCCAGGTCCTCGGCGACCACCTCGATGTCGCCGAGCTCGCCGGCCTCGCCGGGGCGCTCCACCGGAAAGTCCTTCAAGGCAATACCCTGGAGCCACCACTCGCCGTTCGGCAACTGGCGCACCTCGAGGTTCGTGCCGCGAATGACGACACGGCTGACGACCAGCGTCCTGTCCAAGATGAGGCGCGTCAGCGCAACGCCGATACTCACCTGCTCGGCCGCTATCACGCGTGACATTGGCGCGCCGCGGCTCAGTTGCGCATCATAGAACTCGAGCTGCGGCCCGCTCAGGCCCCAGCGGGCATCCATCCCCGAGAATTCCACCTGCATGCCGATGGCTTCGCTGGCCCAGGCCTTGATCTCGTCCTGGTATTCGGGCAGTCGTGGCAGGAACAACCGGAACAGGCCGACCGCGACCGCGAGCAAGATCACGATGCCCGCTGCCGCGTAGGCAAGATACTTGAACAGGCGTTGCAGAATGCTCGTCATCCGTATAGACACACTGCCTCACATCAGCACGACGTCGAACTGATCCTGCAGATAGAGCGACTCCGTCTGCAGCCGAATCGACTTGCCGGTCTGTTCACTAAGCACCGCGAGGCTCTGGGCCTGCTCGTCCAGCAGCAATTCGATGACATCCTGGTGTGCGAGCACCAGGGCTTCGTCGAATTCGAACTGGCGCGCCTGCCGGATAATCTCGCGAAAGATCTCGAAACAAACCGTCTCTACGGTAAGGACAAAACCCCGCCCTTCACAGCTTGGACAGTCCTCGCACAGGATATGTTGCAGGCTTTCCCGCGTGCGCTTGCGCGTCATCTCGACGAGCCCGAGCGGCGAGAGACTCATCAACTGCGTCTTCGCATGGTCGCCGGCCAGACGGTCCTGCAGCGCTTGCAGCACCTGGTTACGGTGCTCCTCCTCGTCCATGTCGATGAAGTCGATGATGATGATCCCGCCGAGGTTGCGCAGCCGCAGCTGCCGGGCGATCGCCATCGCCGCCTCGAGGTTCGTCTTGTAGATCGTCTCCTCGAGATTTCGGTGGCCGACGTAGGCGCCGGTGTTCACGTCGATCGTCGTCATCGCTTCCGTCTGGTCGAAAATCAGGTAGCCGCCCGACTTCAGGGGAATGCTCCTGTCCAGCGCCTTGCGGATCTCGTCCTCGATCCCGTGCAGGTCGAAGATCGGTCGGCGCCGCTTGTAATACTCCAGCCGCTTCTCGACACCGGGCAGAAAAGTCGCCGCAAATTCCTGCATGGCTTCGAAGTCCGGTCTGGAATCCACCAGGATTGCTTCCACGTCGCTGGTTACGAGATCCCGGAGCACGCGCAGCGGCAACGACAGGTCCTCGTTCACGAGGTGTTGTACCGCACCTTTCCTGCACCGTTCCTGAATGACGCCCCAGAGCCTGACCAGGTATTCGAGATCGGCTTCCAGCGCTTCCCGGTTCGCTCCCTCCGCCACCGTCCGTACGATCGCGCCGCATTCGAGGCCGTGCTCGGCAAGTAGCTGCTCGACGAGCAGGCGAAGCCGCTCCCGCTCCTCGTCCTGGTCGATGCGCGCCGATATTCCTACACTGGAACTGCGCGGCAACAGCACGAGATGGCGAGACGGCAGCGTGATGAACGTCGTCAGCCTGGCGCCCTTGTTGCCGAGCGGGTCCTTAACGACCTGGACGAGCAGCCTGTCACCCTCCCTAACCAGCGAGCGTATGTCCGGCAGGTCTTCGGCCGCGGTTTCGCCCTCGGCGCCATTTCGGGCGATGTCCGAAGCATGCAGGAACGCGGTTCGTTCGAGGCCGATGTCCACGAAGGCCGCTTGCATGCCCGGCAGCACACGCGACACGCTGCCGTTGTAGATATTGCTGATAAGACCGCGGCGCGCCGAGCGCTCGATGAATATCTCCTGCAGCACTCCGTTCTCGAGCAAAGCCGCCCGTGTCTCCGACGGAGTCACGTTGATCAGGATTTCCTCTTTTAACGACTCGTCGCTCATAGCGCGTCCTTCAAGTCAGCCGCTACTTCGATGCCGGCCCATCTCAACAGATCCGCGGTCTCCGCAACAGGCAGGCCCACCACCCCGGTAAAGCTCCCGGCAATCGACTTCACAAAGGTCCCGCCCTGCCCCTGTATCGCGTAGGCGCCGGCCTTCCCGACAGGTTCCCCACTTTGCCAGTAGTCGAGGGCTTCGTCAGGATTTATCTCGCGAAATGTCACCTCGGTGACCGAGAGCGCGTTTTTGGTCTCCGCCGCTGAGCGTACCGCGACACCCGTCATCACCTGGTGCCGTCGCCCCGACAACCTGGACAGCATGCGCAGCGCCTCCGTCTGGTCCTCCGGCTTGCCGAATACCTCGCCATCGAGCACGACGGCCGTGTCGGCGCCGAGCACGACCGTTCCGGGTTCCGCCGCGATGGCGCAGGCCTTTTCGACAGCAAGCCGTACGACCATCATAGCCGCCGGCTCCTCCGGAAGCTGCCGTTCATCGACGCCGACACCCGCGGCGGTGAATTCGAGCCCCATGCGCTCGAGGATCCGGCGGCGGCGCGGCGACGAAGAGGCGAGATGGAGCTTGGGAACCGGCATCGGGGACTCGGCTCCGTTTCAGGAACGATGATAGGGATGGCCCGACAGCAGCGACCACGCGCGATACAGTTGTTCCGCGAAAATCACTCGCGCAAGCCCGTGCGGCAGCGTCAGGTTCGAGAGCGACCAGACGAATCCCGCCCGCGCTCGACAGTTGTCGGAGACGCCGTCCGGGCCGCCGATGATGAAGCAGAGATCGCGGCCGTCGGCCTGCCAGGCCGCCAGCTGCTCGGCCAGGTCGCGGCTCGTGGGCTGCTTGCCCCGCTCATCGAGCAGCACGACCTGCTCGTCGGCCGTGGTCTTCGCGAGGATCAGTTCACCTTCGGATTCGATGGCCCGTTGCGGGTCGCCGGACTTCTTGCGCCGGGTGGTCGCGATAACGTCCAGCCGGAATTTCCATTGTGGCGGGAAGCGCCCGGCATAGGCCCGGAAAGCCTCCTCCACCCAGGCCGGCTGGCGTTCGCCGACCGCTAACAGCCGGATATGCACGGTGGATTGCGCCGGGGCCTCTTGCCGGAGATGCCTTACCGTTCCGTCGCGGCAAGGTCTCCGGCCGGCCGCAGCGACCAGAGTTTTTCCAGGTTATAGAACTCACGCACTTTCGGCAGCATGACGTGTACCAGCGTGTCCTGCAGATCGAGCAGCACCCATTCGCCGCCGTTCTCGCCTTCGACGCCGATCGGTTTGCAGCCTGCTTCGGTCGCCTTTTCGATCACGTTGTCGACCAGCGCCTGCACATGGCGCGTCGACGTTCCGCTGGCGACGATCATGTAGTCGGTTACGGTCGTCATGTCGCGGACGTCGAGTTCGACGATGTCTTTCGCTTTCACATCCTCGAGCGCCTCGACGACCAGGTCTTTCAGTTGCTCGCTATTCATGCGTGCTGCTCATCTTCATACGGTATCGGGCTCCTTATCTAGTGGCTGCGTCTTGTGTAACACGAACTCTCCCTAATTGCTTCGCGGACGGTATCGGGCATCAGGTAACGCGGATCGTAGCCTTCGGCAACGAGGCTCCTGATTTCGGTGGATGCAATCTCCAGCTGCGTCACCGCGTGGATGTGGACGCTCCCTCGCGGCCTTTCGTGCAGGTCTCGGGCAGAATGCGTTCTTCGCTGCGCCAGCAGCGCTCCCAGCGCGCCCTCGCCGGGAGCCCGCCATCCGGGCCTGTGGGCAACCACCACGTGGGCGAAATCCAGGATTTCATCCCAGCGGTGCCAGGTGGGCAGCCCGAGGAAAGCGTCCATACCCGTAATGAGACACAACGAGCGGTTCGGAAATTCCTCCCGCAGGCTCGCAAGCGTGTCGACGGAATAGGATGGACCTTTCCGGCGCAACTCGCGGTCATCGACGACGAAGCGCGATTCATCGCGGGTTGCCGCCCGCACCATCTCCAGGCGCAGTGACGCCGGCGCAAAGGTGACGCCGCGATGTGGCGGGTCGCCGCAGGGCACGAAGCGCACCTCTTCGAAGTCCAGCGTCTGCAGCAGCTCGAAAGCCGTTCGCAGGTGACCATAGTGAATCGGATCGAACGTGCCGCCAAAGATGCCGATGGGCCTCATCGGCGACTGGCTCCCGCCATCGCGCCGCTCATGCCGCCTTCCTGCCGGCAAAGGCCAGCCCCAGTACGATGTCGTTGGCCAACTGCCATGGATCGGCGCGCAGGCGGCCTTTCGCGGCGGCATCGCCCTGTCCGACTGCCTTCAGCAGGCGCCGGAAGGTACCCGCGGGCGTGCGGCTTACGCAGCTCCGGACCAGCCCCTGCCGGTTTCGCCATACCCGCGCTTTCTGCATGGCCTGGCCGAGATCGACGCGTTGCCGCACCGCGTCCGACAGGCCGGCAAGCAGCCGCAGCTCCCGGCCCAGCGCCCAGAAGACGATGACCGGCTCCACGCCCTCGGCCCGCAAGCCACTGAGGATTCGCAGCGCACGGCGCGCATCGCCTGCGAGCGCAGCATCCACGAGCTTGTAGACGTCATAGCGGCTGCTGTCGGCGACGGCATTGGCGACATCTTCGGCCGAAATCGGCCCTTCGCCGAGCAGAAGGCGCAGCTTCTCGATTTCCTGGCTGGCCGCGAGCAGGTTGCCCTCGACCCGGTCAGCGATGAGCCCCGCCGCTGCGCGGTCCGGCTCCAGGCCGGCCGAACGCATACGCGCCGCAATCCACCCCGGAAGCTCCCGCACCCCGACAGGCCAGACGGGCATGACAATGCCGCGCGCGTCGATCGCCTTTACCCACTTGGCGGAAGCCGCACTCGCGTCGAGTTTCGGCGCACTGGCTATCAGCATGAGTTCCGGCCCGAGCCGCTCGAGGAGATCGACAATCGCGCTGCTGCCGGCCCTGCCCGGTCTACCCGTGGGAAGCCGCAGTTCGATGATCCTTTGTTCCGCGAACAACGACAGGTTCGAGCTGGATGCCGCGAGGCTTGCCCAGTCGAACCACTGCGTGGCGACGTGCGACTCCCGCTGGGTGAAACCCCGGTCCCGCGCGGCTGCGCGAATACTGTCGAGCGCTTCCGCAACGAGGAGGTGCTCGTCGCCCGATACCAGATAGCAGGGCGCCAGGTTGTTCTTGAGGTAGGAAGAGAGCTGGTTTGCCTGGATTTTCACGCAATCAGTCGTCGCTGCTACTGAATCCGATCATACAGGGGCGCTACCCGATCGCAAGCTCGCCACGGGACTCAGTCGACCTGCTCCAGGCTGATCGACTCGCCCTCGAGCAATACCGGGATGCCGTTGCTGACAGGGTAGGCGAGTTTCTCGTCGTCGGTCACGAGAACCTCGTCGAGCGGCTCCGACAACACCGTTCCGTCACGGTTGGTGAGTCCGCCGGACTCGATCGCCGCGTTGACACGCGCAAGCATGTCGCGGCCGGCCAGGTTGAGTCCCTTGTGTGTTACGGGGCACCGCAGGATGGTCAGCAGGCGTTTGTCCATGTGTTCCTCGATTACGGTTATTCGTGAGGCAATAAGTTACTGTTTTTAATACCCTTGCCGCAAATATTGTTATACTATATCATTGCGTTTCCTAGGCGCGGTCGGCGCGTCTGCAGCATAGCGGCATAGTTTCATGAATCATACACCCGCGAAATCGCCGGATTGGCTCGATGGCGCCGCGGTCGGTCTCTCCGGACTGTGCCTGCTGCACTGCCTTGCGCTGCCGTTTTTCGCGGGCGCGTTGCCCATGTTGCTGCCCTTTGCGGAGAGCCACCTGCACATGCAGATGCTGTACTTCGCCGTGCCGCTCAGCGTCGTTGCAATCGGTATCGGTTACGTCCGGCACCGCGATCCGCGTGTCGTGCTGGCCGCGTTCGCGGGCCTCGGCCTGCTGGTGATCGGCGCGACCGTCGCGCATGGCAGCCTCGGCATGGTCGCCGACCGCTTGTTCACGGTCAGCGGCGCTATCGTCCTTGCCGCCGCACACCTCTGGAACGGCCTGCTGTCGCGCAGGCAGCGCTGCCTCAGCGCCTGCGACTGAGTTCCTCGACGAGTTCCCGGTTATTACAGGCTTTTGCGGCGGCGATCGCTCGCGGCAGGTCCGCACTCAGCGGCCGAAACGAACCGTCGACGAGCCTGCAGCGCAGTATCAGTTTCACCGCGGCGACCCGGTCGCCCGTCTCGAGCAAGCGACCCAGGTACTGTTGCGCCAGCAGCAGGCCGGGATAGGGATCCGCCCAGCGCAGCATCTGCTCCAGGTACCAGGGCCAGGCTGCGTCGGGGTCGGGATCGCTGGCGAGCGACCGGTAGACGTGTTCGAGCCCGCCGTCGCGGTTGCCGCGGCTGATGAAACCGTACGCGTGGTCCAGGACCTTCGCCCTCTGACGCGCCAGTCCACGCCGCAGCTTGTCCTCGTGTGCCTCCTCCGCGGCGGGCAGATCGATCTCGCGAAACAGGCTGGTGCCGCGCGTGATCGCGCCCGTCACCGCGAAGAACACCACGATCAGATAGGCCTCCACGAGATCGACGACCTTGTACGGCAGGAATTCCAGCAGCATCGGTCCGATCACGAACATCACCGCTGCCGCCGGCGCATACCCGTAACTCATGCCGCAGCCGCGAATGAAGTGGATCATGGCGCGCGGGTCGACGCTCTGCAGTGGCGAATGCGTAATAACCAGAACCCCGATGAGTGCGGGGAACACGAGCGCAAACCCCGCCCAGAGGATTGCCGCGGCCATGCCGCCAAATGCGTCTCCGGTCGCGCCGACAAGGCCAGCCATCAGCAGGACGGGGATTGCCGGGAACAGCGTCCAGACGTTGCCGGCGAGCGTGAAGTACTCGATTCCGGGCGGCGCTGCATCGCGCCCCGCTGCGCGCGCTTCGGCGATCATCGTCAGATAGCGCAGGAAAGCGGGGACCGTCACCACCATCAGCCAGAGACCGAGCAGGCCGGCCCGCTCCGCGAGCGTGATGAGCAGAACGAACGTTACCAACGCGACGAGGGTGCTGCCGGAACTGGCCGGATAGGTCAGCTCCTCGAGAAACTCACGGGGCGTCATGATCGTCGCTGCCATCGCCCGGTACCGGGTCATAGCCACTTCCGCCCCAGGGGTGACAGCGGCCGATTCGCTTTACAGCAAGCCAGCTCCCCTTGAAGACGCCGTGTTGACGCAGCGCATCGATCGCGTATTCGGAGCATGTCGGGTGGAAACGGCAATTCATGCCGAGCCACGGGGAGATCGCCAGGCGGTAAAACTTGACGAGGCCGATCAGTGGCCACGACAACGCCCGGCTGAGTGCGCTGGCCATCAGTCCGCCTTGAGAGCCTCGGATGCGAAACTGCGGATCGCCTTCAGCATCGACGCGAGGCCGTTGCTGCGCGTCGGGCTCAGGTGCGCTTCGAGCTGCAGCGCTTTCACGAAGTCCGGCGGCGTGTCCAGGATGTCCTGCGGCTGCTTGCCACTGTAGATGCGCAGCAGCACGGCGATCAGCCCCGACACGATCGCCGCATCGCTGATCGCCCGGAATTCGAGACGGCCGAGTTTCTCCTCGGCCACGAACCATACCTGCGACTGGCAGCCACGGATCTTGTTGNNNNTCCAGTTGTCGAAGAACTGGAATTCCTCGATCAGTTCCTCCTGCGCCGCTGCGACTTCGCTGCTCATCCGCTCTTCATGCCCGGCGGTACGTCGTGCCTTCGGGGCCATCCTCGATCTGGATGCCGGCAGCCGCCAGCTCGTCGCGCAACGCATCCGCGGTCGCAAAATCCTTCGCGGCGCGTGCCGCATTGCGCCTGCCGATCATTTCGTTGATAGCTTCGGCGGTCAACTCACTGTCGGCGGCGCCTGCGAACCACTCCTCCGGGTCCTGCTGCAACACACCCAGCAGATTACCTGTCGCGTACATGGTTGCGGCGAGCTGGTGCTGTTTCGCGCGGTCGGCCTCCTTGTTGAGTTCCCTCGCGAGACCGAAGAACTCGGCCATCGCCTTCGGCGTATTCAGGTCGTCTTCCAGCGCTTCCACGACGGCCGGCAACGGCTCCGCGGCAGCCCGGGATGCCTCCGGCACGTCGATGCCGCGTACCGCCCCGTACAGGCGATCGAGCATCCGCCGTGCTGACTCGACGGTCTCGTCGGACCAGTCCAGCGGCTGGCGGTAGTGCGCGCTCAGCAACGCAAGCCGGATCACCTCGCCTGGGATCGTCTCGACGAGGTTGTGCACCAACAGCACATTGCCCAAGGACTTCGACATTTTCTCGTGATCGATGGAGAGGAAGCCGTTGTGGACCCAGTAACGCGCGAAATCCCGGCCGTCGTGGGCGCAGCGACTCTGTGCGAGTTCGTTTTCGTGATGCGGGAAGATCAGGTCCTGGCCACCGGCATGGATGTCGATGGTCGTGCCGAGATGCTTCTCCGCCATCGCCGAGCACTCGATGTGCCAGCCGGGCCGGCCCCGCCCCCACGGCGAATCCCATCCGGGCAGCTCCGGCGTGGAGGGCTTCCATAGAACGAAGTCGTGGGCGTTTCGCTTGTAGTCGGCGACCTCGACGCGCGCCCCCGCGATCATCTCCCGCAGGCTGCGCTTCGACAGCGCACCGTAGCCGTCGTAGGCTGCGACATCGAACAGCACGTGCCCGTCGGATTCGTACGCGTAACCTTTGTCGATCAGCGACGCGATCATCGCAATCATTTCGTCGATATGCTCGGTAGCGCGGGGCTCTACATCGGGCGGCAGCACTCCCAGCGCCGCCATATCCTCGTTGTAGATGCGCATGAACTTCTCCGTGATCTCACCGATAGGCTTACCCGATTCGAGTGACGCCGCGTTGATCTTGTCGTCGACGTCCGTGAAGTTACGCGCGAATTTGAGTTCGTATCGGCGTCGCAGCACGCGAGCCAGCAGGTCGAATACCACGGCGGGCCGTGCATTGCCGATGTGTGCGTAGTTGTAGACCGTGGGGCCACACAGATACATGGTCACCTTATCGTCGACGAGAGGCTCGAAAGCGACTTTCCTGCCCAGGCGGGTATCGTGCAGCTTGATCGTCATAGTGATTGGTCTGTTGCGCTGCCTACTGGCGAGGTGCCGAACAGGCGTCCAAAGGCGTCAATGATAGCAATATTGCCGAGTGCGGCAGACCCCTGTAATCTGCCGGTCCCCCGAAAGATCCCCAAGGAGCCGGCAATGTCGGGCAGCAGCGTCAGATTTCAGCCTCGCGAATCGATCGAACAGGTGGAGGAAGGTAGCGATCTTGCACCCAAGTTCGACGACCGCGGTCTGATTACGGTGGTGACGACCGACGCTGAGACCGGCGAGTTGCTGATGCAGGGGTTCATGAACGCGGAGGCGCTGGCGCGGACGATCCACACCGGTGAAGCGCACTATTTCAGCCGCAGCCGCCAGGTCCTCTGGCACAAGGGCGCCACGAGCGGATTCGTGCAGCGCGTCCGGGAACTGCTGGTCGACGACGACCAGGACTGCATCTGGCTGCGCGTCGACGTCGACGGCGGTGCAAGCTGCCACGTAGGTTACCGCAGCTGCTTTTACCGCCGCGTGCCAACAGGCGAGGAATTCAGCGTGACCGAGGTCGACGGCCGCGTCGATCTCGTGTGGACCGACACCGAAAAAGTCTTCGATCCCGAAGAAGTCTACGGCGACGCACCCAACCCGACGATTCTGTAATTCGCACGCCTCAGTCCCGGGCGCGATAGCTCGAATAGTAGTGAACGAGCGCGTCGAAGTCCGTGGGATCCAGCTGCTGGATCTCGTGCGCCATCGTGTCGAGCAGCGGTTCGCGCTTGCCGCCGAAATAGGCGCCGATCGCGTAGCGGATATAATCCGGCCGCTGCCCATGCAACGGTATCCCGATCGCGTATGCAACGTCTTCGTCGTGCGGCGGAACGTGACAGGCGCCACAGTGCCTTTCATGCAGTACGGCACCTCTCGCTGCCAGCTCCTGGTCGAATTTCTCGAAGTTGTAAGTCCTGACCTGAGCAGCAAAATACTCGGCGGCAGCGGACACCTGGGATTCGGACAACGCGGCGACGGTCTTGCACATGCGCGGTTCACTCACGCACTGCCGCGCGCCATCGACGTAGGCATAGATTGCCTCCTCGATATGGGCAACCGGTATACCTGCGATGACGGGAATCATCGGGTCCGCCTTACCCATGCCGTCAGCGCCGTGACATGCGAAGCAGGCTTGCAAAGCCTCGTCCGCCATGACGACCGGGGCTGCGAACAACAGCAATAACAGCATACGGCTCCGATACATCGGATTACTCCACGTTCGCGGCGATGCGTGAGTCACTACCCTACGCCCGCATCGGGAGCACCGGAATACGTATGTTCCCGGGAGGGCGTATCAGTCCGATTTCGACGCCACCGAAGCCGTGAACACGACGTCCGTCGAGCTGTTCAGCGCGGTCTCGGCGGAATCCTGCAGCACGCTGATCACGAATCCGACGGCAACCACCTGCATCGCGACGTCATCGGAGATACCGAACAGGCCGCATGAGAGCGGTATCAGCAACAACGATCCGCCCGCGACACCCGATGCCCCGCAGGCCGAAAGTGCCGCGACCACGCTGAGCAACAGGGCGGTCAACAGATCGACCTGGATGCCGAGCGTGTGCGTCGCGGCGAGCGTCAAGACCGTAATCGTTATCGCGGCGCCGCCCATGTTGATCGTCGCCCCGAGGGGAATGGACAGTGCATAGGTGTCCTTCTCGAGGTCGAGACGTTCGCACAGGGCTAGATTGACGGGGATATTCGCCGCCGAGCTACGAGTGAAGAATGCCGTCACGCCGCTCTCGCGAAGCGCCGTGAGGACAATGGGATACGGGTTGCTGCGCGTCCTCAGCCACACGATGAGCGGGTTGATCAGCAACGCCATGATGAGCATGCTGGCGAGCAGCACCGTCAGGATTTGCGCGTAGCCGCCGAGCGCTGCCAGTCCCGATTCGGCAAGGTTGCCGGCGACCAGTCCGAAAATCCCGATCGGCGCAAGGCGGATCACGATGCGCACGATGTGCGTGACTGCGTCGGCCAGGTCCGCGAGCATCCGGCGGGTCGTGTCGGCCGCATGGTGAAGGAAGATGCCGAGCAACACGCCCCACACGAGGATACCTATGTAGTTCGCGCTGATAATCGCATTGATCGGATTGTCGACGAGCTTGAGCAACAGGCCGCCCAGAACCTCGGCAATACCCTGCGGCGCGGTCGCCGTCACTTCAGGCAACCGCAGCGCCAGCGTTGTCGGAAACAGCGCGCTCATGACGATCGCAAGCAGCGCGGCGGCGATCGTCCCGACGAGGTACATGATCACGATGGGCCGGAGCTGCGACGTGTGGCTGGTGCGGCGGTTGGCGATCGCCGAGGCGACCAGCACGAGAACGAGCACGGGCGCGACGGCTTTCAAAGCCTTTACGAACAGGCTGCCGAGGAGCATCGAGGCCCTGCCCGCTTCGGGCGACAGCAGCGACAGCGCGATGCCCGCCACGATGCCGATGGCGATCTGCAGCACGAGACTGCCGCTCATAATGCGGTTGATTACCTGAGGTAGTGCCATGGTCCCCCCGACAGCTTCTGGCGGTTCTCCCTTCCTAGTGCCGACGGCGGTACTCACGGCGCCTGACGGCCGCTGGCTTCGGTTCGCGCTCCATGAGCGCCTTCGACTGGTACACGTACTCGATCGTCCCGATCAGCCACAGCAGGTAGCCGATCAATTCGATGAACTCCTCGACAGCGAGCTTGATGATACGTGCGTAGGCATCACCGAGCATAGCCTGCCAAAGGGGCTCGTGACCGACCAGAATCGAGTAGGCGAACAGGATGACGGCGCCGGCGAAGATCAGCGTCAGGCCCGGGGACGGCCAGATTCTCGCCAGTGCGATGTTGAGCCGCTTCAAGTGCCTGTAGCAGTAGGCGATGAGCAGCGCACCGGATATGCCGACGAGCACCTGCCACAGGTTGTCGATGATGTACTGGTCGAAGAAGTAATGCAGCTCGCGAATCAGGAAGATCAGCACGAGCCCGCCGAAGAGGATCGCAAGCGGCCGCTGCGTATTGCTGTGCTGCGCGACCCAGCCCATCATCATGCCGCAGACCAGCAGCAACACGAGCTGGATGATCTCGACCGCGGAAAATTCGCTGGTCCCGTACACGTCGCCGTCGGCCACGTACTCGTGGATGCGCAGCGTCCCCGGGTTAGAGACCTCCAGATGCACGAGGAGCGCCGTCAGCGATGCGATGCCGAAGAAATAGAGGACGTAACGAAACCAGGCCATGCCCGACTATACACTGCGCACCTGATCCCTGTTAAGTACTTGATTTTAATAACTGTCTTACCTATTTGCGCAGCTCGAACAGGAGCCTCCCGGCCGCGCTCAGCAGCCCGTGGTCGAGCAGCCAGGCCCGTGCGTCGGCGGCATCGGACTCGAACCAGGCGCGGCTGCTGCCGAGCCGGAAACTGTAACCCCAGCTGTCCATGTCCTGCATGAGCCGGTCGCGGCCCACGCCGGGAAGGTAGTCCGCGAGCACGATCTGCAGGTAGCAGACCGCCGCCTCTTCGATATCGTCACCGCCCGCGTCGCCCTCGAGGCCTGCGCGCCGGTCCTCGTCCATGCAGATGACGTGGCAGGTCTCGTGGAGTAGCGAGTGCACGGGTGTGTCGAGGCGCACGTAGACGCGGCGCCGGACGACACCGGCTTCCGGCTCGCCCCAGTAACTCCCGGTGATGGGCGCGTCATCGTCGAGCAGCTCGAGCGAGAGGCCGAACCGGCCGAGCAGTCCGGTCAGCTTGCTGAAGCGGACGTCGGCAACGCGCATCACAGGGGTCGTGACAGGCACGGCTCGAAATCAGATGGCGGATATCTGCTTCAGGACGATGCGCACCAGGTCGTCGACGATCGCGTCGCGCATCAGCTGCTCTTCCTTCGCCTTGCCGAGCACGAGGGTCGAGTCGTAGGTGTAGTCACGGGTCAGCGTCAGTTCCTGCGGTTCGAGCAGGCTCTGCTCACCGCTCGTGATTGCATAGCGCACCGTGTAGAAGACTTCGAATTCCGTCGGCACGTTCCTCGCCGACACCGAAAGAACACGCTGGTCGGTGAAGTCGAAGAGGATGCTCAATGTCGCCGTCGCCCCGTCCGGTGAATCCAGCACTTCGACGCCAGCCCCCCGCAGGTTGCGGCGAAGCTCCCGATAAAACTGGCTGAAACGGTCCTGCGTGGCGATGTAGGTGCGCTGCATGGCCTCGGGTGTCGACGTCGCCCCCTGCAGGCTGAACCCGCACCCCGCGGCCAGCGGTAACAGCAGGAATGCGACAGCCCTATACAACAATATTCACCAGGCGGCCGGGCACGACGATCGTCTTCCTCACCTCGCTGTCGCCGATGAAGCGCTGTGCGTTCGGGTCCGCGAGGGCCTGCTCGATGATCGTCTCCTTGTCCGCGTCGGCGGCAACCGATATCTTGCCGCGCAGCTTGCCGTTCACCTGCACGACGATGTCCACGAGGTCGCGCGACAGGGCCGACTCGTCGACCGCCGGCCAATGCTGATCGATCAGCGACGTCTCGTGCCCGAGCATCTCCCACAGCGCGTGGCAGATGTGCGGAACCATCGGCGACAGCATCAGCACGACCGCTTCGAGCGCCTCGCGCTCGACGGCGCGGCCCTGCTCCGAGTCGTCCTCGAAGCGGTTCACCGCGTTCAGCAGCTCCATCGCTGCCGCGACAGCGGTATTGAACATGTTGCGCCGGCCGATATCGTCGGAGATCTTGCCGATGGTCGCGTGGGTCTTGCGGCGGAGTTCCTTCTGCCCGGCATCGAGCCCCGCCACGTCCAGTTCCGGGGGCGTTCCGCCGGCGGCGTGTCTCTGGACGGCACCCCAGAAGCGCTTGAGGAACCGGGAGCTTCCCTGCACACCTTCATCGGACCACTCCAGCGCCTGTTCCGGCGGCGCCGCGAACATCATGAACAGCCGGACGGTGTCCGCGCCATAGCGCTCGATCAGTTCCTGCGGATCCACCGTGTTGCCCTTGTTCTTAGACATCTTGGTGCCATCCTTGAGCACCATCCCCTGTGTCAGCAGATTGGTGAAAGGCTCTGCCGACGCGCTCAGTCCCTGGTCGCGCATGACCCGCTGGAAGAAGCGCGAGTACAGGAGGTGCAGGATGGCATGCTCGATTCCGCCGGTATACTGGTCCACGGGCATCCAGTAAGACTCGCGCCCGTCGAGCATCTCCTGGTCGCTGTCCGGGCACGCGTAACGCGCGAAATACCAGGACGATTCGACGAAAGTATCGAAGGTATCGGTCTCCCGGCGCGCCGCCTTACCACAGTGCGGACAGGTCGTCTCGTAGAAATCAGGCAGGTCCTTGAGCGGCGAACCATGGCCCGTGAACTCGACGTTCTCCGGGAGCACGACCGGCAGGTCCTCCTCGGGCACCGGCACGGCGTCGCAGTCGTCGCAATAGATGATCGGTATCGGCGCGCCCCAGTAGCGCTGCCGCGAGACGCCCCAGTCGCGCAGCCGGTAATTGACCGTGCGCCTGCCGCGACCCGTTTCTTCGAAGAAGTCCGAAATGGCGTCGAACGCGCTCTGCGAGTCCATGCCGTCGTACCTGCCGGAATTGACCAGCACCCCGTAATCCGTGAACGCGCCCTCCCCGATATCGATCGAGGTGCCGTCCGCCGGCGCGATGACCTGCCTGATCGGCAGGCCGTGCTTTTTCGCGAACTCCCAGTCGCGCTCGTCGTGCCCCGGAACCGCCATGACGGCACCGGTGCCGTAGCTCATCAGCACGAAGTTCGCGACCCACAGCGGCACCGCCTCACCCGAGATCGGATGCACGGCATTGATGCCCAGCGCCATGCCCTTCTTCTCCATCGTTTCCAGGGCCGCTTCGGCCGCATGCGATTTCCTGCANNAGCAGCGTGTCCGGGCGCGTCGTATAGACCACCAGCGGCTCGTCCTCTCCCTCGACGTCGAATGAAAGCTCGACGCCCTCGGACCGTCCTATCCAGTTCCGCTGCATGGTCTTGACGGAGTCGGGCCAGCCCGGCAGGTCGTCGAGGCCTTCCAGCAGCTCGTCGGCGTAGGCAGTGATTTTCATGAACCACTGCGGGATTTCGCGCCGCTCGACCAGTGCATCGGAGCGCCAGCCGCGTCCGTCGATCACCTGCTCGTTCGCCAGCACGGTCTGATCGACCGGGTCCCAGTTCACCACCGAGTTCTTGCGATAAACCAGGCCCTTCTCGAACATCTTCGTGAAGAGCCACTGCTCCCAGCGATAGTATTCGGGGCGACAGGTTGTCACCTCGCGTGTCCAGTCATAAGCATAGCCGAGGCGCCGCAGCTGGTCGCGCATGTCGTCGATGTTGTTATACGTCCACTCGGCGGGCGGCACGCCACGCTTGATCGCCGCGTTCTCTGCGGGCATGCCGAAAGCATCCCAGCCCATCGGCTGCAGCACGTGCTTGCCCTGCATGCGGTGATACCGGGCGATCACGTCGCTGATCGTGAATACCCGCACGTGCCCCATGTGGAGCTTGCCGCTCGGGTAAGGGAACATCGTCAGGCAGTAGAATTTCTCCTTGTCAGGGTCCTCCAGCACCTCGAAGCAGCGCGACTCCTGCCAGTGGTCCTGGGCGGCTTTCTCGACGGTTTCGGGGTTGTAGGGCGTGCTCATTGCCGGTGCATTTCCGTGCTGTTATCGAGACGGGCAAGCGTACAGCAACGCGGCCACGTTCGCAGCAGCCTGCGAGCTGAATCCGGGCGGGGAGCAAGCTTACGCGCCGGCGCGGCTGCGCACCCGGACGATGCCCATGATCAGCAGGCAAAGCCCGACAACCGGCAGATTGCCGGTGCGGGCATAGGGCGTGCTGCCGGCCCTCGGCTGCACGTCCATTGTCAGCGTCACGGGCTCGAACTGTGCGCCGGAATCGAGGATCTTCCCCGTGTGCGAAATGAATGCGCTGACGCCCGTGTTGGTTGCCCGGACCGCGGCACGGCCGACTTCCAGGGACCTCATACGCGCGATTTCGAGATGCTGGTGGGGAGCGATCGAGTCCCCGAACCACGCGTCGTTGCTGACGTTGATCAGGATCGCCGCATCGGGCAGCGCATAGAGCTGTTCCGCCCCGTACGCGTCCTCGTAACAGATCGCGACCGCCAGTTTCTCGCCGTTGCCGGCTTCCAGCAGGGGCTGAACGTCGGCACCTGCGGCGAGATCGTTATGCGGCAGGCTCATCATCCGCATCCACTCGCGCACACTGGCCGGCACCGGAAAATACTCCCCGAACGGGACCAGGTGCCGCTTTCGGTATGTCTGTCGGCGATCGCCCGATACGAGCATCACGCTGTTGTAGACCCTGGCCTCGCCGCGATTCTCGTCGCGTTCCAGGATGCCGAAGACGATGCTGCGCCTGCTGCCCCGGGTGTCCATCTGCAGTGCCTCGATGTAGGGCTCGACCTGGTCGTCAAGTGCCGGTATGGCGACCTCCGGCCAAATGACGAGTTCGCTGCCCGCCGCCCGGGCGGCCGCATCGCGGTAAAAGTCGAGCGTCGGCCTCAACCGCTCGGGCAGCCACTTCTCAGCCTGCGAAATACCCGCCTGCACGATCGTGCTCGGCACCGGAGATCCCTTCGGCTGGGTCCATTCGACGAACCTGAGAATGCCACCCACCATCAGCGGCAGCACCAGTATCGCTATTGCGATCGCCCGCTGCCGGCCCTCGGTCATGATCGCTACGAGGATTGCCGTGGTACCCAACACGGCCATGAATGACACGCCGTAGACGCCGATGACGGGTGCCCAGCCCGCGAGCATCGAGTCGACCTGGCTATAGCCGATAGCCAGCCAGGGAAAGCCCGTCAGCACCCAGCCGCGCAACCACTCGATCAAGACCCAGGTTGCGGGCGCCACCGGCAACAGCAGCCACGGGTGCCCCCCGGCAAGGCGGCTGATGAGCCACCCCGCCGCGAACAACCAGGCTGACATGATGAGGACCAGCCCCAGCATCAACAACACCGCTATCCATGCCGGCGCTTCACCGAAGATGACGACGGAGATATAGATCCAGTAGGTGCCTGAAAGGAACAGGCCAAACCCGAAAAAGAAACTGAGCCATCCCGCATCGCGCGGCGATACGCTCAGGCAGACATAGAGCAGCGGCAGCAGCAGGACCGGCACGAGAAGCGACAGCCCGAAGGGTGCGAACGCGGTCGTCGTCAGGACGCCAAGCAGGAACAGGATCCCCCGGCTCGTCCACGGCCGGTCCGCCGGCCAATGAGAGACTGACCCGCGCAACTTCACGGGGATCAGACGTCGAGCCGTTGCACTCGGAGCGCACCGATACGGCGTTTGTCCGCCTTGGTCACCGAGAATTCGAAACCACCGTACTCGATACTCTCCCCGCGCCGCGGCAGGCGGCCGAGTTCGTGCATCACGAGTCCGCCGACCGTATCGTATTCCTCGTCGCTCAGTTCACACTCGAAGAATTCGTTGAAGTCCTCGATCCGCGTCAGGGCGCGAACGGCATAACAAGGCGCCCCGTTGCGGTCGCCTTCGGGACGGATGAATACATCCTCTTCCGGGTCGTGCTCATCGTCGATCTCGCCGACGATTTCCTCCAGGACGTCCTCGATCGTCAGCAGCCCCGAAACGCCGCCGTATTCATCGACGACGATCGCCATGTGGTTGTGGCTGGCGCGGAATTCCTTCAGCAGCGCGTTCAGACGCTTCGATTCGGGTATTACGGCTGCAGGACGCAACAGCTTGCGTATCGGCACGTCCTGCCCGTCCGTCCGTCCGAAGTAGCGCAACAGGTCCTTTGCAAGCAGCACGCCGAGAACCTCGTCGCGGTCCTCGCCCATGACCGGGAACCTCGAGTGGCCGGACTCGACGATAACCCTGATCATTTCGTCGATGTCGTCCTCGATATCGATAACGACCATCTGCGAGCGCGGGATCATGACGTCGCGCACCTGTGTCTCCGAAACCTCGAGCACGCCCGCGAGCATGCTCTTTTCCTCGGCATCGATATCGGTCTCGGATTGCTGAATGATGTCCTGGATTTCTTCGCGGCTCCAGGGCTCACCTCTGAAGGCACGCTTGAGACGCGCGATCAGCGAAGTGGTCCCTGTGCCGCCGGTACTTGGCGGTTTGTCGTTCATCTGACTGTCGTGGTGTTTGCCCGCTGGTTAAAACCCGTATCCGGGCGAAATATTGTATCAGTTTCCCGCGTAAGGATCGGCGATGCCGAATCCCTTGAGGATGCGCCGTTCGAGCGCTTCCATCTTGTCGGCCTGCTCCTCGCCAATATGGTCGTAACCCAGCAGGTGCAGGGTGCCGTGCACGAGCATGTGGGCCCAGTGGGCCTCGAGCGGCTTGCCCTGCTCGTCAGCCTCGCGCGCCACCACGCCGGCACAGACGACGACGTCGCCCAGCAGCGGCGTCTCCCCGGGCGGCACGAAGCCATTATCGCCCGCGGGAAACGCCAGTACGTTCGTCGGCTTGTCCTGGTCACGGTAATGCCGGTTAAGGACGCGCATCTCCGTTTCATCGACGATACGCACGGACACCTCGGCGTCGTGGCCAGCATCCGTTGCACGGACCGTGCGTTCGACCCAGCCCCGGACAGCCTCTGTCGAAGGAATGCCATCGACACCGCTGGCAACCTGGACGTCGATACTCATCGCACGGCGTGCGACGATCTAGACGGCATCACCGTCGGCCTCATAGGCGGCGACGATACGTTGCACGAGCGGATGCCGGACCACATCCTTTCTCGAGAAGAAAGTAAAGCTGATGCCCTTGACGCTCTCCAGTATGCGCGCAGCATTATTGAGGCCCGACTGCTGGCCGGACGGCAAATCGATCTGCGTGACGTCACCCGTCACGACGGCGCGAGAGCCGAAACCGATCCGCGTCAGAAACATCTTCATCTGTTCGACGCTGGTGTTCTGCGCCTCGTCGAGGATGACGAACGATTCGTTCAGCGAGCGCCCGCGCATGAACGCGAGCGGCGCAATCTCGATGATATTCCGTTCAATGAGGCGAAGCACGCGATCCGCACCGAGCATGTCGTACAGTGCGTCGTACATCGGCCGCAGGTACGGGTCTACCTTCTGCGACATGTCCCCCGGCAGGAAACCCAGCCGTTCGCCCGCCTCGACTGCCGGCCTGACGAGCACGATCCGGCGGACATGCTCGTGCTCGAGCGCATCGACGGCGGCCGCAATCGCGAGATACGTCTTGCCGGTACCGGCGGGGCCGATGCCGAAGGAAAGATCGTAATCGCGCATCGCCCGCATGTACGCGGTCTGGTTGGCGCCCCGCGGCCGGATACGCTTCAGGCGCGTCTGGATCGCGAAGTGCTCCTCGTCATCGCCGGCTTCCGGCGACGGTTCCGGCTCCGATTCGCCCTCTTTCATAACCGATTCCTGCAGGAGAATGTGCACGCGCTCCGGATCGAGGCGCTCGCGATCCGTCATCCTGAAAAGCCTGTGCAGCACATCACTGCCGAGCTGGGTCGCTCCTGGCTGCCCGGTGACGCGAAAGTGATTGCCGCGACTGGCGATCTCGACATCGAGGCGGCGTTCAATCTGCCGCAAGTGTTCATCGAACTGGCCACAGAGATTGGCCAGACGGTTGTTGTCGGCGGGCTCGAGAATGACATCCCGTGATATCTGGACTGCATTCAAGTTCGGCGCTTCAGACCTCTGTCGATGGATTAGGGCAGACTACCGCGAAGCGGGTGCTTTTTGAAGCCTGCGTGCGGCGCTTTATGTCACGCCGCTGCCTGGCTGTCGCAGCGCCTGCCACGCAGCGAATTCGGCAGCGCTTCGGTAATCACAACGTCTACGAATTGGCCTATGACCGCGGGATCGGCATCGAAATTCACCCAGCGGTTGTTCTCGGTTCTTCCCGTCACCTGGCTGGCGCTCTTCTTCGAGACCTTTTCGACCAGCACGCGCTGTGTCGTGCCGACCATCGCGGCGCCGATCGCCTGCGCCTGCTGGTTGATGCGCGCCTGCAGGATCTTCAGCCGCTCCTTCTTGACGTCCGTCGGCGTGTCGTCCGGCAGGTTCGCCGCCGGCGTGCCCGGGCGNNAAATCCCTGTCGGTCTCGCCGGGAAAACCGACGATGAAATCCGAAGCGATGGAAATGTCGGGGCGAGCCTCGCGCAACTTCCGGATCTTCTGCTTGTACTCGAGCGCCGTGTGGCCGCGCTTCATCGCCGCGAGGATCCGGTCCGAGCCGTGCTGCACCGGCAGGTGCAGATAGTTGGCGAGTTTCGGCACCTCGGCATAAGCCTGCACGAGGCTGTCCGTGAACTCTACCGGATGCGAGGTCGTAAAGCGGATCCGGTCGACGCCGTCGACGGCCGCAACGTAGTAGATCAGCGTCGCGAGGTCGGCAATCGAGCCGTCGTGCATCCGGCCCCGGTAAGCGTTCACGTTCTGGCCCAACAGATTTATTTCACGCACACCCTGCTCGGCAAGCCGCACGACTTCGGCGATCACGTCGTCGAGCGGCCGGCTGATCTCTTCGCCGCGCGTGTACGGCACGACGCAGAAACTGCAGTACTTGCTGCAGCCTTCCATGCAGGAGACGAACGCCGTCGGACCTTCTGCGCGGGGTTCGGGGAGCCGGTCGAACTTTTCGATCTCGGGAAAGGACACGTCCACCACGGAGGCGTGCCGGCTGCCGGCAACCTCGATAAGCTGCGGCAGCCTGTGCAGCGTCTGCGGCCCGAACACGACATCCACGAACGGCGCACGGCGCGTGATGCCATCACCTTCCTGGCTCGCAACGCAGCCGCCGACGCCGATCATGACACCGTCGCGCTGCTCTTTGATCGCTCGCCAGCGCCCTAGTTCGGAAAATACTTTCTCCTGGGCTTTCTCACGTATCGAACAGGTGTTGACGAGCAGCAGGTCGGCTTCCTCGGCGACGTCGGTCAGCTCGTAGCCGTGGGATTCGCGCAGCACGTCCGCCATCTTGTCCGAGTCGTACTCGTTCATCTGGCAGCCGAAGGTCTTGATATACAGCTTTTTCGCCATACCGGAATACTACACCCTGTGACCGCGCAATAACCTCGGCCTCAACTCACCTCAAATACCCCATGCTCTCCAGCTTCAGCATGATGCGGTGGGCGGCAAGATCCGGCGAGATATCGGCCGTGTCGATCACCATCTCCGCGTTCTCCGGCACTTCGTAGGGATCGCTGATACCCGTGAATTCCTTGATGATGCCGGCCCGGGCCTTCGCGTAGAGTCCCTTGCGGTCCCGGTCTTCACAGACTTCCAGCGGTGTCGCAACGTGGATCTCGATGAATCCGCCGAGCGGGCTGATCATGTCGCGCACGATGCGTCGCGTCGACGCGTACGGTGCAATCGGCGCACAGATGGCGATGCCACCGTTCTTCGTGATCTCGCTAGCAACGTAGCCGATGCGGCGGATGTTGAGGTCGCGGTGCTCCTTCGAGAAGCCGAGCTCGCTCGACAGGTTCTTGCGCACGATGTCGCCGTCGAGCAGGCTGATCGCCCGGCCGCCGGCTTCCATGAGCTTCACCATCAGCGCGTTCGCGATCGTGGACTTGCCGGAACCCGACAGGCCGGTGAAGAACACGGTGAAACCCTGCTTGTGCCGCGGCGGATGCGTACGGCGCAGTTCGGCGACGACGTCGGGGAACGAGAACCAGTCGGGAATCTCGAGGCCCTCGGCCAGGCGCCGCCGCAGCTCGGTGCCGGATATGTTCAGGATGTGGTCCGCATCGCCGGCCTCGTCTGCGGCGATGTACTGCGCTCGATTCTCTGCGTAGACCATCATGCGGAACGGCACCATCGAGATGTCGAGTTCTTCCTCGTGTTCCCTCAGCAGTTCCTGAGCATCGTACGGGCCGTAGAAATCGTTGCCCTTCGAGTCCTTGCCGGGACCGGCGTGGTCGCGGCCGACGATGAGGTGCGTGCAGCCGTAGTTCTTGCGGATGATCGCGTGCCACAGCGCCTCGCGGGGACCGCCCATGCGCATCGCGAGCGGCAGCAGCGACAGCATCGTGGTCTGCTCCGGGTAACGGCCGAGCAGGTGCTCGTAGCAGCGCACCCGCGTGAAGTGATCGACGTCACCCGGCTTGGTCATGCCGACGACCGGGTGGATCAGCAGGTTGGCTTCGACGTCGAATGCCGCGCGCAGCGTCAGCTCCTGGTGCGCGCGATGCATCGGGTTTCGCGTCTGGAAAGCGACGACCTTGCGCCAGCCGAGTTTGCGGAAACGTTCGCGCAGCTCGGCGGGCGAATTGCGCAGGTGCTTGAAATCGTAATGCATCGGCGCCTCGACGCCGCGCAGCGTGCCGCCGACGTATACCGGGTGCGCGATGTTATTGAGGTAATGCACGGCCGGATGCGTCTCGTCCGTGGTCCCGTATACGCTCTCGGCTTCGGCTTCCTTATCGGGAGTCCAGATATCGCCGACGTCGAGCGTTGCGACGATGACGCCCTCGAGGTCGCGCAGCGCGATCCGGTCGCCGCCCTGGATGCCCCCGGCAAACGCCTCGCTGACATCCAGCGTGATCGGGATAGGCCAGAGGACCCCCGACGTGAGCCGCATCTTCTCGACAACGGAGTCGTAATCGTCCCTGCCGAGGAAACCTTCGAGCGGCGAGAACGCCCCGTTGAGCAACAGCTCGATGTCGCAAAGCTGGCGCTCGGTCAGGTCCCAGGACGCGAACTCACGCGCGGCCTGTTTTTCGGCCTCGGCTTCCTCCGCCGGCAAGTACAGATTCTTCAATT
>JABAHR010002209.1_pt1 | contig 29466 bp, 26 predicted proteins | sample 7062101 | NCBI WGS metagenome assembly JABAHR01 (sample SAMN14534553, study PRJNA622989) | marine sediment metagenome | biome: marine biome [ENVO:00000428]; feature: marine pelagic biome [ENVO:01000023]; material: deep marine sediment [ENVO:00002113] | place: India: Gulf of Kutch | collected...
GTTACCGCCTTCTTCCGGGTGTCTGGTAACAAGGAGTACATCATGTCTGAAATAAAAAACGTTTTCGATTTTCAAGCCCAGGTGGGTCTCACCAAACATATGGGGGGACTGCCTGCCACACACGAGATGGTCCGATTGTGCCAGATCCTTCCGGAATACCATGTGTTGGATGTGGGATGCGGAGCGGGCCAAACACCGGTTTACCTGGCAAAGGAATACGACCTGGAAATGGTGGGTGTGGACATCCATCCCGGGATGGTGGCTGCCAGCAGGGAACTGGCGCACCGAGAAAAAGTCGCTGACAAAGTGCAGTTCTGGCAGGCGGATGCCCAAGACCTGCCGTTTGAGGATGAAACTTTTGACGCTGTTCTCGTCGAGTCTGTGACAGCCTTTCCACCCGACCAGCAGCAGGCTGTCTGGGAGTATGCGCGGGTGCTAAAACCAGGCGGGTACCTGGGGATGAATGAATCGGCTTATTTGCAGCCGAACCCGCCGCCTGAGATTCAAGCCTGGGTCGGGCAGGAGGCTGCCATGCATGCCTGCATCCATACCAGCCAGGGCTGGCAGGCCTTGATTAAAAATGCCGGCCTGGAAATGATGGCTGTGCGTCTCTTTCCCCTAGATGTCAAGAAGGAGGCAGCTCAAATTATCAAACGCTACGGGATGCGCAATTTAGTTCGCACCTGGAGCCGGGCGTTCGGCATGTATCTCACCGTGCCTGATGCGCGCAATTTCATGAAACAGGGCACCACCGAGGTTCCACCAGGGCTGATGGATTATTTTGGTTACGGGCTGTTTGTCGCCCGCAAGCCGGATCATTGATTTGATTGAATGGGCGATCTGCTGAAAGAAAAAGAGGCTCTGCACGCAGAGCCTCTTGAACGTTAAGACTTATTTTGTTTACTGGTGGATGGCATGCCCGAGAGCATCTTCGGCGATCTCGAACAGCACTTCGCTCAGGGTGGGGTGGGCGTGCACGTTGCGGGCGATCTCGGAGGGAGTGATCTCCATCAACTGCGCCAGGGTGAGTTCGGGGAGCAGTTCGGTCACTTCTGGACCCACCAGATGCGCCCCAAGGATTTCGCCGTACTCGGCGTCCGTGATTAGCTTGGCAAAACCGGTATAATCGCCCAGCCCGAGCGCCTTCCCATTTGCTTGGAAATTGAAGCGCCCTACTTTTACCTCGTATCCGGCTTCCTCGGCCTGCTCTTCGGTCATCCCGAAGGAGGCGATCTGCGGCTGGCAGTAGGTGGCTTTGGGCATATTCTGGTAGTTGAGGGTGACGGTTGGGGCGCCGGCAATATTTTCCGCGCACACAATTCCCTGCGCCATCCCGGCATGGGCCAGCATCAGCTTTCCAGTCACATCGCCAATAGCCCAGATGCCCGGCACGTTGGTCGCCATGCGGTCATCGATCTTGATGAAGCCGCGCTCGTCAAGTTCGACTCCCAGGTCCTCAAGGCCGATCCCTTTGCTGTTGGGTACGAAGCTGGCCGCCATCAAGACTTGTTCCGCGTCCAGGGTCTCGGTCTCATCCCCGGTTTCCACATTGACCTTAACCTTGGTTTTCAGCTTTTCTACCCCGGTCACTTTTCCGCCGGTAATCGATTTAATCTTGCGTTTGTCGAAAGCTTTCTTGAGTTCTTTACTCACCTCCGGGTCTTCGTTCGGCACCAGACGGTCGAGCATCTCCACCAGAGTCACCTCGACACCGTAGCTGTTCCAGATGGTAGCGAATTCAACCCCGATAGCGCCAGCCCCGATGATGACCACTGACTTGGGCAGCGTTTCCTGCAGGATGGCTTCTATATAGGTCACCACTTGCTCGCCATCGATCTCGACCCCGGGAATTACAAAGGGATGCGCCCCGGTTGCCACGATGATATTCTTTGCCTTGTGGGTGGAGGTGTTGCCTTCCTCATCGGTCACTTCCACGGTGTCCTTAGCCGTCAGTTGGGCGGTGCCCATATGCACATCGATCTTGTTTTTGCGCATCAGGAATCCCACCCCTTTTGTCAGGCGGTTGGAGACCTGGCGGCTGCGCTTGAGGGCAACCCCATAATCTAAAGTCAGGTTGTCGAAAGAAAACCCGAACTCTTTGCCGCGCTCGCGCAGGGTATGGGCAATTTCTGCATTTTTCAGCAAACTCTTCGAGGGAATGCAGCCCACATTCAGGCAAACCCCGCCGATATATTCTTTTTCAATGACCGCAACTTTCTGCTCAAGCTGCGCGGCACGGATCGCGGCGACGTAACCACCCGGCCCGGCGCCGATCACGATGACATCGTATTCACTCATGTTATTACCTCATTCTGTATAAAAATTTTTGATTGCGTATTTCGTTTTCCAAAGCAGCTGTAGTTGCCTGAGCTGCTAATAACTCCCATTTTCCAGCTTCTCTCGGATGGCTGACAGGAAGTAATCTGCAACAGCCCCATCCAGGATGCGGTGGTCGAAGGTCAGGCTGAGATAGACCATCGGCCGGATGGCGATGGCATCCTCGATCACCACCGGGCGCTTCTGAATGGTGCCGGTGCCAAGGATACCACATTGCGGCTGGTTGATGATAGGGGTGGCGAACAGTGATCCGCTAGTGCCGTGATTGGTGATGGTAAAGGTGCCGCCGCGCACTTCCTCGGGGTTGAGCTGCTTGTTGCGGGCGCGGTTTGCCAGATCGTTGACCACCTGAGCAGTTTGCAGCAGAGTCAGCTGGTCTGCGTTGCGGATCACGGGCACGATTAACCCATCTGCATCCAGCGAGACCGCCATCCCGATATTGATCTCTGGATTGAGGACAATCCCATCTTCTGACCAGGAGGAATTGACGATCGGGTAAGCCTCCAAAGCAGCCGCCACGGCCTGTACAAAATAGGCAGTAAAGGTCAGCTTGGCACCCTGGCGGGCGAAATTATCCTTGTTTGCTCCCCGGTGGGTGAACACCCGGCTCAGGTCGGCTTCAATGAAGGTGCTCACGTGGGGGGAGGTGTGCTTACTTTCCACCATGTGCTTGGCGATCGAGCGGCGTACCGGGGTGTGTTTGATCATCGTCCCCGGCTGCATCCCGGCGAAAGCCGGATGCGGCTCGATGCGGTCGGGGGAAAGGGTGCCCCCGCCTTCGGCGATGACGCGCTGCATATCATATTTGGTGATGCGGCCTTCTTTCCCGGTGCCGCTGACCTTGTTCAGGTCGATGTTGTGTTCAGCGGCCAGCCGGGCTACCACGGGAGAGATGAAACTTGCCCGCGGTGAGGGCGCTTCCTGGCGCGGCAGGCTGGCTTGTAGTGAATTTGCTCTCTGGTTGCTCCCCCCGCTTTCTAGATAGTGGAGTACATCTTGCCTGGTGACCATCCCGCCGATGCCGCTGCCCTGGACCACGCCGGGGTCAATCTGGTGGCTTGCGGCAATTTTGGCGGCCAAAGGGCTGACAGCCCCTTGCAGGTGCTCCCCAGTTTGGGGAGCTTTACGAATGGGTTGGGGAGCGGGTGCTGCTTCTTTTTTGGGTGCGGGAGTCGGGGCTGCCGAAGGCTCGGCCGGTACAGCTGCCGGGAGGGGCGGTTCCGGGGATGGTTCAGGAGCGGCGGAGGCCGGGATTGAATCGCTTTCTTCCTCTTGAGGAATTTCTTCCCCAGGCTCTCCAATCCAGCACAGCGTCTGGTTGACCTCCACCACTGTTTCGGCGGGTTGCAGGATTTTCAGCACTGTCCCGCTCACCGGGCTGGGAATCTCGGTATCAACCTTGTCCGTGTTGACCTCGACCAACGCTTCATATTGTTCAATGGGTTCGCCTTCTTGTTTCAGCCACTGGGTGATGGTGGCGTCCATCACGCCTTCACCCATTTCCGGGAGAGCAACTTTTGTCGGCATATACGCTCCAAATTCCTTACCAAATTAGTCTGCTTTACCCTGATATTTTATCAGAAAGCAAATCTTTGCATGGCGTTCTTCGCCATTTACGGTGGAATATTTTAGATTAAATTTAGAAGACGTACGCCTATTCCGGACCTTTCCGGCTGCCAAACCCGACCAGCAGACCGATCCCGATCAGGATCAGTAGAATGGGGGTGACCATGTTCATCAAGTTCCAGTTGAGTTCCAGGATCGCTATCAACCCTGCCAGGCCGATGGCAGCTGCCCCCACAAAGTTGATGACAACCAAAATCCAGGAGTGCCTTCCGATGAGCAGCAGCAAGCCTGTCACTAATCCGCCCAAGGCCGCGATGAGGATAAAAACACCCCACCAATTGTCAAAAGGAATCAGGGTGGTGGCGTCGTAGAGGTTCAGGTTGCGCCCGAGGAAAGTGAGTCCTAACAGAAGGGCGGAAAGCCCGATAAATAAGGGCCAGGGACGGTGGCGCAGCAGGGCGGTAGGCACATTGATATCTTTTGGCCGCGGGAATGGCAGTCCGCTGATCAGCGTGCCAAAGCCTGGCAGAATCACGAAGATTGGCCAATATTTGCCCCAATCCAGATCAAAAAAGAACATCAGGGCTACCATCAACGGGAACAATCCGCCGTAAAAGGTGGACCAGACCCCAATATGAAATTTCTCATCCCGCCGCCACATGCTGAGCGCTGATCCAAACGCGCTGAAAGCCGGGATAAGGATAAATACCGCCCACCAGTTGGTGAACGCAAACCCCCCGACTCGCTGGGCTAAAAAGATGATGCCGACGATGATCAGCGCCAGGCCGAACCAGGCAGAACCCGGATCGGAGCGCTTGACTTTCTTCTCTTCTTGATTTGGATATTCGCTGCTCATGGGTGACCTCCTCATCAGGCGATTGAATAATGGATATCTTGTATGTTTTTGGCTGGATGGCAAATGGTGATTTACTATCCATATTATACAGAGAATACAGCCCTGTACCGCAAGCAAATTTTATTTAAGGGGTAAATGACCACACTTGAATGATGAGGACTCTGGCTGTAGGAGTGTAAAACAATCTTCTGGGATTGTCTTCTTAACGGTCGATTAATCTTCAGTTGTCTTGAACGGTTGACTTGATCTGCTGGCTTAATCCAATCCTTCGACAACGATCTCGGCAATGTCCTTAACCTGCATCTCGCTGCCCTGGGCTTTGCCGGCATCTGTAAGCATCACCATGCAGAACGGGCATCCCACGGCCAGGGTATCAGCGCCTGTCTCCGCAGCCTGTTTAAAGCGGCTCAGGTTGACGCCCGTTTCGCCGTGCTCTTCTTCTTTCCACATCTGGGCGCCGCCAGCGCCGCAGCAGAAGGACTTCTCACCACTCAGGGCCATCTCCACCAGTTGGGCTCCGCTGCTCTGGAGGATGTCGCGCGGCTCTTCGATGATGTTGTTCTGGCGGCCGAGGTAGCATGGGTCGTGGAAGGTGACCGAGGCGGTCTGTTCCGCGCTCAGCTTTAGGCTGCCGTCCTTCATCAGTTCCTCGATCAGTTCGCTGTGATGGATGACCTGGTAGTCCCCACCGAAAGCCTGGTACTCGTTTTTGAGGGTGTGCAGGCAGTGCGGGCAGGTGGTGACGATGCGTTTGGGTGCCACCTCGTTGAGAATTTCAACATTGGCCAGCGCCAATTCATAAAAGAGATACTCATTCCCGGCCCGCCGCGCTGAATCTCCGGTGCATTGTTCATTTTTTCCCAGCACAGCGTAATTTACGCCGGCGCGCGCCAGGATCTGTGCAAAGGCCTGGGCAGTCTTCTGGGCGCGGTTATCGGTTGCCGGAGCACAGCCCACCCACCACAATACATCCGGTTCGGGGTTTTGTTCAATGGTGGGTACATCAAACCCTTCCGCCCAATTCATCCGCTCGGCAGACGGCACCCCCCAAGGATTGGTGGTGCGTTCCATGCCGCGAAACGCATTCTGCCACTGTTCCGGGAAGTTGTTTTCCATCAACACCATCGAGCGGCGGATGTCCATAATATCCCGCATCGGATCGTTGCCTACCGGGCAAATGTCGGTGCAGGCTCCGCAGGCAGTGCAGGCCATCACGGCTTCCTCGCTGATTGCGAATTCCAACAACGTTTGCGAACTCTCTTCGCCGGAAGCCAGTGCCTTCATTTCCTGGTTGATAAAATAGCGCTTGTTGATCTCTAAGGCCGCCGGGGAGAGAACTTTGCCGGTATTGTACGCCGGGCAGGCATCCTGACAGCGGTTGCACATGATGCAGGCATACGCATCCATGATTTGGTACCAGGACAGGTCTTCCAGGCGGGTGGCGCCGAATTGCTCAATCGATTCGTCTTCAAAATCGAGCGCCTCAAGTTCGCCGGGAGAGTTGTAACGCGGCGTCAGCAGGAAATTAATCGGTGCCATCAGGAGATGGATATGCTTGGTATAGGCCAAATAAGGGATGAAGGCCATAATCACCCCGAGAGCGATCCACCAGCTGAAATGCGCGCCAAAAGTGAGCACTGGTTCAGACCCGCCAAGCCAGGCACCGGAAACTGCATTGGCGAAAGGCTGCCAGCGGTCGCCGCCTTCCATTGCTAGATGGAAGCTCTCTCCTAAGAGGCGGAACCCGACATGCGTGAGGACGAAAATGCCGACAATCAGCGAGTCGCGCGCTTTCCCCTGGGCTGCTTTAGGATGCAGCAGGGTACTGTCCCGGGTTTTTAGGGAGGGGTCTTTCAGGATAAAGCGGCGTACCATCAACCCAGCCATCCCGACCAGAACAGAGACGCTAAACAGGTCTGCGAATAGGCGGTAATAGTCCCCAAGTCTCCCGGTTCCCATAAAAGAAAAATCGGCGATGTACCCTTCTAACAGGTCGCCGATATTCACCAGAATATAAAAGAAGAACCCCCAGGCCACAAAAGCATGCAGCAGGCTTGCGATTGGGCGTGCACGCCACACAGGAGTCAGTACCAGGGTCTGGCCGGTCACTTCCAGCAGGCGTTTGGGGACTTGTGACCAATCTGGTTTTCCGTGGCCCCTGCTGATCACCGCGATAATGCGTTTGGCGGTTAGGTAGGCGGCGTATAAGGTGATAAGGGCTAAAAGGGCGAAAACGATTTTCTCAGGTGTTGTCAGCATGGAAACCTCGTTTTTGAAGAGAATGGTGATTGGTGGTGAGCAACTGCGTGGCAAAATTTTACCATAACAGCCCTGATGAGGTATCTTAGATCATGAGGCAAAAAATGGCTTTGTCGCGATTTGATCTCCGTACGGTTTTGTTCCGGGCCTTTTTTCCATACCGTGCCGCGGCATGACAATTGAGTTTACCTGTCCAGGTGATCCAGCGCGGCCTGGATGGCCGGGTCGGTTTGAGTAGTGTACTCATCCCAATCTGCCGGTACCTCGATATCGACGACGATCCCGTCATGTTCCCAATCCCATTCAGGATGGTTCTCCGGCTCGAAGGTATCGTGCGCGATCCAGGCACGGGAACCGTCGTCAAAGTCGTAACCCCAGAGAATTTCAACGTTCCCGTCTGTCGTTTCCCCGATGAGAGTTGCGCGCTCCTGATCTTTCAGGATGCCGGCAAAGATTTCTCCAAAACTGGCGGTCTCTTTACCGATCAGGACGACCAGCGGCAGTTCGGCAGAGCCGGAAACATTTTTTCGGGGCAAATCCAGCGCTTCTCGCCCTTCACGGTTGATGTAATCGCCGACTTTCCCATTGGTGAAGTAGGATAAGGTTGAAGACATGACAGTATTCCACCCGCCGCCGTTCAGGCGGTTGTCGAGGATGACACCATCGAGCGGGCCGTCTATGGTCATGCTGGCAAGCGCTTTTCCCACCTGATCCCCGATCGTCGAATCAGAAAAGGAAGGGATGATGATATAACCGATCCGCTGCCCGCCGGGTGTCTGGAGTACCTCGTACGGCACCGGCAGAGAACTTGCAATCCGGCCGCGCGAGACGGTCATCGTGCGTGGCGGGTCGCCAGGCGTCTGAACTGAAAAGGTGACCGGGGTCCCTTTGATCCCGAGCAGTAAATCCAACGCTTTCCCCTCTTCATCGTCCAGGGGAATGCCTTCCACCGAGAGGATGCTGTCGTGAGATTTGATCCCTGCCAGGTCGGCAGGCCCGCCGGGAAAGGTGAGTAAAATCACGCCGCGCTGCTTTTCCGGCAGGTACTGGATCCACACCCCAATGCCTACGTAATCGTGTCCGCCGGAATATTCCGCTTCCTCGGCTTCTACCTGCCGGGGATTGAGAAAGGTGGAATGCTCGTCGCCAAGCGCGTAGACCATTTCGTCCATTGCCAGATAAAAGGCTTCCGTATCCATCCCGGCTTCGATCCTCTGGTGATACTCGTCGTAAACAGCATCCCAATCTAGGCCGTTGAAATCCGGGTAAAGGTAATTCTGGTCGACAGCTTCCCACAGCGATTGAAAGACGTCAAACTGCAGGTCTTGATCGATGGGAATTAATGTCGGCGTCGCAGTCGGTGTGATATGGCTGGGGTTAGCATTTTGTGGAGGTGGGACTGAGAGTGTTTCTTGGGGCTGGGTCCCGAATTCTGTAAGTTGATTTAGTCCTCTGGTGATGGTCTGGCAGGAAAACAGAACCAGCGCAAACAGGAGCATTACGACCACCAGTTTCTTTGTGGAGGTTTGAGAGTTCATTTCATGTCCTCTGTTTGAGCGATTTGTGCTGTCGGTGCCCTTTGTCTTCAAGACGGCTATTTACATCTGCTGCACGCCGGGAGTCTAAGCTTTTTGTCTGATCTGCTATGCGCCGCCCGCGGTATACAGGCTGGGATCGGTTGGAGTTTGCCCCGAGGGATCCCAGACATAGACATAATCACCCTCGTTGGCCCAGAGATACAGCCAGTGCGAATCACCGGGAGAGAGGTTGACGCATCCATGGGATTGTTCGTATCCGAAATAATTATGCCAGTAGGCACCGTGCAATGCGCGCGCCTCATCGAAATACATCGTCCAAGGTACATCTTCCAGATAATAATAATCCGATCTGTCGGCTTCAAATGCGCCGGACATGGGGGTGCTTTCCAGCTTTTGGGTGATCTGGAAGAGACCGGGGCGCGTCCACCAACCGGGAATACCGGTCGAGGTAAGCGTGGCGAACACCAGCCGGTTATTCTGATATACAGATATGGTTTGTTCCAGTAAATTGATTTCGATCCAACGCCCGTTGGTGACACCTTCTGGAGGGGAAAATGCCGGGTAAACCAATGCCGTTTTGGATTTATCAATCCATTCATCTGGCCCGATCATCAGCCAGGTTGTTTCATTGACTGTCTCCGTGCGGTACACCTGGATCACATCGTAACGGTTTAATATCCTCCCGGTAAGCTGGGCTGAATTTAAGCCCGGCGAAGTCTGGCTTTCGGTTTGATTGATCACCCAACCAAACTGGTGATCTGGCGTCCCGGCGAAAATCATTCCGGTAAAAGATGAATGCCCGATCCTCCCGTTGGTGCTGCCCCCCCGGATCCATACACCAGGTTCGATCATATAATGCCGGCCCTTCCCGGAACCCTGATAATAATCGATATAAGTTGCGAATTTAAAACCAGGCGGTATGATCCGGTAGGGGTTTTGGTTGGCCATCGCATCTTCCAGAGTTGAAAAGATCGGCGTCTCACCATCCGTCAGGCGGAGGTAGTTATACGGCAGTTCTGAGAAAGCCGGATCGATGCCGGATACCGGCAGCGGGCCTCGCGGAAGCTTTATCCCCTGAGATTCAAGCTGGTCGAGATACGCTGTTGGGCCGAGCGTCTGGCAGTCGCTGCTCTCTCTGTTATGCTGTCCCGGCAAGCAAAGCGGGGATACAGGAAGTCCGCTTGAGGCCGGGATGGCTGTCGCAGCCTGAACCTGTTCAGGCGCAAACAAAAGCAGAATAAGAAGAGAAAATACAAGTGAAATGGGTAATCGGTGTTTCATGGCTAGCAATTATAACTGATTATCCTCCGATGATAGGGAGGAAAAAGACTTGGGGACTATCTGCTGTTTCATCGGGGTTCAAACCCGGAAACCCTTTAATCTCCTGCATGATATAATTTTTTGCGAGACACCGTATTGCATTAATCAAAATGGACAATTTCCATTTGATTCTTTATCTCAAAATTTAATATTAAATTCCGTAAGAACGGTTTGGAGGTATGATGGCGACAGAAGAAAAGCCCACCCAGGTTGAAGATGATGTAGTGGTGACGATTGAATATAAATTGTTGGTGGATGGAGAGATCCTTGATTCAACCGACGAAGAAGGCCCGCTGGACTATCTTCAAGGGCATGACAATATCATTCAGGGATTAGAAAAAGAGCTGGCAGGAATGAAGGTTGGGGACGCGAAGAAAGTGACCGTATCTCCGGAAGATGGGTATGGTGACCTTGATCCGAATGCAATTTTTGATCTGCCGCGTGACGAATTTCCGGATGATGTGCCGCTAGAAGAAGGGATCGAACTCGAAATTACAGATCATAACGGGGAAGTGATGTTAGCCAAGATTGTTGGGGTAGGCGAAGAGGAAATCCGGCTCGACACCAACCATCCACTGGCTGGCAAAACGCTTCATTTTGAAGTTACGATCAAAAACCTCCGCAAAGCATCTCCGGAAGAAATCGACCACGGCCATGCTCATTACGGCGATGGCCATCATCACTAATCAAAGATTTGCTTAATGATAACGCCCATCCAATTTGGATGGGCGTTTTGAGAATCACCTGGTTTCGACCGGTGCCGGGCTGTTTAATTATTCAGCGCGTTTGCGATCTCCCCATTGAGTTCTTCCAGCGGGACATACATCCGTCCGCCGTTGTCCGGGTGACCGTAATCTTGAATCCAAACCACCTCACCATCTTGATTTAACAGAATGAAAGTATGGCTGGGTTCTCCGGATGGGGTCGCCCATTTCAGGACATCGTAATTTTCAGAAACGGTCTTGCCTGGGTCTGAGAGCAGTGGGGTGGTGACGCCATAGTCGTTTCCTGCGTTCTGCAAGACATCAACGGGATCGGTGGACAGGCTGACTAGGGAAATATCCATGGCGTTAAAAACAGAGTCTTTTTCCAGATCAACGATCTGCTGCATGCAAGGCGGTCAGCCGTCCGCCATGTGGAAGAAGAGCAGCACCGGTTGTTCGCCCAGGTGTTCAGAAAGTTGGTATGTGCTTCCGTCTGTATCTGTAAGGGAAAAATCTGGGGCCACCGAACCCACACTTAACGTTCCCTCACCAGAAGCTCCACATCCTGTGATGAGAATGGCAACCATACCGACGATCGCCATTATAGTGAGCTTATTCATTTGGTATATTCTCCTTTTTGATTTATCGATCATGAAAAATTAAGAGTATTTTAGCCGAAATGATCATTTTTTCAAGTGATGGATTGCAATCTGAATAGAGTGTCAGCCATCTGAAAGGGGATTATCATGGAATGGTTTGGGGTTTGATAGTAAAAATAAATAGAAGCGGAAGAAAGGCTGTCTTGGAAAAATCCCTGTATAATACTTCTGGTTGTAATAAAATGCACAAGGAAACAGCCCATTAACAGATCGGAGAATTACGACATGACAGATGACTCAAAGACCCCAACAGGCCATCCGCTCAACCCATTGCCTGTTGCGGTGGTGGTGGGTGCTTCCAGCGGAGTGGGGGAGGCCCTGGCAAAGAAGCTGGCACATGAGGGTTACAAGGTAGCTTTGCTGGCCCGCCGAAAGGACAGGCTGGATGCGGTTTGTGACCAGATCAACCAGCAGGCAGGTGAGACGAGGGCTTACGCGTACCCGCATGATGCGACCGATTTTGAGTCGATCCCGGGCTTGTTCCACCAATTGCTGCAGCAACTGCAAACCATCGATGTCTTTGTTTACAACAGCGGGGTCATGTTCAATGTTGGCATCTCAGAATATGATTTCGAAAAAGGGCGTTCAACCGTGGCAGTTAACCTGATGGGTGCCATGGCCTGGCTGGGACAGGCGGCCGTTTTGTTTGAGCGCATGGGTTCAGGACACCTGGTGGGTGTTTCCTCAGTGGCTGGGGACCGCGGCCGGGTGACCAACCCCCCGCTGCATGCGTCAAAGGCAGGCCTGAGCGCTTATCTGGAATCACTTCGTAATCGGCTCTCTCGGTCAGGTGTGCATGTGCTGACCGTCAAGCCCGGCTACATCGATACCGAGATGCTCGGCGGCGCAAAAACCCCTTTCCCGGCCAGCCCGCCAGAAAAGGTAGCTGAGGACATTTATAAAGCCATTCGTAGGCGGAAACAGGTCTTGTATACACCCTGGTGGTGGCGGTGGATCATGTTGGTCGTCAGGCATGTCCCGTCATTTCTATTTAGGAGGATGTCTTTCTGATGACTGTCAACATCCTTGCAAAAGAGCGCCTTTTCAGGCTGGAAAATTTCGGTCACTCGATTGAAAAACCGGTCTACCTCTACCGGCCGACCCAAACAGAACAGGTCGCCGAATTATTAGAACTTGCCAATCAAGAGGGATTCAAGATCGGTTTGCGGGGTGCGGGCCGCAGTTATGGGGATGCCGCCCTGACCGGCGGCGGAGTAGTGCTCGATTTTCAGCGCATGAACCGCATATTGGACTGGAATCCGGAAACAGGGGTCATTACTGTCGAGCCGGGTGTCACCATCGAGGCGTTGTGGCGGCATATTATGGAAGATGGTTGGTGGTCTCCCGTGATGCCCGGCACCATGTTCCCGACCATCGGAGGGTGTCTCGGTGCTAATATCCACGGCAAAAACAACTGGAAAACCGGCACCCTGGGTGAGCATGTGCTCTCCTTTAAAGCCTTGCTGCCCAATGGGGAACAAAAAACCTGTACCCCCAAGCGCAATAAGGAGCTCTTTTATTCGATCATCAGCGGGATGGGATTATTGGGCGTTTTTACCTCGATCACCTTGCAAATGAAAAAAATCTATTCCGGTAACCTGGAGGTCAATGCCTGGACGGAACCCAATCTGCAGGAGATGCTTGAGGCGACTGACCGGCATAAAGATGAGGATTATATCGTTGGGTGGGTGGACAGCACTGCCAGGGGCAGGTGGCTGGGACGCGGCCAGATGCACAGCGCGCGCTACCTGGAAGAAGGCGAAGATTCTCAGTCCATGTATTCACTCAACCCAATCAACCAGGACCTGCCGGATACGATTATGGGGCTGGTGCCTAAGTCGATCGTCTGGCGAGTTCTCCGGATGGGGATGAACAACCCGGGCGCTTGGGCGGGGAATACAGCCAAATACCTGCTCAACCGCACCCTCGGCAATCATAAGCAGTACTTGCAGTCGTTGGTTGAGTTCACATTTCTGCTGGACTATGTGCCCAATTGGGAGCGCGCTTATGGACGCGGCGGCCTGATCCAGTACCAGAGCTTTGTCCCTAAGGAATCTGCGCTTGAAGTGTACCGGGAAATCCTCACCCTTTCACAGCACCGCGGCCTACCATCGTATTTGGGGGTGATGAAGCGCCACCGCGAGGATTCGTTCCTGTTCAGCCATGGGGTGGATGGGTTTTCCCTGGCACTGGATATAAAAGTGCCGCCGCGCAAGAGGGAGAAACTGGTGCACCTGACCCGAGAACTGAACGAGATCGTGCTTGCAGGTAATGGGCGGTTTTATTTTGCCAAGGACAGCACCCTGACATCTGATGCCGTCCGGGCGTATCTGGGGGAAAAGACGGTCAGCAAGTTCCACTCCCTGAAAGCCAAAGTGGACCCGGAGCATATCTTGCAAACCGACCTCTACCGCAGGTGCTTCGGGGACTAACCGCAAACGCCGGTCGTCTCTTTTGGGCATAAAAGGGGATGTGATATGGTGATACGGATTGCAACCCCGACCAACTGGAAAGTTTAAGGTTGCCTTCAAACTTCAACACTTCCTCAGGCAAAATGAGTGGGATAACACAGTTTTGGTGATCGAGTAGGCGGCTAGCTACTGCCGTATCGAGATCATGTAGTTCCGATACCTGACGGGAAAAACACCTGGCAATCGACTACCAGGATATTTTGAAATGTTACCCACATAAATCGTTACTCTTCTCAGGAGTCAGCTTTCTATCCAAATCAGGCTTTGTGGTAGGATTGGGGCTTATGAAATTGGAAAGAAGGCCATACCAATTGGCGATATTTGATATTGACGGCACGCTGACCGAGATCAAACCCGCGATCCTGGAAGTGCAGCCGCGGCTGGTCACCCCGAATCACCTTGGGGAGCAGCAGCCAATTCCCGGGGTGGTAGAAAGGCTGGCAGAACTCAAAGCGAGCGGCATCAAGCTTGCCCTTGCCACCAACCGGGGCGGCGTGGCTTTTGGCTATACTACTTTTGATGAAGCCAAGGCTTTAGCCCGGGAAGCGGCAGAGTTGTGCGGGATACCACAGGCCAGCATCTATGTCTGTCCGTATCACGAGAAGGCGCGCGGCCCGCGCGCAGTGCTGGAATTTGCCCGAGAATCAGACTGCCGCAAGCCAAATCCGGGGATGCTGCTCCAGGCGGCCGCCGACCACCATCTCAGACCAGAGCAGGCTTTTTTTGTAGGGGATAAAGACACCGACCGGCAAGCGGCGGAAAATGCTGGGATGAATTTTTTCTGGGCAGAGAAATTTTTTAATTAGGGTGCCCGACCACCATCATTCGGGTTGGCGTAATTAACGCCTTCCCGCCCTTGAAAATTCAATTACAATACACCTCATTGTGCTCAATTGAACTTTTCAGGAGGCTGGCATGTTTTGGCTCGCGATCTCAATCACCATCTTGTCCAATATTTTCTACCATATCATTCAAAAGGTCACACCCCAGCAGGCCAATCCGGTGCTCTCTCTGGCGATCAGCTACCTGGTGGCCGGGATCATCTGTCTGGCTTTGCTGCCAGTCTTCCCGGCCAAGGAGGGTCTGCGAGAAGCGTTGACGCACGTCAACTGGACGAGCATTGCCCTCGCCTTCACCCTGGTGGGATTGGAGGTTGGGTTTTTGCTGGCCTATCGTTCGGGATGGTTAATCAGTATGGCCGGGCTGTATTCCAACGCCACGGTCTCCGTAATCTTGCTGCCGGTTGGCTATATGCTCTTCCGGGATCGGCTTTCGGGCGTAAATTTGATCGGGGTCGGGGTGGCGATCGTCGGGCTGGTGATGATGAACTGGGGGAGGTGAAGATCCTTCGGTTCGCTTGCTTGAAGAAAAACTTGTGCAAAAAAAGGTGGATGCTAGACAGCATCCACCTTTCAGGTTTAATCGATCAATTTAATATCTGTAATTGATGAGGCTCAGGCCACTGCTTCCTTGGCGCGCTTGGCTTCTCTGCCGCGCTGGTTGTGGTCCAGGAGGCGCTTGCGGATGCGCAGGTGTTCCGGGGTGACCTCGAGAAGTTCGTCATCGCTTAGGTACTCGATGCATTCGTCCAGACTCATTTGTTTGGGGGTGGTTAACCGCACCTCGATATCTCGAATGGAATTGCGCATGTTGGTCAGGTGTTTGGTCTTGCACACATTGACTTCCAGGTCGCCCGGCCGCTGGTGTTCGCCGACCACCATCCCTGCATAGATCTCTGTTCCAGGATGGATGAAAAGGGTGCCGCGTTCTTCAGCATTCTTCAGGCCAAAAGTGGTGGTAACGCCGCTTTCCCAGGCGATTAACGATCCCCGGCTGCGAGAGGAAATCACTCCGCTGATCGCGCCATAGCCGGAGAAAAGTGTGTTCATCACGCCCAGGCCGCGGGTGGCTGTCAGGAACTGGTAGCGGAAACCGAGCATGCCGCGCGTCGGCACGATAAAGGTCAGCATCACGGTCCCGGAGGCTGTATCAAGCATGTTGGTCATCTCACCGCGCCGTTTCCCCAGCATTTCGACGACTGCCCCAACGGTGTCGGGGCTGGTCTCGATATGCACTTCTTCGTACGGTTCCTGAACGTTCCCGTCTGGGTCTCTCCGCAGGATGACTTCGGGGCGCGAGACCTGGAATTCGTACCCTTCGCGGCGCATGGTTTCGATCAGAATCGCCAGGTGCAGTTCGCCGCGGCCGGAGACAATAAATGTATCGGCGCTCTCGGTCTCTTCTACCCGCAGGGCGACATTGCTTTTTAATTCGTTGAATAACCGTTCGCGCAGCTTGCGCGAGGTTCCCCAGCGCCCATCGCGCCCGGCAAATGGTGAGGTATTGACTCCGAAGGCCATGCGCACCGTCGGTTCCTCCACCCGGATGGATGGCAGTGGGGACGGATGTTCCGGGTCGGCCAGTGTTTCGCCGATTTCGATTCCTTCCAGCCCGGCAACTGCCACGATATCTCCCGCAGCTGCCTTGCTGATCTCTTTTCTGTCGAGCCCGTCCTGTTCGTACAGGTAGCGGATGGTTTCCGGCAGGTGTTTGCCTCCCAGCGTGATACGTGTCACCGGCTGGTCTTGCTGCATTTCCCCGGCAAAGATGCGCCCGATGGCGGTCAGCCCGCGGTAGTTGTTGTAGTCCAATGTGGTGACCAGCATTTGTAATGGGGCCTCAGGATCAACCTGCGGGGCGGGGATTTCTTTGAGGATGGTGTCAAAGAGTGGTTTTAGGTCCGCTCCCATGTCCGGGGTCAGACCGGCGCGGTGCTCGGTCGCCACTGTATAGACAACGGGGAATTCCGCCTGTTCGTCGCTGGCTCCCAGTTCGATGAACAGGTCGAAGGTGTCATTCAATACGCGCGTGCTGTTGGCATCCCTGCGGTCTACTTTATTGATCACCACGATGGCGCGGTGCCCCATCTCCAGGGCTTTCTTGAGCACGAAGCGGGTTTGCGGGCGCGGCCCTTCTGCAGCATCAACGAGCAGTAAGACCCCATCGACCATGTTTAACACCCGCTCCACCTCCCCGCCGAAATCTGCATGTCCTGGCGTATCCACGATGTTGATCTTGATTTTCTCATTCGTCTCAGGATCAACGATCTGGATGGCCGTGTTCTTGGCCAGGATGGTGATGCCGCGCTCCCGCTCCAGGTCGTTGGAGTCGAGGACGCGTTCCGCCACTTTCTGGTTTTCCCGGAAAACGCTGGCCTGGCGCAACATGCCGTCAACCAAAGTGGTTTTCCCGTGGTCAACGTGAGCGATGATGGCAATATTTCTAATGTTGGTTCTGGTAACTTTCATTCTACCTACCTGTAATCTGATCGAAAAACTATATTCACAAAAAAACTCCGACCTATGGGCCGGAGCCAGTCTGAAGGGATGAAACAAGGTTCAGTCCCTATCAGTGAATTGGCGGCGATTAGTGTATCAGATGTTTGAGGATTGGGGAAGGTGCTAATATTGGAAATTTCTAAATATTTGTCTTTGTGCTTTTCTGGTCAGAGCCATTCCGGGGTCAGGAGGCGGACAGCATCCATTCATGGTAAGTGCCGGCGACTTTGAATCCAGTCTTCTGGTAGGTGCGGATGGCACCATGGTTATCCGTGCGCACGTTAAGGCCGATTACGTCCACGGTGTGCAGCAGCTGTTTGCACAGGCCGGCAGTCGCAGAGGTTGCCAGTCCGCGCCCGCGCAGTTCCGGCAGGGTGGTGATGTTGCCCAGTGCTGCCACACGGTAAGCAGGTGAGTACACATGCACGCCCGCCGCGCAGAGCAGTTTTTGTCCATCATCCTCAATGCCGACGTACTGCCCGGTCTTCAGCATGCGCGGGTTAAACCAGTTGCCCGGATAGGATGCCGCATACAGGGCTTCCAGGCGGGGCAGGTCTGCTGTCGTCAGGCCGAGGACCTGCGAAGTGTCGATTTCGCCCAATGCCCCGGGGTCGGTGAGGGTCATTTTGTAGTGTTCGCCGCGGTGCTCGAGGCGGTATTTTTCGCGAAAGAGTTCCTCCAATCCGGGGCTGAGATGAGCATAAACTTGGGAGGGCAGGCTGGGCATCAACCCCTCCAGTAGTGCGCTCAGGGATTCCTGGTTATCGTTCAGGATTGCCAGCAGGACGACGGGTTCCACGGCAGTATAGAGGAGCACCACCGCGCTGATCTCAATTCCCTCTTGAAGGGTATACCAGCGTGTGTCGGGCCAAAAAAAGTCGTCCAGATCGCCAAGATGGTAATAGTTGAGATGGGCGTAGCGCCGCAAGTAGCCCTCTAGCAATGTTTTGTCGGAGCAGGGTTGTGGAGGATTCAACGTCAAGGGTAAATCTCCGCCAGGGCTTGCTGGCCCACCTCACCTTGCAGGCAGGCGATCAGATCAGCAGCGGGTCCTTGTGGAGGTTCTTTCGAGACGACCAGCACTGGCAGACGGATCCCGAGCAGAATAGTGTGGATGCCGGGCGCTTTCCAGGCATTTGGCAGGTAACCGATAGCATTTGGATCGGTCGAGATGATCTGCTGCATGATCTCCGGGGCAGGGGCTAATCCCGCGTCAGAAACCACTGGTAGGCTTTGCATAATTTCATTGTCGAATACCAGGCGGGTTTCATCCACAGCCAGCGGCACCCAAATCTCTACTGGTTCTTCGTCCAGCCCGTATTCCGCCCAGCTGGTGACCTGACCGGAAAAAATCGCCTGGATGTCTTCTGTTGTCAGGGAGGCGTTTGTGTGTTCGGGATGGAGGGCGACTGCCAGTTCATCGGCTGCGATTTGGGCCAAGAACCCCGAAGCGTTAGGCGGTTCGCCGAGACGGATCAGCAGTTCTCGATCCGCCTGGGATGCAAACCGCTCTTCAATCTCGACTTGAAATCCTGAGAGAGATGCAGCGCAGGCGTTGACGGCCGGGACAACCGGCCAGGCAGCTGGGGTGATATTCAGCGTCAAAACCTCTGGGGCTGGGGTGGGTGGGATTTCCTCTTGTGCGGTGCAGCCTGCCAGAATTAGGACGGCGAATAGCGCTGACAACCAGCGGAAAGCGTTCTCGATCATTTGAATACCAGGATTAGGGTGGTCAGGGCGATCAGGAAGATGGAGAAATAATACAGGGGGTGGTTGGCCAGGAAGCGCAGCAGCCAGTGGATGGACAGGTATCCGACGACCGCTGCCGTGAGAAACCCGACAGTAAGTGGAAAAATAAAATTGATCAAATCGGGTGTGGAAGTTAGATCTAAGGCAGCGACCACGCCAGCTCCGACCATCACCGGGATGGCCATCAGGAAAGAAAAGCGCGCCGCAGCCGGGCGGTCGAGATCCCTCAGCATCCCTCCGGTGATCGTCGAGCCAGACCGGGAGACACCGGGAAACAGGGAGAGCACCTGAAATAATCCCATCAGCAGGGCATCCAGCCAGCCGATTTGATCGAATGTTTTCGTACGCCGTCCGGCTTGCTCGGCGATGATCAACAGGACAGCGGTAAAGATGAGGGATAATACGGTAATTGATGGGTTGGAGAAAGCGCTCCGGACAACTTCTTTGAGCAACAATCCAAAGATGACCGCTGGCACGCTTGCCAGAACGATGAAAATAAATAACCTGACTTCCAGCTTTTGGGTTGCGTCAGGTTTTTTCAGGGAAGATACTGTCACCGAGAGGATCGACCACAGGTCTTGCCGGAAATAGATGATCACTGCCACCAGGGTGCCGATTTGGACCAATACGTCAAAAACAAAAACCTGTTCTTCTGGCAGCTGCCAGTCAAGCAGATAGGGAACCAGGACAAGGTGACCGGAACTGGAAATCGGCAGGAATTCTGTAATTCCCTGGACAATACCGAGGATGAAGGCTTGAAGAATTGTCATGGGGGTAAGTTTATCAGGCAATCTGTGAGTTAGTCAATTCGCTGCCTGGTCAATCGCCCGTTGGTCGAGGGGGTCAGTTGCTGCCGACCAGCAGATCACTGAACTCTTCTTCAAACCTGCCGGCGATGATCGCTTCCCGCATGTCTTTGCTCAACTGGATCAGTGTGTGCAGGTTATGGATGGAGAGCAGGGTTGCGGACAACATCTCTTTGGCCACAATCAGATGCCGCAGGTAAGCGCGGGTGAACGTGCGGCAGGTGTAGCAGGTGCAGTTGTCATCGATAGGGTCGGGGTCGCTGGCAAAGGGGGCGTTCTTGAGGTTCAGGCGGTCTCCGCTGCGCAGCATGGCGGCATGGTTGCGTCCCAGGCGGGTGGGCAGCACACAATCGAAAAGATCAATCCCGCGCGCCACCCCGTTGACCAAATCTTCAACCGTGCCGACTCCCATCAGGTAGCGGGGTTTCCCCTTGGGCAGCACCGGCGCGATGGTCTCCAGCACCATGTGCATCTCTGGTTTGGTTTCTCCGACCGAAAGACCTCCGATGGCGACTCCTGGAGTATCCATGCTGGAGACAAACTCGGCGGATTCCAGGCGCAGGTCTGGATGGATGCCGCCCTGCACGATCCCGAACAGGGCCTGGTCGGCGCGCGTCTTGGCTTCCAGGCAGCGTTCCAACCAGGCGTGGGTGCGCTGCATGGCGCGCTGGCTGTAATCATAATCGTAAGGGTCGGCACATTCATCGAAGGCCATGATGATGTCCGCGCCAAGGTTTTCCTGGATTTTCACGGCGCGCTCCGGCGTGAACTGGTGCTGCGACCCGTCGATATGCGAACGGAAAATCACCCCGTCATCTGAGATAGTGCTGTTCTTTCCCAGGGAATAGACCTGAAACCCGCCGGAATCGGTCAGGATCGGCCGGGACCACTGCATAAAGCTGTGCAGACCGCCCAATTTTGCCACCAATTCGTCACCCGGGCGCAGGTAGAGGTGGTAGGTGTTGGCCAGCACCAGGGAAGCGTCCAGTTCCTCCAGCTGGGTGGGGGTGATGGCCTTGACCGTCGCCGCCGTACCGACCGGCGCAAAGACCGGGGTCAGCAAGTCTCCGTGGGGCGTGGATAAGCGCCCGGCCCGGGCGCGCCCGTCCTGGGCTTCTAGGGTGAATTTGAAAGGTTGGGTCATTTCTTAATTTATCGCTTCAGGAATATTTTGGAGAATGTTTTCTGCTTGTTTAGCTCAACTCCGGCAGGGTGGTGATGGCGTTTTGGGCCAGGATCGCCTCGTAAAATTCAATCTGGCGGTCGAGCTTCTCGTTGAAGAGCTGGTGCCCGGTCTCGGTGCCCATCAGCCTTTTGCCGCGGTAATCATACAGCACCTTCAGGCGGGCTTCCAGTTTCTCCACCAGGGCTTTGAAGTCGAAGACCACGTCCTGGCAGTAGAGTAGAACGCGGTAGGCGCTGAAGCGGTCGATATTATCGGCATCGCTGACGATCTCGGCTTCGATTGTCTTGGGGTGCTTGAAGTCCGATTTTCCGTCCACATGCACGGCCACTGCATAGCAAATTGCATTGATGTCTTCTTCGGAATAGCCGATCTCTTGCAAAAACGGCCGGCAAGTCTGTGCCGCCAGCCGACCGTGGTTGATATAGTTGTCATCATCATCAAAGTGCGCCATATCGTGCAGCAGGCAGCCTGCAATCACATGTTCCAGGTTGGCGCTTTCAGCTAGGGCGAGTTCTCGGCCGATGTTCACTACTCTCAGGGTGTGCTGCCAGCGGTAATCAGGGTCTACATAGGGCCCGTCTCTTTTGTTCGCCGTGTCAAAGAGATACTTCCGGACATATTCGGAAATTTTCTTAATCCTCTCTTCCATTGCTTCCCTTCCTGTATGATTTGATTAATGTATGGATTTTGTGATCAATTGTGATGATAAAAAGGGCTAAAAAATAATACCGTGGGTAAGTGTACCATCGATGCCGCTACAGGGGCCAGAAGATCGGCATGATGAAAACCGTCAGCAGCATTGTGATCAGCACCAGCGGCAGCCCGACCCTAATATAATCCGTGAACTTATATCCCCCTGGCCCCATGATGAGGATATTGGCTGGATGGCCGACAGGGCTGAGAAAGGCCGAAGAGGCAGCCACGGCCACCACCATCACGAAAGTGTATGGTGAGACGCCCAGGTCAAGCGCGGTGGAGAGCGCGATCGGGGCCAGCAGGACTGTCACGACCGGATTGGGCATTACCTGGGAGGCCAGTACCGTAAGCAGGAACAACCCCCCGATCATCGCCTGGGTGCCGTACGGCTGCAGGCGGGTGACCAGCTCGGTGGCCAGGAATTGGGCAGTACCGGAGGTCTGCATTGCTATCCCTAATGGGAGCATTCCGGCAATCAGGAAGACCGCGTTCCATTGGATTGAACGGTAGGCTTCATCCATTTTTAAGCTCCCGCTGAGCACCATCAGCGCGCCGCCGATCACTGCCGCCAATGCCACTGGAATCCAGCCTAAACCAACGCTGACCACAATGGAAAGCATCAGGGCTGCCGCGATCGGAGCTTTTTTCAGCCGCGGGGGAATCTGGACTTTTTCAGTCAGCGGGAGGAAATCTGGCTCAGACGCCAACAGGTTGAGCCGCTCGCGCGGCCCGAAAACCAGCAGGGCATCTCCAAAGCGCAATTTCCTGTTCCGCAGCCCGGAGCGTTTGGTGGTCCCTGCCCGCCAGATGGCCAGGACGCTCAGTCCATACTTTTCCCTGAAGTTCACTTCCCGGAGGGTTTTGCCCGGTAGGGATGATTGAGGCGCAATCACTACTTCCAGCAGACCGACGGTTTCCGATTCCATGTCTCTATAGCTGGGCTGCGCATTGGGGTCGATCTCCAGTGTGTGCAGCGATTCGAGCGTGGCGATCGATTCCGGTCTGATCTTCACAATCAACTTATCGCCGGGCAATATTTTCTCTTTTGCTTCTGGGATCAGGATTTTTTGATCATTTCTCAAGATACCAAAGACCCCCATGCCGTACGCATCTCCGAGATGAGTTTCCGCAATCGTTTTATTTGCCAGTTGCGATCCAATAGGGATTTCAATCAGCCGCAGGGCTTCTTCCAGCCTGTAAGATGTTGAGTCGATCGCTGAAAGTTCCAAATCTTTCCCGTTTGCCATCGTTTCCAGCTGATCTCTGTGGACCAGCATCAGCAGTTTGTCATCAGGCTGAAGAATGACTGACTCAAGCGAATATTGAATCGGCTGAGAATTGCGGCACACAGCCATTACTACCCCTCCATACTGCTGGCGGAAATGCAGTTGTTCCAGATTTTTGCCCAGGATGTTGGAACCCGGGGTCAGACTGGCCTCAACCAGTTGGATATCATCCGTCGTCAGGTATTCAGGGGATATATGATTGGACAGCAGCTGGAATTGGGGGGATTTCTTCCAGGTCAGGAGCCGGTCACTTCTCCCGGTCACCATCAGCCGGTCACCCGCCCTCAGGATGGTATCCGGGTTGGGTCCGAGATTTGTGTGGCCCTCGCGCATCACCCCAATCACGTTCAAACCAAGGACTGAGCCAAAACGGCTTTGTCCTAACGTGCGGCCGTGCAGCGGTGTTTCCTTGGGCAATGTGATGACAAACAGGCGCTCTTCAATCGAAAAGGGATCGACTTTATCGCGGTCATCTTCATGAAATTCCCGGGAAATATCACGTCTGGGAAGCAGCTTTCGGCCTAAGGTCATCAGGTAAATGATCCCGGCAAGTGTGACGATAAACCCAAAGGGGAGAAAATCAAACAAAGTGTAGGGTTCAAATCCAAATTTAAGGAGGATGTCGCTGACCAGAATATTGGGCGGGGTGCCGATCAGAGTCATCATGCCTCCCAAGAGTGAACTGTAGGCCAGGGGGATCAGCATCAGTGAGGGGAGGCGGTTGGTCTGCCGACAGATATCCAGCACGACTGGGAGCATCAATGCGGTCACCCCGACATTGTTCATGAACCCGGAAAGCACTGCAGAGACCAGCATCAGCACAAACAACATGCGCAGGTCGCTATCACCCCCCAGGCGAAGTACCTGGCGCCCCATCCAGGAGGCTACCCCTGTTCGAGCCAGTCCGGCACTTAAGATAAAGACGGCCCAGACGGTGATCACCGCAGGGCTGCTAAACCCGGAGAGAGCTTCATCTGGTGTTACCAGGCCGGTCACCGCAAGGATTGAGAGGGTCAGCAGGGCGACAAGATCGGCACGCAGCCATTCCGTGATGAACAATACCATCACGCTGCCTAATATAATCAGGGTGAGAATGATCTCTGTGGTCATCATAAATGGATTATACATGAGGTGCAGCGTATAATTAAAAAATCGTTGGTTGAATTTTATCGTTTTTGTGAAAGGTGGTGAGCAAATGCATGGTTTTATGGATAGAGATGAGCTTGAGATGATTGGATTTTCCTCTTTGGGTGACAACGTAAAAGTCGATCGTAATGCCGTTTTCTATGGTATAGATCGCATCAGCATTGGTTCGAATTCCCGGATCGATGCCTTCTCGGTGATCAGTGCCGGGAAAGACGGGATAATGATCGGAGATCATGTTCATATTGGGGTGCATGTTTTTCTTTCTGGAGCGGCTCGCATCGAGATCCATGATTTCAGCAGTCTCTCAGGAAGGGTAACCATCTATTCATCAAACGATGATTTTCATGGGGATGGTCTCACAGGTCCGACCGTACCAGACCATTTGCGGAATGTCCACAATGCACCGGTAACTGTTGGCAGGCATTGTATTGTCGGTGCCGGGAGCATCGTACTGCCGGGTGTCATGATCGGAGATGGGGCATGCGTCGGCTCATTATCCTTGGTAAAAAATGATATTCCTCCATTCACCATTGCTGCCGGTACTCCCGCAAGGAAAGTCGCTGTGCGGAAAAGGGATTTCCTGCGCCTGGAACACAACCTAGATGATTGACTGCAAGCAGAAAGTTGGCTTTATTTGTTCTCTTTTTTTAGTTGGGCAGAGATTTCATCTGCATGTTGTATGATCCAGGCCAGCAACGCACAAATTTGTTCAATTTCATCAGATGTGATGGAAGTACCGGTAGGCAGTTGAAGCACCCTGTTGGCCACTTTTTCCGTTACAGCTAAATGCTCTCCAGCATGAGGATATTTTGAACTGTATGGTGCCAATCTGTGGCATCCCGGATAAAAATACCGCCTGACCAATACATTCTCTTTCCACATGATGGTGTAGATTTGATCGCGAGTCAGTTTTGTGGCCTTTTGATCAACCTCCAGGACGATGTATTGGAAGTTGTTTTCTTCCTCTTCGTCATACTGGATGAAAGAAATACCGGGAATTTCCAACAAAAGATTTTGATACAGTTTGTAGTTTTCGAAATTGGTCTGGATGACCTGCTGCTTGCTTTCCAGGGAAGTGATTCCCATGGCGGCGGAGATTTCGTTCATTTTGGCATTGATTCCCAGGTAGTCTACCTGGTCATAACCCGAGAATCCGAAGTTCCGAAGATAGATCAGCTTTTCAGCCAAATCGGCGTGATTGGTGGAGATAATTCCGCCTTCAAAGCTGTTGAGATACTTGGTCGCATGAAAACTGAAGACCTCAGCGTCACCAAAATTGCCGATCATGCGACCATTATGGCTGCACCCGAAGGCGTGTGCGGCATCAAATACCAACCCCAAATTGTGTTTATCGGCAATTGACTTCAACTGCTCAACCTCGCACGGCTGCCCCCAGAGATGCACCCCAACGATTCCGCTGGTTCTGGAAGAAATAAGCGGGGCGATTTTCTCCGGGTCTATATGGTGGCTGGAGGGGGCGATGTCGCAAAAAACCGGTGTGATCCCCAGCCATTCCAGGGCGTGCACAGTTCCAATAAACGTAAACGACGGGACGATGACTTCCCCTTTGAAGCCCATTGCATGGTAAACAATTTCCAACCCCGTGGTGGCATTACTGACGGCAATATTGTGTTTGGCACCAGTGACGGCCCCCACGCTCTCCTCAAATTCTCTTACCAGCGGCCCATCATTGGTCAGCCATTTATGTTCCAGTGACCCCTTGATCCTTTCGATCAGGCGTGTTTGATCGCCGATGTTTGGGCGCCCGACATGCAGGGGTTCTTTGAAGAGGGGGTCTCCTCCAAAGATTGCCAGTTCTTGGATGCCGGTGAGTGGGTTAGATTTAATCGTCATTTTTCTGCCCGTTGATAACACTTCCTCACGCTAAAAGGGATATCTGCCATTGGTAAGCGACATAACAGCATCTTGAAAAACTTTGTCGCTTCCGTCTAAGTCCAGGGAAAGGAATTCCTGGAAATGTTTTTTGGATGTGAAGATTTTTTGCCGGTCAAAATGGCCTGTTCTCAGGTAGTGGATCACCCGCACATCGGTCAGTTCGTTTTTCTGATATTGATCTGCCACTTTGTCATTGGGGAAATTGTAACGCAGCCCGACAGCACGGGTGGGAACCTGGAGTTTTTCTGCTACCAGAGTGAGCGTTATCTGGGAAGAAAAGTAGGGGTTGGCAATCAGATCAGCTACTTTTGGCCTCAGCTCTACAAATTCATCTTTTATTTGATTGATAATGCCTGGGGTGAAGAGCACAAAGCCGAAATTAATATAGAACGGGCAAAAAGTATATTCAGGTTGGCGGTTGTAAGCCAAGGTATGCCTGTAATTGAAATCCAGCCGCTTGCCGATCAACTGGGTTGAGAGATCATTCCAGGCAGTTTGCGGATCGATACCTCCCTTGGGTCTAAAATGAGAATGGGTGATCGTCCCGGTCAGTGCAGGTGATTTCAGTGTGAGCAGCAGCAGGTCTTCAATCGGTTTGGTGAGCATTACATCTGCATCGCAAAAAATAACGATGTCATACTCCGAATAATCTATTTGCCACCGCAGGTCCACCTGGGCAGAGTAGCTGGAGTGTTTGAAATTTTGCGGGTCAACCCACTCGAAGACGACATTTTTTGATAGATGGGATCTCCATCGACGGGGAAGCTTGCCGCGCTTTTTTTTGTCGTGGCCCAGGGTGATGATCATATCCGCCTTTTCGTAAATCCCGCCTAAAGAATTCAGCGCCAGCCTGAACATAGCTATTTGAGAATAGAAATTGTCATTCGGGCTGGCCGGAATGGTGAAGCATAGCTTTAAGTTATCAATAGTTGTCAAAATTATTCCTTGTTTTGAATGCTGATATTCTAACTCGATTCTTACCTAGATGTAGAAACAATTCTAACGATGTGCAAAAATATATTAGAAAGAATCAAACTGTTGGCTGCCAAATTCCCTCGATAAAAGTTGCCTCAGAGTCTCCTGGCCAGGGCGGCATGGCAATGCAAATAAATTTTAAGTCTGAATCTGCTACATTTCGATATTGAAACGCAGTCCCTGCCGGGATATCGATTGAGGTACCCGGAACGAGAGCCGTGATCAAGCTCTCTGTGCCATCGTCTCTCCAGATCTCGCCGCGTCCCTCCAGGACGTACCAGAACTCACTGACCGTTGCGTGAACAGTCGCTTGATTTGTTTGGTGGGGAGGGACGGTGCTGTGGATCATATTTCCCGTTTCTCCATCCATGATGAAACGGATATCTGCGCCTGCAGGCGATTTCGCATCTGGAAGTTCTGGAAGCAAGGTTGTCTTCATATTCTCTCCTAAATCTCGTTTCTAGGCGAAAAGGTTGAAAAGCCAGCGCTGATTGCCTGAAACAAATCTATTGTATTTTATCTGGTTCAAGACCAAAACGAGGTTTGAGTGAACCGTTTCAGATGAATATGAGTCGCTCGAATGTATGATATTTTGTGGAATGTAGAGTTGTATTATTAATCTTTGATGATACATTATATCAACAATCAACATCTGCTTTCCTTGTAAGACGGGCATGGTAAGCTGTATCTGAATCATATTCCAATTATAGGAGTCAAGATATGTATCATGGTGGAGGCAGAGGCTGGTGGGCTCTTGTCCGGCAAGATGAATCTAAAGGGAAACCGACGGTCGACCGGGATCTGCTTAAACGTGTTTATGGATACGCCCAGCCTTACCTGCGCTGGATGGTCCTGGTTCTGTTGATTATCCTGATGACCTCATTGATCCAGTTGATCCCGCCGCTGTTGTACAGGGATTTGTTCGACAACGTGATCCCGAATAAGGACATCACCCGCCTGATTTGGCTGGCGGCGGGCATGGTGGGCATTCCACTGGTAGCCAGTTTTTTGGATGTCGCACAGCGTTATTTCAGCGCCAAACTTGGGGAAGGGGTGATCTATGACCTGCGGCAGGAGTTATACGAGCACTTGCAAAATATGTCGCTGCGCTTTTTCACCCACACCCGGCGGGGAGAAATTGTCTCCCGGCTGAACAGTGACGTGGTGGGGGCACAGAGTGCGGTCACCAACACCATTCCCAACGTTGTCACCAATTCTTTCAGCCTGGTCACCACATTGGTGGTGATGTTTACCATCGAATGGCGGTTGACCTTGCTCTCGGTAATTGTGCTTCCGTTGTTTTTACTGCCAGCGCGCAGGATCGCCCGGCTGTTACGCGATATCCGCCGTGAAGCGATGGAATATAACGCCGATATGAGCAGTATCATTACCGAAACCCTGACGATCAACGGTGCTCTGTTGGTGAAAACCTTCGGCCGGCAGCAGGAAGAAAAAGACCGCTTCCGGGATGTGAACCATAAAGTGCGTGATACTGGAATCCGCCGGGCGCTGGTCGGACGCTGGTTCTTTGTCGGACTGGGTATCGCGGCGACCATCGGTACCGGGTTGGTGTACGGAGTGGGTGGTTATCTCGCCATTCTGGAAACCATCAGCACCGGGACGATTGTCGCTTTCGTCGCCTACCTGATCCGGCTTTACATGCCGATTTCCGCGTTGAGCAACATTCAGGTTGAGTTCATTACCTCCATGGTCAGCTTCGAGCGCGTTTTCGAGTATCTAGACCTGCCGGTTGAAATTGAGGATCAGACCGGCGCAGTTGTGCTCGACCAGGTGGCGGGTCATATTCGCTTTGAGAATGTTTCTTTTGATTATACAGAAGCCAACCAGCGCCTGGGCATTCGCATGCATCACAGCCATCCATCAAGCAATGGGGGCGAGGAGGAGAAGGAAGAGGAAGCGCCGGTCTTCATCCCCTCGCGCCGTTACGCCCTGAAAGACCTCAGTTTTGAGATCGAACCGGGCCAATTGGTGGCGCTGGTCGGGCCGAGCGGTGCTGGCAAAACTACCTTGACCTATATGCTGCCCCGCCTGTACGACCCGACCCAGGGACGCATATTGCTGGATGGCACAGACCTTAGGGAAGTGACCCAGATTTCGCTGGCGGAGCAGTTGGGGATGGTCACCCAGGAGACCTACCTGTTCCACGACACCATCCGCCGCAACCTGACCTACGCACGCCCAGATGCCAGTGAGGATGAGTTGATCCAGGCCGCCAAAGCTGCCAACATTTACGACTTTATCCAGCAGCTTCCCCAGGGCTTTGATACCGTAGTTGGGGAACGCGGCTACCGCCTCAGCGGGGGAGAGAAGCAGCGCCTGGCGATTGCCCGGGTGGTGCTTAAAGACCCGCGGGTATTGATCCTGGACGAGGCAACCTCGCATCTCGATTCGACCAGCGAGGCGCTCATCCAGCAGGCGCTGGAACCGCTGATGCAGGGGCGCACCAGCCTGGTGATCGCTCACCGGCTGTCCACCATCCTGGCGGCGGATAAAATTTTGGTGATGGAAGATGGTCAGTTGGTGGAGCAGGGCACTCATGATGACCTGCTGGCCGCGGGCGGTCTGTATGCTGAACTTTACAAGACCCAGTTTGATCCGCGCAGAGCGGTGAGTACAGAGACTTAGAGGGATCTTTTTCTCTCGACGTACAAGTAAAC